>ENA-ORTJ01000627-ORTJ01000627.1-human-gut-metagenome-genome-assembly--contig:-NODE-627-length-29631-cov-141.851670_pt1 | contig 29631 bp, 20 predicted proteins | sample MGYA00242069_ERZ509187 | MGnify/ENA primary metagenome ERZ509187 (study PRJEB26280, sample SAMEA2338779) | human gut metagenome | biome: human gut; feature: human-associated habitat; material: faeces... | reverse complement strand
ACGACTCATAAATCTACCCTTAATCGTGTATTGGATGATAGTTGCGGATTTTAGGGTGAAATCTTTTCCACCCGTATTTTCATCATCACATTATTTTATATGCAGCTTTACGTGGATTATTTTTTACGATAACCACATTTTGGGCATACTCCATCCGCATTGAGGGCGACACCGCAAAGAGGACAGCGGTCGATGTTATTCTTTGTGGTAAACTCGGCAGAAGCGGCATTCACACCGCTTGTGAAAGTGATTTTAGCGATGTTCAGTTTGTCTTTCAACAAGTCATATACAATCTTAATCATACCTTCCACTGTCATGGTTTCTTTGGTAACAACCAGACGGGCATCAGGGTAAGCCGTTGCCAATTCGGTCTTGAAGGCCTCTCCTTTCATTTTGTTTTGCGGATGGCCGTTTTTGATGCCTTGCTTTTCATACACATCAAGAATGGCAGGAAGCAAAGGGTCATCTTCGCGGAGCACCAAGGCATGGTCAAAATTCTTCAACAGGCTCCATGCCACCTTTTGGATTTCATTACAAGGGTACACCATGTTTACACCTTCTTCAACCGTATCTTCCACCTCAATGGTCAGTGTGCCAGTGTGACCGTGAAGATACTGGGCTTCGCCTTGGAAGCCATAGAAGCGATGTGCATACTGCAAATCGAAAGTCGTGATACTTCTCATACTGTTTACTTTTTAGAGTTTAACTTTGGGTTATTTATCGTTATCTGCACCTGTATTCGGCTAATGTCAACCGATGCAAAATTCTTTTCTTTCAAATACTGTCGTATCAATTCCGTAAGCCCTTCATCCATATAATCCAAGATGCTCTCTCCCTCGAATATGTGGTGATGCTCTGTCACGGTAATGTCATAATAGCTTTTCCCCACTTCGTGATGGAACACAAATGATAACAGATTAGCCTTGCAAAACGAATCAAGAATGCGATAGATGGTTGAGATGGTTATCTGATTATCTTTGGATTGCACACACTTGATTATTTCATCAATGGCAGCATGACGCAATTCCATCATAACCTCATAAACCACTTTACGTTGCGGAGTGATTTTTAGGCCTGCGTTCTTTATAATCTCCGTACTTTCCATTCTTCTCGTATTTTGATGCCACAAAGTTAATGAAAATATTTCGCATTTGCAAATTTTTACCAACAAAATTATGTTTTTTTAAGAATAAAGCCGCATCACCTATTTATCTGTTCGAAGATAGTGGCATACTGGTGAGGGTTCACATATAATGATGTGGTTCCCGAGTGTTATATTATCACTATGGATGGTTTTGAATCGGAACATTTCGCCGACGTTGCGCCCTACATTTTTGAGGAATCTGGGACGCGCCTATGCTGTCGTAAAGAAGCAATACCGCAATACAGACCTCAAAAAAATGTTATCGGACTCAACCTCATCGAAATACATTCCTTAGATTCTGTCTATCAGAAATTCACCTGGCCCATGTGGGAATGTATAGAGTCTATGCACAATGGAGCAATTCTAATCAAAAAGGCTCGACTAATTAAACAAAAAGTGTTATCTTTGCATAGTGAACATAAACAATGGCCATTCACCTATGTCCTTGATAAATCATCGTAGGCGTAGTGCTAGATGGCATGGAGCGAGCCAAAAAGTGAGACTATCAGCGGCCCCTCTTTTCTTAGACCGAATAGACATACAGTGTGAGATACAGCCCGTCCCGTTCAGCGACATATCCACGACGAAGCCGGGCGAGCCGAGCAGCGAGATACGCCGCCGTGTCATAGCAGCACGCGCCATACAGGAGGAGCGGTACAAGGACTTCAAGGACATACACTGCAAAGCACAGATGACAGAGAGCATGATACACAAGTACGCCGAGCCTGACGAGGCAGGGTTCCGCCTCCTCAGCAACGCCATGGAGCGCCTCTCGCTATCAGCCCGCGCATACTCACGCATACTAAAGGTCGCCCGCACCATCGCCGACCTTGACGGCCTCTCACTGCCGAAAGATGTTAAACAATAATAATTTAAAGGAGTTTATCTTCTAAGCATCTATATTTTTTCGTATCTTTGCGAAAAGTTTCGTTACGAAAAAATTCGATTATGGAAAATCCGTTTAAATTTGGCTCATTGGTTGATGCCCCATACTTTACAGACAGAGTGAAAGAACTGGACTACATCGTACAGTTTCTCAAGAGCGAGAACCACCTTGTTCTTATGTCACCACGACGTTTTGGCAAATCAAGTCTCGTAAAAAAGGCTGTTATCCAAACCCAGCGACCATACCTATGGCTCAATATGCAAGCCGTGCTCAGCAAAGAGGATTTTGCGGCAAAGCTTCTGAAGGAACTGCTCAATCAATTCAAACTGGAAAAGATGAAGCACTATCTTCGTAACTTCCGCATCATTCCTTCTATCAACATGAACCCGATGACAGACGAGCTATCGGTTTCATTCCAACCATCAACCGACAATGGAACAACTGCAATAGAAGATGTTTTAAATACAATTCAGAAGGTTTCTACACCTCAAAACAAACTGATTGTTGTCTTTGACGAGTTTCAAAGCATCCTGGAAATCGATAAAAATATGGATAAGCAGCTCCGTTCCATCATGCAGGAACAGACAGGCATCAATTACATCTTCCTGGGCAGCCAGGAATCGATGATGACAGATATCTTTGAACGTGTGAAGTCTCCGTTCTATCATTTTGGAATGCTGATGAGACTCAACAAGATTCCATACGAAGATTTCAAGTCATATATTGCAGACAGAATGAAAGATGTATCAGAGCAGCCTACTCAAATTGCAGACGAGATACTGGCCTTTACAAATTGCCATCCATACTACACGCAACAGCTTTCATTCGCAGTTTGGAACAACCTGGTAGCTGGCAAAAACGAGGATGTACTCCAACTCGCCATAGAAGACATCATAACAACTCATGATTTAGACTACGAACGTTTATGGCTGAATTTCAACAAGACAGACAAGTATGTAATGGTCAGCATCTGCGAGGGCAACAATCCTGCACAAGACAGGAACCAGCCTACCAGCACGATGACCAGTGCCCTATTGCGTTTAAGCAAGAAAGGCTATATCATCCGAAGTGACAGATATGAAATAGAAGACCCATTCTTCAGGAAATGGATACTCAAGAATATGATAGAGTAAGATTATATACTGAGAAATCGCCAGCGAAGCTGTAGAAAGGCTTCGCTGGCGATTTTGCAAGAGAGATTTATCTATGTGTTAACAAAACAAACTCGCTCCAAATTGGACTTTGATTGGATATCAAGAAGTTTCAACTCTATATTATCTGATTCTTTTTATTCCATATCAAACGCATTTTAGTTTCCCAATTCCAACTGATTCTTCACAAGATTATAGTATACCCCTCGATTGGCGGTCAAAGATTCATGGTTGCCAACCTCAACCACCTTTCCCTGGTTGAGGACTACGATTTGGTCGGCATTCTTTACAGTACTCAGGCGATGAGCAACAATCACAACCGTCTTGCCTTGGTAGAACTTATCCAGGTTCTCCACGATATTACGCTCGTTGTTAGCATCGAGCGAGTTGGTTGCCTCGTCAAGGAAGATATAGTCAGGATTCTTATAAACAGCTCTCGCTATCAGGATGCGCTGCTTCTGTCCCTGGCTCAGTCCTACGCCATCACGCCCAATCTTGGTGTTGAACTTCAGCGGCAAGGCCATCACATAATCCTTGATGCAAGCTATCTCGGCAGCTCTCATCAAACGGTCTTCATCTATCTCTGCATCATCCACGGCTATGTTGCGCCCGATGCTTTCCGAGAAGATGACGCCCTCCTGCATCACCACGCCACACTGTCGGCGCCACCATTTCCTGTTGAGCTGATTGATGTCGGTATCGCCGATGGTGATTTTTCCTTCCAGCACAGGGTAGTAACCCAGCATCAATCGGATGAGTGTGGTCTTTCCGCTGCCCGATGCTCCCACTATTGCCGTCACCTTGCCTTGAGGAATAAGAATATCCACCCCGTCTATCGTCTTTCTGAGGGCATGAGGATCATACTTGAACATGATGTTGCTGATATGGATACCATCCTCAGGATGATCAAGACCAGTCAGCAAGCCATCCTTTCCGTTCTCATCATCCATCTGATGAATCTCATTGATTCGTTCCAGACTGATTTTCACATCCTGAACGGAATAGAAAAAGTTCATGAGTTGCTCCACCGGCGAGTTGAGCTGTCCGATGATATATTGCACGGCAAGCATCATACCCAAGGTCATGTGCCCTTGGATTACCGCCGTAGCGGCAACCACCGTCACTACGATATTCTTCACCTCATTGATAAAAATACTTCCTGCCTCCTGGGTCTGCTGTAGTTTTAGAGATTTCTGCTGCACCCTGAAAAGATTCACCTGTGTCTCCTCCCACTCCTTTCGCTTGCGCTGCTCGCAATCCTGCAACTTGATTTCCTGCATAGAAGTGATGAACTCGTATGTCCTGTTGTTATTGATGGCCTGCTGCTCGAAGAGTTCATAATCGAGCACCTTTCTTCGACGCAGGAAGAGAGCCATCCATCCTCCGTACAGGATGCTGCCAAGCAAGAAGATGGCAAACACCACCTTATTATATATAAAGAGCACCACCGAAAACACCACGAAGGTAAGCATGGCAAAGGTGATGAGATATTGATCCGCATGGAGATGCGGAGCAGGAACCATCGGCGGGCAAAGTCTATCGCAGTTCGGCTGATAGTGAGCATCAACTGGCCTAAGAGAATGAGCCAGATGAATCCAATATCTTGGTTCTTGATACCGACATCCACGATGGATTGGGTAAGGAACGGCAACACCAGCTGCAGGGCACTGCCCGCAAGCAGTCCCAAGACAACAATCCAGGTGAATGCCTTGCGGTATTTCTTGAAATATCTGAAAAGGAACTTGAAGGAACGTTTCTCCTTCTGTCTATCTTCTCCTTCCATCTGATAAGTGAAGAAGGCAGGAGTGGTCTCGAAGAACATGGCGATACCATTGTCCTCGTCATTGGAATGAGTACTTATCCAATGCCGTCTGAATTCTTCAAGATTATAAGTTGTCTTACCCTTGCCAGGGTCTGCGATATAGAACTTCTTGCCCTTCTTCACCTTATATAATACCACGAAATGGTTCTGGTTCCAATGAAGGATGCAAGGGAGCGGAGTCTCGTTTAGTTCCTCTATTGTGGCCCTAGCCGAAACCGTTTGAAATACCAATATTCTTGCTGCCTCGTTGATACCCAGCATGGAAACACCTTCCGTTGTTGCAAAGCAAATCTTCGACAGAGAGTCCAAGGAGTACTCCCTGCCGAAATATCTACATATCATCTGCAAGCAGGTAATGCCACATAGCATACTATCATGCTGAAAACAAACAGGAAATCTATTCATTTACTTTTCCACATCTAAATTCTTACTATTATTTAGCTTTGTTGTCTTCCCCTTACCCAAACTATACTTAACACTGATTAGGGCAACAAAAGCATTTACTCTATTATCGCCATAGGTTTGATAAGCAAAATTTGGAAGACTCACTTTCGTATAAGTCTTCTTGGAAATCATGGACGTCGGTATGCTTACTTCCAAAGATATTGGCAACTTACCTTTTAACAAAGAGCAAGAAGTTCCAACAAACAACTTTTCCTCCTCATTATACTGCTTACCTTGCAATAACGGCAATTTGTCGTGACGAAGGAAATAGCTAGCCATAAAACTCAATTTTGTATTTGGAACATTCCAAAGAAGCTGTGTATCAAGATACCAGGTTCTGCCAAAATGCTTCGTGTCATCTTTCATATACCGATGATACCATTGGTAATTTGCAACAAATGACAGTTCTATGCCTTTGCCAAGATTATAATCACCTTCCATTCCCAAGTAATTATGTCTGTAATTACAATTTGCTTGAGTTTGATAAGTTTTATCCTCTTCTTGCTGATAATAGTCTATAATCTCATCCTTGCTCTGCTTGTACATATAGTCAATCTTGACTATATTGACAAAGTTGACCGTAATTTCAGAATAATGCATAATTCTAGGTTTCAACTCAGAATTGCCTCTATGCCAAAGCACATCGTTCACTTGCCATCTTACCGTTGACAACTGATCAAGATTGGGATATTCCACATCACAAAAATAATTATATTGCAAATACATCCACTTAATAGGTTTCCAATAACCTTTAAACAAAGGCATCCAAGATGTATGTTTCTCAGATACTGCCTTCAATTGGTTTTCATCTTTGACAGTCAACAAATGAGTGCCTAGCAAAGCATTGAAATTTCTAAATGGCTGATATGATATTGCTCCCATCAATTTACTTCGAGTTTCCTTGCTACTATACAACAGAACATTCTCATTTCGGTCAGAATTAGAATAATCTTTCCATATTTGGGTGTAGTCTGCCCACAAAGACACCTTGCTGCCTAAGTTATAGTAACCAGACAAATAATAACGCCAATAGTTTTTATCTCCCTTGTAAGGGGTTTGAGCTACATCATTTTTTGCACTATAAAATCTATCTTCATGAATATCATACCTGTTATATATAAGTTCCGAAGATAAATTTAAATGTTTTAGAACCGTTCCCTTATAAAACAATCCAATAGTATAATCATCTGTATTGAAATCATCTAGGCTATTTGATTCATATTTTTCGTCCCTATTAGAAACAGAAAAGAAATCACTTTGTTTACTTCCCTTTGTCTCTATCCAAGCTTGCACAGATAGTGTTTGATTATCTGACAATTTATAATCTGTTCCCAAACTAAAGCTACCAATATTGCTCCCAGTACTTATGTTTGGTTTTCTATAATCAATAGCCTTTGATTTTATCGTCACATCACCCAAGTTACTATATTCATAACCTAATACATCATAATTCTGACGATGCGTAAAGTTTAGGCTGCCATACAGATTAACTCTTGGAAATGTATAGGTAAAGTTTGCACCCATAGCTTCCCTATTGGAATGCTTATTTCTGAAAGAATACAAATTGCGAGAGAACGCACTTATATCCCATCCAGTATAGTCATTAACCAGTTCCATATTGAGCACTACTGGATATTCAGAATATTTACCAGCAGGATAACGCATAATTTCTACTGTTTTGATGCGCTTTGGGTTTATACTGATGGCATATTCTCGTTTTACTTCCTTGCCATTGATAATTACAGGTACATTTTTATCTTTTCCTACATTCACTTCGTCTGTTCCCCAATCTGTTGTTATACCTGGAATTTTTGCTAATAGCTGTATAGCACTAGTGGTTCCTTTTCGAAGGGAATCGGTGATGAATACAGTTTCTTTAGATGCATTTCTACTCACCATATCAGCCACAGCTACCACCTCCTTTAAGTTTTCCACCTTTGATTGCAATACAACAACACCTATATCGCCCTTGAAACCAAGAGGAGATATAGTATCTCGTTTTTCAAAACCTATCGACTGGAAAGACAATTTATATATGTTTCCTTTGCTCTCCAAAGAGAATTCTCCTGTTTCCATACTGCGCACTCCACCCAGAAACCGATTTGTTTTATCAAAAGCAGAAACTGTAACAAAAGGCACACAAGAAGAATCCGATACAGATACAATTTTTCCTCTCACCTGCGCTAAGCAAGTGAAAGGAAACAAAAATAACATCAACACTACCCAAATGTACTTCATCTCTTAAGTTTTTTATTATTAATGACTCGCCAACAATAATCTTTTATACGATGTTCCAACAATTCATATTGTCCTTGATGACCACAAGGTATTTTGCCGTGGTTTTCTATTATTCGTTCTTCTCGCAATATCGGACATCCGCAATAACATAATGGATAATAACGACAACTATTGCAAATACATTTATCATCAAACAGGTCGTAATCTTCAAAAATCGGCTGTTCGCGTTCCCAAATGCGACACCTTTTTATACACAGGAATATCTTGCGCTTTAGGAGCATCCCCTGCTTTCACTTGAATAGAAGCAAAAAGCAGAAACAACAGAAACGAAATGTACATTTTCAAATTCTTCATATTCTTACCTTTTAGATGTTATTGAATCTCGGCTGCAAAATTACATAGTTTTTTGACTTCATCCAAACAAAACAGGTCTATTTCTATGCCATTACACAAATTACATATAATACTAAGAAACAAGTACTTATAATTGCCCCCCAGATTTAAAAGGTCTAAAAAGCATTATATAGCCCCTATTTCTAGAAGTTTTCTATGTAGTTACGAAGCGAAAAATGCTCATTTTTTATGCCTACCTTATCCTTATACAAGAACAACTTTTGCTTGATAGCTTTCTCGCTCACACAATAGATAGATGCTAAAGTCTTTTGCGATAACTTTAAACGCAACAGCATCATTAATCGCAAATCTGCTTTAGACAAATTAGGATGCTTCTGTTTTAGTCTAGACACAAACAAATCCTCCACACTATCTAAGAAGACTTCTAACTCTGTCCAATCATTATCGGAAAGCACAATATGCTTACTCTCATTCGGAACACTCGAATTTAATTTTTCCACAACCTCTATCTTCTTTTGTAAATAGGTACGCATTACAGACAATTGTACATCCCTATGCGAGAGTTCTTCTTGGTGTAATTTCTCCATCATTTGCTGCTTTTGGCTGAATATTTCCTGTTCATGAGCTATGCGAGCTAATGACAGTTTACGATACGACCAATAAGCATACAAGACAAACAAAATAATTATCAAGCATAAAAGTACGGTCAATCCAAATACCCATCGCTGCACTTCTGCCTTTCCTTGCATTTTTGCCCTTTCACTTTCTTTCTTCAAAAAAGAAGAATAATAGGAAACCTTGGCTTTCGATGCTGTCCTGTACATTTCTTGCAAGTAACAACATGCAGAATCACTAAAGGTTTTAGCCATCTTATAATCTTGAGCTTTCGTAGCAGCTTGGCTTCGAGTATAAAACACAGAATAATAATCTTCTGCTGTTTTTGGCGTTGTTTGCTTCAATATTGCAAAAGCTTGCTTTATGGAATCTACAGTAATATAAGCAGAAGCCAACATTAACTGACAAGAAAATCTATCTGTTCCATTTAACTCATAAGCATGGCGTGCATAAATTAGGCAGCTATCTTCTTCTCCATTTTTTTCAAACACATTAGCTAACCCTTGGCTAACATAAGATAACAAACTATTATCGCCAGCATGCATTGCTAACTTATATGCTTTCTTCTCTTCTTCTAAAGCTTGTTTTAAACTATCAACAAAACCAAAGTTCTCCCCTAACCTCAAATGCGCTGCCACCTTATTATATATACTAACATTTGGCATGGACTCATACATCTTCACCAAATCTTTAGCATATTTCAAAGCTTTGTAAGGTGCCAGCTGTTCTTCTACTTCAATCAGCTTATCCAATGCCAAGCATTTTAAATTCATATTATGGAGGCTGTCAGATATGGAATAGGACTTTTCTAAACAAGCCTTTGCCTGCTCCATACTATCATTCAGCAGAAAGTATTTTCCCATATAATACAAGGATGAAGCATAGAGCGAATCGTCCTGATGTTCTCCATACCAATCATACGCTATGCGAATCAAGGAATCGTTATCCACATCCAAGCCCGACTTATCTTGTGCCATATAATAAATGAGGGCATACTTCGCCATATCTTTATCTGAGAGTTTACCTTGATTGATACGGTTCAAAAAGGCCAAGGCACTATCTGGCTTAGATTCTGCCAACGTATAAGCCAAGTCCAACTCTCTCTTATGACTTTGATAACATGATACCAATACCGAAAGCATCACAAAAAACAATATCGTAAACGAAATACTTCTTCTCATATTTTTAGTATAATTACATTCTGGGCGCAAAAATACAAAATATTTTTCAATAATAGAACTAAATAGGGTTTAAAATACAAAGTCTGCAGAAAAGCACAATACAACTGATTATCAGGTATATATATTATATTTATAACAAAAGGGGGTCTAAATAATAGTCGTATTTTCGCATTACCAACCGTTCTGCATCAGATAACAGAATCTCACGCTTTGGTTGCCAGAATGCATTATGTTAACGAAACCAACTCATTGTTTTATGGCTCCTAAGTCTATGAGTTCCGAGAAGGAAAACATAGAGTTAAAAAGCAAAGAAAAAAATAACACGGACAAATTGAATTTGTCCGGACAAATTGTCCGACAGCTTATAAGTTACTAACATTTAAGTCTTTACAAGCACCCGGACAAAAGAGCCGGACAAATTCAATTTGTCCGTGTTTCTAATTTAACTTAATTATTTTAACTTTTTGGTCAAAAACCACCTGTTTTCAGCCTTTCTGCCTGAAAGCAGAAGGCGTTACCCCTCTCATCTTCTTGAAGAACTTGGTGAGATGAGCCTGGGATGAGAAGCCGAAGGTGTTGGCTATCTCCTGCACCGTATGCGTGGTGGTAGAAAGCTCGCGCTCTATCTCCTTCACGATGTATTCATCAATGATTGCCTTCGGCGTCTTGCCGGAGATGCGGCGGGTAACCTGCGCCAGATAGCGGCCACTCACATTCAGCTGGTCGGCATAGAAATGCACATCGCTATAGGTGCGGCAGAAGTTATTCACCTGCGAGATAAACTGGTTGTAAAGCTCGGAACTCCTGCCCTGCAGATTGCTCTCCCGTGCCAGTTCTATATTGATGAAATCCTGCGCCATCGCCAACGCCTCCTCCATCTTCTTGCCCTGATTCAGATAGATGGCAAGGGCAGAAGAGAAGCGGTTGATGAGACCATGCGAATTGGCATTATCGAGCCGATAAATCCTGAGCCCCTGCTTTTCGGCAAGCTCCAAGAGTCGGGAGTTCTGAAGGATGATATCACTCTCCTTCTTTCTCGCCACAACTACCGAGCAGAGCGGCAGCAGACGGTATTTGATCTGGCTCACCACATCCTCGGTCATCAGCGCATCGCCCTGACTCGACCAGATGGAAGGGGCGTAGATGATATGGTCGGGACGATACTTTGTCAAGGCATCGATGAGCACATTCAGCGTCTCAACCTTGCGTATCATTCCCACCTTCACGATGTTGGGCTGCATATCGTTCATGATTGCCTCTATCTGTCCGGAAACAATCTCGGCGGGAATATCGAAGAACTCCTGGATACCCAGCGTATTCTGCACGGTGATGCTGGTTATCGCCGAAACGGCATAACCTCCCAATTCGAATATCGTCTTGATATCCGCCTGCACACCAGAGCCACCGGTGCTGTCGGAACCTGTAATCGTTAATATTGGCAACATATCGTTTGAACTTTGAACTTTAATCCTTATACTTTCGCTTGAACTTTAATCCTTATACTTTTTAACTGCGCATAAACTCAGTAGGAGTCATTCCAAATGCCTTGGAAAAACACTTGGAGAAGTAGCTGCTGTTAGAGAAGCCTACGGTGTACATTACCTCCGACACGCTGAACTTGCCCGCCTTTAATAATTTTGCCGCCTTCTGCATTCTCATATCACGGATATACTCCACCGGAGTCTGACCCGTAAGTGCCTTCAGCTTGCGGTAAAGCTGCTTGTTTCCCATACCCATCTTCTCCTGAAGCATCGACACGTTAAAGTCGGAATCCACCATATTCTCCTCTATCATCTCCCGAATCTGGTTGAGCAGTTTCCTATCCATCTCATCCATCTCAACTTCCGGAGCCTGAGGAGCATGGAGATCTACAATCATTGCCGACTCTGATTCGTTGTCGGAAGCATTCACATCGAGATGAGAAACTACCAGATGATTCACTTCCTCGAACGAATGGTGAGCGGCAGCATTCTTCAGGTCATCGGCAAGGTTGGCATAGAACTGCATACGCGCCTGCACCTGCTCCAGGATTTCCTCCTTCTGCTTTTTCGCCTCCTTCAACTGCTTTCTTACGAAATGAGCATTGATGACCCAGGCGATACCCACAATCAGGAGGGTAAGATAGAACAGCTTGCACCAGATGGTGAGATACCATGGTGGAAGAACGGAGATTTCGAGCTGATAAACTTCATCTCCGATATTTCCCTCGCCATCCACCACATGCACGGTGAGATGATAATCGCCATACGACAATCCATTGTAAGTGATGTCAAGATTGCCCTTGTCCAGATAATGCCACTCGTGGTCGCTACCCTCCAGACGGTAGGCATAGACGGCGGTAGGATGATCGGCAAAAGGCAAATCAGACAGCTGGAGCGTGAAGTTGTTCTCATCATGCGCCAGAACCAGCGTCTTCAGTCCCACGGGCGAAACACCCGGTGTTCCCTCAATGTTCTCATCGAGCAGGGCATCCTGGGTCTGTCTGCCATTCACCACGATACCCGCCAGGAGCAGCTGCGCCTTGTCGTCCTTCGGCATGGTAAGGTCGGCACGGATGGAAATGAAGCCATCGTTGCCCCCCATCACCACTTCGTGGTTCAGCTTGGAATAATAGATATTGTTCGGATTCTCCATCGGAATGAAGAATCGGAAACTGTTGTTTCCCTGGTCCAGCACGCTGCAGATATTGCCTGCCACCACCCAGATCTTGTCTTCTACGTCACACATGGAAACCACCTTCGCACCTATCTTCCATTCCTTGCTTTCCACCTCCTTGCCCTTCATCGGCAGGTTCACCATATAGCACTTCACGCTGGAATTATATCCTACCCACACATTGCCATTGTCAGATTTCATCAGATAATTGATGGCATCAGTGCCAGGGATATGGGAGATGCGAAGGGTACGGGTATCGATACGGTCGAGATGATTATAAGATGATGCCCAGACCATTCCCTTGCCATCGAGTACCAGCTGACCGATATGCAGGCCCGAGAGGGCGTTCTTTCCCTTGTCTGAGAAATGATAATCTGCCACACAGGTGGCTGTAGCAGCAGATGAGAGCGAGATGGCTGCCAGAAGGTGCTGCTTGTCCAGCACGAAGACGCCACCCTGATAAGATGCCATCCACATCCTGCCCTTCTGATCCTGAAGAATATCATAAGCCCAGGCAGTAGAATACTTGCCGGTCTTGTCATAGACGATGAAGTTGAGCAACTTTCCCGTACTCTTCTGATAGAGGTTGATGCCGTGGTCTGTACAGATCCATACATCCCCCTCCCTGTCTTCATAAATCTTGCGCACACGGTTGTGAGCAAGAGGAGCCGAAGGATTGTTCTGCTTATACCATACCACATTCTGATATTCAGAAGCTGCACCCTGCACGCGCACTCCCTCTGCATAGTGAATCAAGCCGTTGGTTCCGCCCATCCACCAGTCGCCGCTGCGGGTCTGAAGGATAGCATGCAGACAGTTGCCCTCGCCCGAGAAGGTAATCTTATCGAGCGAAGTGAAGCGATAGTAGGTATGGGTAGATAAACGGGAAAGTCCGTGATCGGTACCAATCCACACATTCTGCCACTTATCCACATAGCAGGACCACACGATATTGTTGGGAATGGTTGCCTCATTGCGCGAGTCGTGAACGAAATGCTCCAGACTGTTGTTCATCGCCATGCGATAAAGTCCATTATCTGTACCGATATAGAGATTGCCATCCTGGTCTTCGTCCAGACACTTCACGGAGTTTCCATCCAGCGCCGCAATCTTGGAGAAGTTCTGCAAAGCCTGGTCGGCGCAGTACAAGGCTCCCTCGGTACCTATCCAGTAACAGTGGCGCTTGGCATCGTAAGCCAGGGCATTCACCAGCGGCTGTGCTCCGGGAGTCAGGAGAATCTGGCGCTGGTTGAGACGGAGACCGGAGAGAGAACCCACCAGAAGTCCCTTCTGTGTATGCAGGATAGCATACACATCGTTGCCAAAGGCATCTTTCCTGCCTTTCATATCGAGCACTCGCAACTCCCTTACCGCCTTTTTCCTGCCCTTGCCTCCATCAGATTCCATCGCAGGTGCAGAAGCATAGATTCCCTGCTGCGTATCAAACTTCAGCATTCCACTGCCCGTAGCCAGATAGAGCATGCAGCCCTCGAAGCCGAGCGCATTGATGCGGATATGACTAAAAGAATGGGGAGCAAAATGGCGATAGTCGTGATAGCCATCATAACTGTAGAGACCGTTGTCGGTACCCAGCCAGACTACTCCTGATGTATCTTGGGTAATGGCATAGACTGCCTGAGCACCATCCAGGGTGGTGTTGACGAAACGTTGCGCATGGAGCGCTATGGTTATAAAAAGCATAGCTATCGCCATGCTTACTCTAGATAAAGCGGTTAGTGATTTGTTCATAGCTGCAAAAATACACATTATTCACGACAATGCCAAATATTATTAGAGAAAAATAACAATAGAATAAGGAGAATTTGTTGAAAAGACAGGGAGAAGTTGTTGAAAGAATAGGGAGAATTTGTTGCTACCATTAGAAGAAATCTCCGTTCAATACTGCTGAACACACATTCAACGTCGCTGAACGAAGAATTCCCCTAGGGGTAAGAACTTCTACTCCTAGGGGAATCTATATTTATCATTAATAAGTCTGTTTTATATTGCCTGCAGCGTAAGCGACTTTTCCATATTGCGCTTGCCATCCTTTACGGTGAGGATGATGTCGCCCTTCTGTGCCTTGCTCTGAACAACAATAACGAGTTTGCCAGAGAAGAGTCGCATGTGTGGCTGAGTGAAGGAATCGAGCGAAGTAGCATCACCATTGCATGCTGCCTTGAAGGTTCCGGCACCCTTTACCTCGAAGGTAAGTTCATCATCGGCGAGCGGACACTCATTGCCGTCCTTGTCCAGAAGGCTCACGGTGATGAAGGCAAGATCGTTGCCATCGGCATTCAGCAGCACATTGTGCTCATCGGTGCAGCCTTCTACCATACAGGCGATAGGCTCATGGTCTGGAGTCTCAACGCTGAACTTCATCTGCGCAGGTTCGCCGGCTGTACGCTTCACGTCCTCGCCTACCTTGTCGCCATACTGGTTGTAGGTAACCACGCGAATCTCGCCTGGTTCATACTTCACATTATTCCAGCGGAGGCGATAGCGGTCGAGGCGGCTTGACTTGTCCTTGCGAACTCTGCCCTGGCTCTTGCCATTCACGAAAAGCTCGCCTTCCACACCATCGGTGTAGCAATATACAGGGGTAACCTGTCCTTCCCTGCCCTTCCAGTTCCAGTGAGGAAGAAGATGGGTGGTGTGCTGATGCTCGTTCCAGCGGGCACGATACATATAATACCGATCCTTTGGAAGTCCGGCAAGGTCGCAGATTCCGAAGTAGCTGCTGCGGCTTGGCCAGTAGGTATCGTAAGGAGTCGGCTCGCCCAGATAGTCATAGCCCGTCCACACGAACTCTCCAATTACCCAACTGTAGTCATCCTGCATCTTCCAGTCATCATCCGGAAGATTACTCCAGGAACAATACTCCGTGTCATAGCTGGAGCACTGGCCATCGGCGTATGGATTGTTGTCGCTGGCACGCACCTGAACCGGGAACTTATACACGCCACGGGAGCTGACGGTAGATGCAGTCTCTGAACCCAGGAGGAATCCCTGAGGCAACTGCTCGATATTCTTATAATATTTATGTACGCGATAGTTGAAGCCCGGAACGTCCATCACCTGGGCAAATCCACTCTTCAGGGCATCCTCTGCTCTATCCATACCCTGGGTAACAGGGCGGGAAGGATCATACTGATGACAGATATCCTGCAGATGCTTGGCTATCTCCATACCCTCCTTGCTCCATTGCTCAGGAATCTCGTTACCGATACTCCACATGATGATGCTAGGATGGTTGCGGTGATGTTTCACCAGGTTGGTGATGTCCCTGTCGCTCCACTCCTTGAAGAACTTGGCGTAGCCATTCTTGCACTTAGGATAAATCCACATATCGAAGCTCTCAGCCATTACCATCATACCGAGAGAATCGCAGATTTCCATCTGCATGGTAGAAGGCATATTGTGGGCTGTACGGATGGCATCGCAACCCATCTCCTTCATCGTCTTGATCTGGCGGATGAGTGCCGCCTTGTTCTCTGCAGCTCCCAACGGACCGAGGTCGTGGTGCAGGCAGACACCCTTGATCTTGCGGGTAATGCCATTGAGCTGGAAACCATTATTCCTGGATACCGAGATGGTACGGATACCGGTCTTCAGCGTCTGGATATCAGCCACCTTCTTTCCTTCATATCGGGTTAACTTCACCTGATAGAGATAAGGAGATTCCGGAGACCAGAGCTGAGGATTTACTACCTTCAGGGTAGTCTTGATGGCTGGGGCGGTACCAGAGACAGTCTGCTCGGCAACCTTGGTACCAGCTTCATCCAGCAAAGCGATGACCGTTTTGCCCGACTTACCAATCTTTCCTTCCAGCAGGGCGTTCACTTCCACTTCGGCTTCCTGCTTATCAGCTTTCAGGGTTCGCACGAAGGTATCCCAGGTAGAGAAGTTCTCGTTACCGTAAAGTTCCACGGAAACCGGACGGTAAAGACCGCCGCCTGGATACCATCGGCTGCTTTCCTCTACATTGTTGAGATGAACCTCTACGAGATTCTTCTTGCCGCCAAACTGCACGTAAGGAGTGATGTCGATGCGGAAGGCATTGTAGCCGTAAGCCCATCTGCCAGCCTCCTTGCCATTCACGCTTACCACAGGCTGACTCATCGCACCATCAAAAACGAGGACGGCACGCTTGTAGCCCTTCGGCAACTGAAGATTCATCTTATACATACCCTCTCCAATCCAAGGGAGAGTTCCAGAGCGTCCCGACTTCTCGGTCTTCTCCTTTTCGCCATTCTGCTCGATAGCCACCATCTGCAGATCCCATTTCTTATCGAAAGGACCCGAGATAGCCCAGTCATGAGGCACAGCTACCTGAGACCACGATTTGCCATCGCGGGAGAAATCCCACGATGGCAAATTTATTATTTTTCGGCTCTGCGCCTGGCACATGGTAGAAAGAGCCAGGGCGAGAGACACGAAAGTAATGCTTCTTTTGATCATATCTTTTTCTTCTAAGTCAGTATAATATTCCATTTTATAATTCGCTTCTATCGCTCCCAAAGGAAGCGAAGAAAGCTAACTTACCCGATTACTTGAAGGCATCGAGTGCAGCTGTTGGCTTGCCGCTGTTGTCGAAGGCACCCTTGTCGTAGCCGTTCCAGCCGCTGTTGCATTCAGGCTCCCAGTAGAACACACCCTCGCAGGTAGAGATTGCCTTGCAGCCATCCACCATCTTCTTGAGGAATGGAGCGGCATTCTCAGAATTCCACACCATACCGATCTCTGAGATGATGACATCGCAGTTGTACTTGCCGGAAAGGGTCTTGATGTTGCTGAGACAAGCATCGGATACCTGCTCCCAGGTCTGGTCGGTAATCCAATCTGGATAGAGCGACATACCAATGACATCCCACTTGGCTCCATTCTGCTTCAAACCATCAAACATCCAGGTATATTGGCTCAGGTTGTTTCCCTTGTCGAGATGCACAATCACCTTAGTCTCCGGATAAATCGCCTTGACTGCATCATAACCGGCATTGATGTAAGCGGCAAAATTCGCCATGTTCTTAGAGGCACGGCCTGTTACCTTCAGGGCAGCATCGCCATCCTCATCATTCCAGAGCATTCCGTCGGTGGTCTCGTTACCTACCTGTACCCACTCTACGTTGACGCCTCTTGCCTTCAAGGCATTCAATACATCCTTGGTATGATCGGCAACCGCCTGCTTCATCTGCTCGAAGTCATAGTTCTTCCAGGCAGCAGGAACACCCTGCTTTCCTGGGTCAGCCCAGGTATCAGAGTAGTGGAAGTCAATCATCAGTCTCATACCGAGCTGCTGAGCTCTCCATGCCTTTGCCACCACATCATTCTTTCCGTTCCATCCATCCTCAGGATTTACCCATACACGAAGACGGATGGAGTTCATGCCGAGGTCGCGGAGAAGCGCCATGCACTCAGTAGCCTTACCGTTAGCATTATAGAACTTCTTTCCGTTCTGCTCCATCTCTGTAATCCAACTTACATCGGCTCCCTTGGCGAAGCCACTCATATCGTATGTCTTCTCCTTTTCGGGAGTGGTATTATCATCATTGCTGCAACTCGTGCCCGTAATAGAAAACAAGAGCGCTGTAGCCAGCAATATGGCTTTTCCTAAAATATTCTTCATTGTTCTTTTGGTTTATAGCTATCTTTGCTTTATCTAAAGAACGTATTTACGCATCAAATATTGCAAAGATAGCTGATTTTTATTCATACTTCCATGTCATGGTGTTGAGGTCGGCTGTAACCGTAAACTCTGTTTCTCCATTCTCATCGCCAAACCAAATATCCCAGGCACCATCGCCTGAAGTTAACTTGAACTGCTCACCATCAGCACCATACCAGGTCTGCTTGTCGTCCTTGTTCTCGCCAACGAAGATGAAGCGGAAGTTCTCCCAGGAAGTTGGCTTGTACTTGCAGGTATAAACACCATCGCTCACCTTGTTCATCACGGCAAGGAGGATGTTACCATCCTTGCTGAACATGCAGAGAGTATTGCTAGCCTCTGGCTCTGGAGCTGTCTGGTTGCCAGACTCGATAGAGTAAGTCAGGTCGCTGTTCTCGCCCACCTTTACGGTGATGGTATAAGTACCCGCCTTGGCGATATTCACGCTGCCAGCAGTTGCGGCATCAGTCATCTTGCCATCAGCAAGAGTGTAGTTCATTGTCTTGACTACGGCTGCAGCATCATCCGTTGCGGTTGCCTTGCTGTACTCTGCACCAGTAGCAACAATACTGACAGGTGTATTATCTGCTGTGGTTGTAATCACCTTGGTCCAGGCATAGTTAGGAGCATCATAGGTCATGTCCTCACCATTCAGCTGCATCGCCTTGATGTAGGTTGGCTTGAATTCCTTAGCCTTTGTATCTACCACTGTATAATAAATACCAGTCTGACCTGGGAACCAGAAGTTCCATGCCGACTCAGTATTATCCATTTCATATACATGGCCATCCTGTCCTACGTTACCCCAAATGGTTCCATCATTCTCCTTACCCCAGAAGTTGAGCCAGGAAGAAGCATTCATATATCCTGCATAGATACCATCCTCGTTTGGAGAATAGAGATAGTTCAGCACCTTGTCCTTATTCGCATTCCAGATGGTCATCTTGTCCATGTGTATAATATAAGGTGTAACGTTCACCTGGCACACATTGCTGTAAGCAGCATCGAGATTGTTGCCCATCTGACTCTTGATGCGGAAATAGAGAGGCGCACTCTGACCCGGAGTCGTTCCCAGATCCTTGGCAAGGGTGTTGAGATCAGCACCGGTGAAAGCCTTGGAGAGATCGGTTACAGAATACTCCTTTACCGTAGCAAAGCTCTCTGAAGGTGATGCCTGCAGATAGGTTTTCAACACACCGTTGCCCGCAGGCTTGGTCTCGTCGCTCGAAAGCAAGGTAGGATTCTTCCAAGCCATCGAGAGCACGATGTCCTTCGTATTGTCAACAGACAGGACCACATCGCTGGCCGATGCCATCAGATCGGATGACTTGAAGCCATCCAGATATATCTTGTCGCCACTCTCGTCGCAACTCACCAGGGCGGTGAGTGCGCAGAGAAGCATCATCAGGTTTCTAAATATCTTTTTCATTCTTTTATCCTATTAATAGTTGTCGTTATGAAGATTTGGATTGGCGGTAAGCTCGGTGTTAGGGATTGGATAGATGTTGTACTTGCTGTCAACAGCCTGTCCATCGTGGGTGCCACCCTTCCACTGCCAGATATACTTGCTGGTAGTGAACTCGCCGAAGCGAATCAGGTCGGTGCGGCGATAGCCCTCATGATAAAGTTCACGGGCACGCTCATCGAGAATGAACTGAAGGAACTCATCATCGTTGGCAAAATTGTTAGCCCATACATCGGTATTACCTGCACGCTCGCGGAGGAGGTTGATCCAATAGATGGCTCCCTGCTTGCGGGAAGCGATGACCTCAGGATCAGCGGCATCAGTCTTTCCTTCTGGCCATGGATCCCAACTAGCACCCTGGGTACGAGCCACACACTCGGCATACATCAGATAGACATCAGCCAAGCGGAAGAGAGGGTAATCGGTTTCTACACCTGCATCGGCAGTATTGGATGCGGTAGTACCATCATCCTTCAGGTTACTCCATTTCTCTGAGAGATAACCGGTGGTTTCATCGGTCATGCTGGTTACATCCTTGCTCTGACCATTGGTGAAGAACTTGCAGCGCTTGTCGCCACCTCCATCAATATCGGTCTGGGTAAACTTATCCACGAACTCCGGACGGAGACGGAACTCACTCCAGCCATTGGTAACACCGAAGTCGGCAACATTCTGGTTAGCATTCGACATACTCAACTGTCCACACACCAAGTAAGTGGAAGAACCCCAGCTTACGGTATGCTCTGCACTTACCGGCAAGGCGAAGATAATTTCGTTGGTACGCTTGTCGTTATCAGCATTGAAGAGCTTGCTGTAATCAGACTCCAGAGAGTAGCCCATATTCATCACCTTCTCACAAGCCTCCTTGCACTCGGCATACTTGGCAACGCCGGTATAAACCTCGCTGTTCAGATAAAGCTTGGCAAGCAGGGTGTAGGCTGCGCCCTGAGAAGCCTGACCATAAGGACAGGTAGAGGCAGGAAGCATATCGCCTACGCATTCCTTCAACTCGCTCTCAATGTAATCGAAAGTCTGCTGTGGGGTATAACGTGGAGGGATGAAACTGCCCACAGGATCATTCTCTGTTACCATCGGAATGTTGCGATAGAGATCAAGAGCATGGAAGTAGAACAAGGCGCGCATGAAGCGGACTTCTGCCTTATACTCCTTCATCTTCACCTCGTCCTCGCCCGAGAAGCTGGCGCTATTGGCATTGCGGAGGAACTCGTTGCAGAGGGCGATGTTGTAATAGATGCGATAGTACATATCTGATACCCAGGCATCGTTGGCATCCCAGGAAAGATAGGTCAAGCCTGTGGTCTGCTCACCTGTGAGCCAGGTAGAGGCAAGCTCATCGGTACCGCACTCCTGGAGGTTGAAGAACATACGCATGTAGTCGAAGCCACTGCCGCCGTTCAATACGGAAGACATATCCTTGTTGTCGCCGCCCTTACCCTGACCGCTGGTCACCATGGCAGCATAAATCTTACCCAGCACAGCCTCATAATTGGCAAGCGAGGTATAAACATCCTTAGAGGTAGTCTCCGTCTGAGGATATTGGTCGAGGTCGGATACACAGCTGGTAGCGCTGGTCAGCACTGCTGTTCCCAACATCATACTATATAATATATTCTTAAGTTTCATTGTTATCAATTTTGATTGTTAGAACTGAAGTCCGAGGCTTACTGAGTAAGTGCGAGGACGTGGATAGAACGAGTTGTCCATTCCGTTTGGCACCTCAGGGTCTGTGCCTGAGTAACCGGTAATGGTGAATACATTCTGTACCATCGCAGATACGGTGAGTGAAGCCCACTTGTTGATTTTACCTACATTGTAGCTCAAGCTCAGGTTGTCGAGCTTCAGGAACGAAGCATTCTCTACGTAGTAATCTGAAAGATACTGACGGGTCTTGAAACCGGTCTTCAGGAAGCTGGCGTTGAGGTTATTGAGCTGTGAATTATTGTAGCTCACGGTCTCCCATGCACCAGTGCTCATACCCATGCCATTATATACGTAGTTGTCGATGTTGGCACGGAAACTCATACCGAGAGTCAGCTGCTTGTATCTCAAGGATGTGCTCAAGCCCATGATGTACTTAGGGGCTGGAGAATGATAGCGGTAGAGATCGGCATCATTGATTTCGCCATCACCATTCAAATCTGCGTAAGCGCCCTCGATCGGCTTGCCCGTCTCTGAATCGTAGAGCTGATGATATACATAGAACATATATGGCTCATATCCCTCGGAGAGTACCTGGAACTGGTAAGCATCGATAGATGGACCTACCTTCACATTGGTCTGACTTCCACCCTGGGTAAGAGAAAGGTTCTTCACCTTCATGTTCTGCCAGGTGAAGTTGTAGCTCAGGTTCCACTCCCAGTCCTTGGTCTGGATAGGAGTTGCATTCAGGGAAACCTCGATACCCTTGCTATCTACATTACCTACATTGGTAAGGATAGTCTTTGAGAAGTTGGTACCTGCCGCTGTAGGAACAGAAGCCAGCAGATCCTTGGTCTTGCGGGTATAGAAATCGATGGCACCACCGATACGACCATTCAGGAATCCAAAGTCGAGACCGAAGTTCCAGGAGGTAGTTGTCTCCCACTTCAGGTCTGAAACGTATGCCTCAGGACGATAAGTTGTAATATACTGTCCGTTGATGAGTGCCTCGGCACCTGTTACACTGGATGTATAGACCGGAAGATAGTTGTAGTTGCCGATACCTTCCTGCTGACCAGTTACACCATAGCTGGCACGGAGTTTCAAGTTAGAAAGTACCTTCTGGTTCTTCAACCAAGGCTCTTCTGTCAAAGTCCAGCCCAAAGCAACAGATGGGAAAGTACCCCAACGGGTATCCTTAGAGAAACGGGAAGATGCGTCTCGTCGAACGGTAGCCGTCAGGAGATACTTTCCATCGAAGGAATAATTGACACGACCGTAGTATGACAACATCACGTGACGGTAATCAGAAGCCTTCACGGTAGAAAGGGTTGTACCTGCTGCACTCTTGGTATAATAAAGAGGTGTAGTGCTCTTCCAGAACTGATAGTCGTAACCGGCAGTAAGATCCACATTACTCTTGATATTCTCGAAATACTTCGCATAGTTGGCATAGAGTGTAAGCAGGCGGTTCTCGTTCTTCTGAGGACCATACTTGTAATCGCTACCGCTCAAAGACTCATCCTTGTTGAATGACTGAGCTGCATAGCCAGGAACATAGATGGTACCATCACCCTTGGCATAATCAGCACCAATGGTAGCATGGAGCTTGAGGTCTGGCAGGAAATGAACCTTGTAATCTACATCCATCGAACCGATGAAACGGCTCACCTTACTCTTTGAATCATAAAGATCCACCAGACCACGTGGGTTTCTCACACCCGCATTTACTGGATAGCCATCAGCATCGAGTGCCTCATTGAAGCCACCATAGTTGCTGTTACCGGAATATACAGGAATGGTTGGGTTGAATGTGGCAGCAGCCCAAACAGCACCACCATTATTGAAAGAGTTGTTATTGAGTGTACCCTTGGCGTTGATGGTCAACTTCAGGTGATCCTGGAAGAAGCTAGGAGTCAACACCACATTACCTGTCCAGCGCTCTACATTATCCTTGCGCACCAGACCGCTCTGGTTGTAATATCCGGCAGAAACACGGAAAGGCCAATACTTGCCGATGCTTCCACTCAAGCTGAGGTTGTTATCAGTACCGAAAGCGGTGCGATAAACCTCATCGTTCCAATCGGTATTGGCATTGCCGAGCAATGACTTCTGGTTATCGGTACCAAACTGATTGATTACATTCACGAAATCATCATGGCTCAGCATATCCACCATCTGCGCACGGGTCTGCATACTGTTGGTGGTATTGAAGTTTACCTTCAAACCGCCCTGCTGTCCCTTCTTGGTAGTGATGATGATGACACCATTGGATGCACGGGAACCATAGATGGCTGTAGAAGAAGCATCCTTCAACACAGTCATGCTCTCGATATCAGATGGGTTGATCATACTGAGGAAGTTGCTGCTGTTACCAGAGATACCACCCTGCTCCAATGGCACACCATCGAGCACAATAAGCGGGTCGTTGCTGGCATTCAGAGAAGCACCACCACGCACACGGATGGTACTACCTGCTGAGGCAGAACCACTGTTGGACATGATCTGTACACCCGAAACCTTACCATTGATCAACTGCTCTGGAGAAGAAACAAGACCCTTGTTGAAGTCCTTAGCCTTCACCGTAGCCACGGAACCCGTCAGGTCGCTCTTGCGCGCAGTACCATAACCGATGACCACGACATCGGCAAGCGCCTTGCTATCCGATTCGAGATTCACCTTCATATTTTCAGAAATAGCCAGTATCTTATCTATATAACCTATATAAGATACCTTGATCTTCTTGGCAGAAGAAGATACTTGAAGAACAAAGTTACCGTCGAAATCAGTAACCGTACCACCCTTTTCGCCTTCTACCATAATGGTAGCGCCGATAAGAGGATCACCATTTTGTGCATCTGTCACTTCACCTTTAATGGTGCGAGTCTGAGCGAAAAGCTGCAAACATCCCATGAGCAACAATGCCACGAGAAGGAGACTTCTCTGTTTTGTTTTGCTTAAGACGTGATTCATTTTGCTTAATTGTTTTCAGGTTCTTTTGATTTTTTATTTGATTTCGATTGCAAAAGTAGGTTAGAATACCGCAATCTCACGCTAAATATCAGACAAATCTAGCAACAAAAGGGACAAATACCCGAAATATATCGAAGAAAAAGGGAAAAGAAAGAAAAAAGACGCAGGATTACAGACTGCTATGCGCCCTGAAAGGGCAAAAGCCTTATAAACACCAAAAAGCCGAACCTCTTTGAAGAAGTTCGGCTTTTTAAGTGGTACCACCAGGAATCGAACCGGGGACACAAGGATTTTCAGTCCTTTGCTCTACCAACTGAGCTATGGCACCATACTCTTACAGATGATTTCTCATTTGCGGGTGCAAAGGTACAACAATTATTTGGTTCCACCAAATTTTTAAGTGAAAAACTTTTCAAAAAAGATAAAAAAGTGCTTTTTTATTTGGTATTATGGAGATTTTGGTGTACCTTTGCACCGTCTTTGTACTCATAAGTACCACCAAACGGGATTTAGCGCAGTTGGTAGCGCACGTCGTTCGGGACGATGAGGTCGCTGGTTCGAGTCCAGTAATCCCGACTCACCTATAAAATCGGAGCTTATGAAGTTCAAAGACATTTTTTACCTTCAAAAGAAAGACCGACAAGCTCTCCTCACCCTGCTTGCCATTATGATTGTGTGTGTTTCTCTCACGTTCCTGATTCAGGAAAAGCAGGACGATGCTCCTGTGACTTCCCAACTAGACTCCACAAACAGCAATCAAGAGAAAGATGCAACATCTGCCAAAATCCATCACGCCTCCAAATCTCATCCTTTATACAGCAAAGAAGAAGGTATGGTGCACGAACTCTTCCCTTTTGATCCCAATACGGCTAGCGCTGAGGATTTCGAACGGCTGGGATTAGAAAGCTGGCAAGCCAGAAGCATCATCCGTTTCCGGGAGAAAGGCGGCATTTTCTCCCGCCCATCCGATTTCGCCCGGGTCTATGGCATCACCAAGAGAACCTACGAGGTGCTGTTGCCGTTTATCCAGATAGCCGACGATTACAAGCCTGCGGCTGATTTCTACGGAAAAGAAGGATATGGAAGAAGCGGAAGGCGCAATACACCTTATTATAATAACAAAAGAAACGATGATACCGAGGTTTATAGTTATCCACATAAGCTGAGAGCCAACGAGCATATCGAAATCAATGGTGCCGATACGACGCTGCTGATGAAGATTCCCGGTATAGGCAGTTACTATGCCAGCCGCATTGTAAGATACAGAGAACGGCTGGGAGGATTTGCATCTGCCCAACAGTTGGAAGAAATCGATGGATTGCCCGAATCTTCCATTGCCTATATCAAGATTGACGAGCAGCAAATCCGCAAGATGAATCTCAACAAGTTAACGCTCAACCAGCTCAAGAAACACCCCTATCTCAACTTCTATCAAGCCAAGGAAATCTGTGATTATCGCAGGCTGAAAGGTCCACTGCATAGTATAGAAGACCTCAAACTGCTGAAAGAATTCCCACCAGACGAAATAGAAAGGTTGAAGCCCTACATCTGTTTCTAGCTATCCGGCAAGACCTGCATATAAAAAGTAAGGGCAAAAGCATCGTACCCTATTGGTGTATGGTGCTTTTGCCCTTACAAGACTATATGTGAGGAACTAGATGATTCCAAACTGATGCAGGAAGATCAGGAAGATGCAGATTGGACAGATGAATCGGATGGTAAAGAGGAAGACAGGAAAAAGTTTTCCACTTACCGTATTCCAGTTGGTGAATTCATCACGTACAATCTTCTTTGGTACATACCAGCCCAGGAACAGGCAGGTGATGAACGAAGACAACGGCATCAGAAGCTGCGCCGTCAAATTATCACAGTTGGAGAGGAAATCCTTACCGAAGAAGCCCAAGCCCTCTACCGCTCCCTGAGAAAGGGAACAGAATACTGCGATAATACCACAGACTATCGTCTCAACCCAGGCTCCCTTCGCACGACTTACCTTGCCCTCTTCATAAATAAAGGCGGTACCAATCTCGTGCATCGAGATGGTAGAGGTAAGAGCAGCCAGCACCAACAAGCCATAGAACAATACAGAGATGATGTAACTAACCACCGGCATATTGCCAAAAGCCTGCTGGAAAACATTAGGCAGGGTGATGAAGATAAGCGACGGACCACTATCCGGCTGAACTCCCACGGAAAAAGCTGCAGGGAAAATCATCAATCCAGCCAATACGGCGATGAGCGTATCAATGGTTACAATCTGAGAGGCTGATTTCAAGAGATTCGTCTGTCGGTTGAAGTAAGAAGCGTAGGTGCAAAGACATGCCGTACCCATACTCAGCGAGAAGAAAGCCTGTCCCAAAGCCTCGAGCAGCACATTCTCATCTACCTTGCTGAAATCCGGCTTCAGCAGGAACTCCACTCCCTTGATCGCTCCCGGCAATGAACAGGAAGCAATCACGATGATCACCAGCAGGATGAAAAGCAGCGGCATCAAGATCTTGGATGCCTTTTCAATACCGTTGCGAACACCACGAACCACCACCATGTGGGTGAGCAGGATAAAGCCTAATGCCCATAATACAGGACGAATCGGATCGGATGCGAAGGTCTGGAAATAGCTCTTCACATACTCCGGATCACCATGCACGCCACCGATGATACTTGCATAAAGATACTGCAAACACCAGCCTGCCACTACGGAATAAAATCCGAAGATGATCATGGAAGTGATGATGCCCATCAATCCCAAGGCACCCCACGCCTTGTGCTTACCCAGATTGGTATAAGCACGGGCTGCATTGGATGCAGAATGACGACCGATGATAAATTCACTCAGCATACCCGGCAAACCCAGCAGAATGATGCAGACTAAATAAATCAGGATGAAGGCTGCACCACCATTCTGACCAGTCATATATGGGAAACGCCAAATGTTTCCCAATCCTACGGCAGATCCCGCCGTGGCGAGAATAATGCCTAACTTGCTTCCGAAATTTCCTCTTGTTTCCATTATGTTAATGTTAAATGTGTAGGATCTATGTTTATTGAAGAACTACACCTTATTTTATATATACCTTAATATTATATATACCTTACGTCCAAACTCCGATTATCACAAAACTTCAAACTGGTTTAAGAACACCAGCAAGATGAGGATAGGGCACACGAACTTAATCAGGAAGAAATAGATGCCAAAGAGGCGACCCTTCAAGGTTCCCCAGTTGGTAAACTCATCCTTCAAAATCTTCTTTGGCACATACCATCCCAGGAACAGACAAGTAAGCAAGCCTGCCATTGGAAGGAAAACCTGTCCGGTGATGAAATCAAACCAATCGAAAAGCGTCTTGCCAAACCAGGAAAGCTTGTCGGTAGCTCCCAATGAGAACGAACAGAATGCACCAATGACGGCACAGGAGATGGTTACAATCCAAGCGCCCTTCTTACGGTCGATCTTCAACTCCTCGTAGAAGAACGAAGTATTCACCTCATGAAGCGACATCAGAGAGGTCAATGCTGCCACCGACAGAAGTACATAGAACAGCAGGGAGATGATCCATCCCAATACAGGAAGTGCCGCAAACGCCTTGTTGAAGACATTCGGCAAAGTGATGAAGATGAGCGATGGACCACTATCCGGCGAAATGCCTACAGAGAAGGCTGCAGGGAAAATCATCAGACCCGCCAATACAGCAACCAGCAAGTCGATGACTGAAATCTGCAATGCCGACTTAAAGAGATTGGTCTGGCGACTGAAATAAGATGCATAGGTACAGATGCAGCCCATACCGATACTCATGGAATAGAACGACTGTCCCAAGGCATTAAGGAACACATTGCGATCTACCTTTCCAAAATCAGGCTTGAGCAGGAACTCCACACCCTTGCCCGCATCAGGCAACAGGCAGGAAGCCACAACGATGATGAGCAGCAGGATGAAAAGCAGCGGCATCATCACCTTGGATGCCTTTTCGATACCGCCACGAACACCATGGATAATCACGAAATGACAAATCAGGAAAATAACCACCGTCCACAATACAGGACGGAACGGATCGGCAGCAAATTCCTGGAAATATCGAGCTACATAGTTGGCATCACCATGCAGTTCGCCAATAATGCTGGCATACACATACTGAAGGCACCAGCCCGAAACCACGGCATAATAACCCGTAATCAGGAAACCCGTGAGCACTTCCAGAAATCCCACCCACTTCCAGGCTGTGCCATTGGCAAGCTTTGTGTAGGCGCGAGCTGTATTGGAAGCACCATGGCGACCGATGATAAACTCCGAAATCATACAAGGGATACCGAGCAAAAGCACGCTTCCGATGTACACCAAGATAAAGGCTGCGCCACCTTCCTGACCAGCCATATAGGGAAAGCGCCATACGTTACCCAAACCTACTGCGCCACCAGCGGTAGCAAGAATCATTCCCAACTTGCTACCAAAACTACCTCTATTTGAATCTGCCATTTCCTTTACTTTCTCCTTATTATTACTATATTATTTCTTTTTAAAACTTAGATTCTCCTTTATTATTTCACATCAAACTCACAGCGCTATTATATCTTTCTTAACGCTTCAGTTCTTTGATGCTGCAAAATTATAAAAAATAATCCAAATAAGCGTATAAATCGAAAGTAAATTATGCAAAATCTTAAATAATTATACAATTTCATAGCGAATCACGCCATTTATAGAATGGATTTGTCAAAAGATGCGAATTATAGAAGCGTTTGTCGCCTGTTACTTCGCGATCGATGAAATCCGGTTTCTCGTAAGCTTCGGTCTCGCTTTCCAGCTCTACCTCCGCCATCACCAAGCCTTCGTTGTCACCATAAAACTCATCCACCTCGAAGATATGATTACCGCTTTTCACGAGATAGCGGCGCTTATCAATCACACCTCCCTGACAAAGTTGCAGGAGATGCTGCGCCTCGTCCATGGTAATCTCCTTCTCAAACTCATAGCGGGTCATTCCGCCATTCACCGACTTACCCTTGATGGTAAGGTAAGCCTTGTCGTCTCGGGTGCGAACACGCACCGTAGCCCCTTCAGCCGGAATATATCCCTGCTGGATATGACTACTAGAAAAGGCGGCGCTTTTGTAAGCGTCGCCCTTCTTGACGAGGAATTTTCTTTCTATTTCCAATCCACTCATTTCTTACTCTTTTTATGCGATAGAAGTTTATTAAGCTATAGAAGCTGCATAGATGGCAAAGAGAGCACCCAGTGCTATCAAAGAGATGAAAATCCACTTTACTACTTTCTCGCCCTTGGCAGCCTGTTTCTTCTGATAAGCCTCATGCTTGGCTCTTCTTAAACCTTAATTCCGCAACACTATAATTTAACTTTATTTATAAGTTCCTGAGCAACAA
>ENA-ORTJ01000616-ORTJ01000616.1-human-gut-metagenome-genome-assembly--contig:-NODE-616-length-30181-cov-30.577441_pt1 | contig 30181 bp, 30 predicted proteins | sample MGYA00242069_ERZ509187 | MGnify/ENA primary metagenome ERZ509187 (study PRJEB26280, sample SAMEA2338779) | human gut metagenome | biome: human gut; feature: human-associated habitat; material: faeces... | reverse complement strand
CTAACCTAATCTCTTGCCATAGAGATATTTATTGTGTAGCCTATATGGGCGCATCGAAGTCGTACCACTGGTTGCGTTCGGTGTTCACTTTGAAGGAAGCCTCTGTTTCTTCCCTCAAGGGAGATTTGTACCAGAGGTTGATACCCTGCTGTTTGACGGGTGAATAACCCAGGCTGTGCAGGTAGTCAGCCAGATTGATTTGTTTTGCAGTCTCGATGTTCATAAGGAAATCGTTTTTAGTGAGTACTTTGATTATTTCTTTTTTTGCCCGCAACTCTTAAAACTATGCGGTCTGTACAATCACTTCACTAAACTCCTAATATATAGCCCCCCGGAATAAAGTGAAGCGATTAGTCTGTTTCTGAAATCACTTCACTAAATTGTCGTATATATAGGATACGGGAATAAAGTGAAGTGATTTTCGATGTAGCCGGTTAATAGTGGTAATCGGGCTTGAAGGAATACTTCCTGCCGTTTTCCTGTACTATCATCCGTTTGTTGCGCAGCATGGTGATAAGTGCCACTGCATTCTGGTGATTCAGCCTAACCCCCTCTGCCAGATAAGTCTTGATTAAGGTGTCTTCCAGCTCCTTGTAGCCGTATTCCTCTTTCAGTGCAAAAGCGGCTTCCAGTGCGGCACGGTGCTGTGGTTCTGAAATATCCTTGTAAGGGTCAAACTTTTCCACCGAGGGTCTTCCCGGCTTCCTTACTTCCGGCTTGTAACCTTCCGCAAGTTCGGGCAGGGCTCGGTCGTTGATGCGGAATGCAAAAGGCTCGAAATCCATCGCCCGGATGTGCATGGCGGAAACATGGCTGATGTCGCTGTTCCCCTTGTCCTTTTCCACCAGCAGGACTGTTTCTGCCTTGTTGTTCAGTTCCGTACCGATGTGCCCTCTTGCGTTCTCATCCCCCTTGTTCTGATGCAGTATCGTATGGATATGAATCTGCCTGTCGTCCGTCCACTGCATCAGCTTGGATATGATGCGGGTGGATTCACCGGGGCTGTTGATGTCGTACACCATATCCCGGATGCCGTCTATGATGACCAGCCCAATATCCGGTGAGTGGTAGATAGCCTGTTCTACAATGCTGATGCGCTGTTCCGGGGTGTATTTTCTCAAAGCGAGAAACTCCAGATAACCGCTGTCCCTGTCGTCGGGCAATCCTGCCATCCGCAGAATCCGCTTCATCACTTTCAGGCAGTGGTAGGGGCTTTGCTCCGTATCTATATAAAGCACTTTCCGCTTTTCCTCGGGCAGTTCAGCCGCATATCGTAACACGGTACTGTTCTTCAATGCAGCGGCTACGATAGCCGATACATTGAAGGTTTTCTTGCTCTTGGCTTTGCCGATGGATGCGCTGAAATTGCCCAGCGTCCCGATGACAGAGCCGTGTACTTTCAGAATTTCGGGGGCTTTTTCGTAGCATCTTGACAGACTTAGCCGGGATTCCTGCCAGAGGATAACGGCTTGTTCGGGTGATATTTCTTTTATATAGTCCATAATCACCTCCTTTATCTGCGTCCTCCGGTTTTCTTTCCAGCCAGTTCCAGTGCCAGTTCCGCATCCACAATAATCTTGCGTCCAATCTGGGTAATGGCTTTGTCTATCTTTCCGCTTTTCTTGATGCGGTTGGCTGTGGGCAGGCTGCATCCGAAAAGCTTGGCTATGCCGAGTATGCCGTACACGTACTTTCTTTCCGTGTCGGTGGTTGGCTGCGGTTGCGCCTCTGCCTGTACCGAAGCGTGTCTGCTTAAAAAAAGGAACTCTTCGCCTGTCATCTGCCAGACGGGTTTCACTAACAGTTCTTTGAGATTGTTCATCGTCCGTATGATTACTTGTTTGACAATAGCCCTGCGCACAGGCTGTTTTTTTCTGTTCTCGAACGATGCAAAATTAGGTAGGGTTTTGAGTGGTAAGTATGTGGATGATATAAACGGATTGTTTTGTTATATCGCTGAATATCAAGAAATAAAAATACCACTCAAAAATTATTTTGAGTGGTATAAGTGGTCATGTCGTAAAATATATTGGAATATCACGGGTTATCGGAATATTCCGTCCATTTCCTTGGCGAACTTTTGGTTGGGAATACTGGGTAAATCGGAGACGGGTTCCCTGTACTTGGACTTGTAATAGTCTTCATCAATATCCAGGTGTTTCAGGATGGCTTCCTTCCATTTGTCCTTATCCTGCTCTGGCAACTGCTCCTTCATCAGGGAAATCAGATAGCATACCCGTATCTTTTCCCTTGGCTTTATTTTCAGTACGCACTGGCAGGGATGCAGATTCATGCAGGCATAGAAATCCGGTGCGGTAATGTCTTCAAACTGTTCCCCTACACAAATTTCATGAATGAGGGAAATCAGTTTCATGCTGAAATATTCAGGCAATCCGGCAGTCGTAGCTGTAGCCGATGCGGTTGCCGTTTCTGTTTCTGGCTGGCTGTCTGTACGGCTCTGCCTGTCTGCTTCGTTCGGTTGGTTTTCTTCGTCCGGTACATATTTGGTCAGGATGCCCATGAAGTGTAAGCTAAGCAGGTAGATGTCGTCGCAACGGTTTTTCATGTATTGCCGGGCTTCTTTCCAGAGAAGGGTTTGCTGCTCATAAAGATGGTCCAGCTGGGCTTTCTCCCTTTCATATTCAGCCTTGCAACGCTCATATTCTCTTTCCGCCAGCTTTTCTTCTTCGGGTGTATGCTCTCGGTAGCCAATGGTATCATAGCGGTTGTTGGCTTCGTTCATCGGTTTGCGTAGCCTGTTTACCACTTCCATCTCTTCCTTGATGGCTTCCTTGTAGCTGTCTGCGTATTGGTTGCATACACGCATAATCACTTCATCATGGGGAAGGCTGTAAGCTTCATAAAGCCGTGTGTATTCTCTGACTTCCTTTTTCAGACTTTTCAGCAGCAGGGTACATGGTTCTGGCGGTGTATGCAGCACCAGTTCAAGGATAGCTTGTTCAAAAGCCTTTATATCGCTCCATTCCGAGTAGAAATCAACGATGAATTTCTGCTTTTCAAAAGAGAAAGTATGGCTTACAATCCAGTCTTTGCTGATTCTGTTCAGCTCTCCGTATTGGGGTATGAGGGTTGTTATCGTATTCATGTTTATAGGAGATTAAATTTGTTCATTGCCTGAATTTTGATGTCGTCTGCTATGTCAATGTAAGGTTTCATGGCTTTGTAGTCGCTATGCCCTGTCCATTTCATGACCACTTGCACCGGAATGCCCAGAGCCAAAGCATTACAAATAAATGTGCGTCTGCCAGTATGGGTGCTCAACAAGGCATATTTAGGTGTGACTTCGTCTATTCGTTCATTTCCCTTGTAGTAGGTTTCCCGTACAGGTTCGTCTATTTCTGCCAGTTCTCCTAACTCTTTCAAATACTCGTTCATCTTCTGATTACTTACCACTGGCAATGCTTTATTGTTTTGGAAAGGAATATCTTTATATTTTTCAAGAATAGCTTTGCTGTGGTCATTCAGCTCAATAATAAGGCTGTCAGCCGTTTTGATGGTGGTAATTTCTATGTGTTCCTCTTTCACGTCGCTGCGTTTCAAGTTATACACATCAGAATGCCGAAGACCTGTGAAGCAACAAAATAATAAAACATCCCTTACTCTTTCAAGGTATTGTTTGGCAGCAGGTATCTGGCAGGCTCTGATTTTGTCCAATTCATTCCGGGTAAGGAATATTACTTTTTTCGGTGCACTTTTCATTTTGGGCATGAATTTGTCATAAGCGGTGTTTTGATGATACCCTTTTCGGTTAGTCCAACGTAAAAACCATTTCAAGAACTTGATTTGCTTGGCTATGGAAGTGTTGCGCATATCTTTATCACTGCGTAAGTAATCTATATACTCATTGAAGTGTCTTTCCGTCCAGCTCTCAAATGTCGTGTTCGGATCAAAAGTTGCGATGTGCTTTTTTACTGTTGCAAACTTCTTTAGAGTAGAGGATGACCAGTCATTTTGTTTGCTGCATTCGGCAACAAACTCATCAAAGAGTTTCATGAAGTCTAATTTCACTTCCTCTTTCTCATGATGGCTCTCTTCCTTTTCTCCTTTCATTTTTAGATTGAAAGCCTCTTTGATTTGTGCAGGGGTGGGCATTATGTCTTGTACTTCGAACTCCTTGAACACATTCTGTATCTCGGTGTATTGACGCAGTAGTTCGGTGTTGATTTCTGATGCGCTTTGTTTCAGCTTATTGGTACAGCCGTTTCTTACCCGTTGCTTGTCTGCATCCCATTTCTCCATATCAATCCGATAGCCTGTTGTAAACTCAATCCGTTGGCTTGCAAAAACGACACGCATACGGATGGGTACATTTTGAGTGATAGGAATGCCATCTTTTTTACGGTTTTCCAGTGCGAAGATGATATTTCTCTTGATGTTCATAAACTGGGTGTATTTGAAAAGTTACACCCAAAAGTACACCCAATAATTGAGATATGCAATGATATTAAGAGATATTTAGATAGATGATAGCTAAATATAACTATTTAATAATCTGATGTTTGATAGATTATGATATTTTATAAAAAGGTTCGAGAGACTCCCTCCAGGTCCACCCAGGAAATATGAGAAAGGCTGTTTCAAACTGAAAAATGAAACAGCCTTACTTATATCTGTAAGTTATATAATAAAAAAATCTCCTGTCCTGCTTCATCCCAAACGATGCAGCTAAGACAGGAGATTTTCTCATTTTAAGCCTTTATCTTATAATTTCGGAACAATCACGAAATGAGTTTCCGGATATTCCTTTGCCAGCAAGTCACTGATATAAGCTTCTGTATCCCGACGGATAATATCATCATCTTCTTCCGGGAAAAGATTATAAGCCACGGTATGCAGGCGAATACCCCGACGGGTTACAGCCTCCAGACTCAGCAAAGTATGGTTGATGCTTCCCAGTTTTCCCGAAGTCACAAAAATCAACGGATAGTTTTTCTGCGCCACATAATCGATTGTCAGCAAATCGCGGGTAAGCGGAACCATCAGACCGCCTGCTCCTTCCAGCAAGACCGCATCATAGGTTTCACTCAACTGACGGGTAGCCTTTTCTATCTTGTCAAAATCAATCGGACGATGATCTATTTCAGCAGCCAAGTGAGGCGAGCAGGGATAAGTAAATATCTCGGGCATGGTCAGTCCGCTTTCATCTTCCGGCAGCAAACCGGTTCCCATAATCTTACGGTGCAGTTCGATATCTTCCGACATACCGACATTTCCCGTCTGAATAAACTTCTGCGTAATGGTACGCACACCTTGTTCGTTCCATGTCTTTGCCAGATAACCGGTAGCATAACTCTTTCCGACATTGGTATCAATGCCGCTCACAAAAAAAACATTGTCTTTCATATTATTACATTTTATTTTTTACAAATCATATAAATAGGATGATAAGTCAACGGAACGGTTCCGTCGGGAGCCGTGTACTGTTCCTTATAGCGGCGGCAGAAATCATCCAGTTCTCCCCTCGTCCAGCTCTGGCGACGTATGCCCGTCACTCCCGTTTCCTTCAGATGCTTCAGTACCTCCAGCGGCGAAGCGAACGACAACTTCAGTTTTTCCTCCCGGCTATATACAATCTGATATTCAGCCGACAATACATCTGTCAGCTCCTTCAGCGAACGGTAAGGAAGCGTATCCGAAGTAAGCGATACCACCTCTTTTACATTCTGAGGGCCAAACGTACTGAAAGCCAGATAACCATCGGCCGTCAGGAGCTTGCGACAGCCTGCCAGAAACTTCTCCGGCTGGTCGAACCACTGAATGGCAGAGCACGACACAATCAGATTCTGCCCCGACGGGAAATTCAGCGCCTCTGCATCGGATGCAGCAAAATGAATCCTCTTATTGGCAAGCAAATCGGTAAGATACGGTTCCACTTCGGGACACAAGTCGTTCAGCAACAACCGTTCGGGAGTAGCACGATGCAGAAAGGCACGGGTAAACATACCTGTTCCACAACCAATCTCCAGCACGTTACGCCGTCCCCCCGATGGGATATACTTGCCTATCGCATCAGCCATGTGATAAGCAATCTGCCGCTGTACATCCGCCCGTATGGAATAACTGCCCACAGCCTTGGCAAAACGGCGGCGAATCAACGTCTTGTCCATTCTTCCCCCTTTCCTTCCAGCAGGCGGTCGAACAACACAGTATCATAATGTTCTGCTTCCACCTCCATCACCTCTGTGCCAGTCCATGCGGCACGCTGATTTGCCGGAATAAAAATCTTGTCACACAAACCGATGATTGCCTTGTCCCACACAAAAGCCGCAGGCTGAACCTTCCCGACCTCATGCTCCAAAGCAGCCAGTTCCGCTCCCAGCTCTTCCGTCGTACGGTAAGGCTGATGCGAAAGAAACTCCTTCACCTGTCCCGCACCGCCACATATTCTCCGGCGGAAACGCGCCAGCGCAGCATCCGAAAAATTCTCCAGTGTACCGTGAAAAACTGCTTCCGCTATTCCCTGCCGGTCATCTATCGGGAAAGGTGTACCGTTGACAGCCAGTTTCATCTCCCAGGGATAAGTATGCCCCGAAAGAATCTGTCCGGCTACCCATACTCCCATCGACCAGGCAAGTAGTCTGATTTCACGATAACCATCCAACAAAGAATAATCGAACTCCAGCGTACGGTAATCGAAGCAGAGCAGACAGTCGTACCCTTCCGCCACCGTACGGCGGAACAGATTCTCGTCGCTTCCCCATCCTGCAAAGAAGAGAAGCAGGCGTGGACTATTTTCTTTTTTTATAAATAATTGCTTCATTTTCAGTCATTCGGCAGACATGCAAAAAAACATGCTGATATTAAAAAAAAATATGCTGATGTTTTCGGAAAAATATGCTGATGTTTTTCTTAAAACATGCTGAAGTTTTTTCATGCATTCGTACCGGTGTTTTTTAAACGTTCATAATCTTTACAACTCACGGCATAAACTATCCACTTCCTCTTCTGTGACAGCTGCCGTCAGCGAGATACGCAATCGGGAAGTTCCTTCGGGAACCGTAGGCGGACGAACCGGCAGCACATAAAATCCTTTCCGCTGCATGTCTTCCGCTTTCAGGATGGTCTGGTTGCTCTCACCCACAATAAAAGGAACAATATGACTTGAAGAAGGGCACTCACGACCTGCCCCCCGGACAGCTGCCTGCACCCGAAGAGCCGCCTCAGCCAGTCGTTCCCGACGGTCGTTCCAGCCTCCCAGACGCGACAGGATAAACTTTGTCCATGCCACATTCAGCGGAGGAAGTGCTGTCGTAAAGATAAATGTCCGCATCCGGTTAACCAGAAACGAGCGCATTACCTCACTGCACACCACATACGCTCCGACCGAAGCCAACGCCTTACCGAACGTACCGCACAGAAAGTCAATATCCTTCAGACATCCTTGTTCCTCGGCCACACCCAGTCCGCTTCTGCCACGTACGCCAATGCCGTGCGCCTCATCCACATACAGCATCACACCGGGATAACGCTTTTTCAAGTCCACCAACCGGTCGAGAGGAGCCACATCTCCATCCATACTGAAAATACTCTCCGTCACGATAATGATCCGTTCGTAGTCTTTATAACTCTTGGCAAGCAAAGCCTCCAGTTGCCCGTAATCCTGATGACGATAACGGATGCACCGTGCCGCCGACAGCCGGATTCCGTCAATCAGACTGGCATGTACCAGCTTGTCTGCCAGAATCAGCGTATGCGCATCAGCCACAGCGGGAAGTATTCCTGTATTCATGTGATAACCACTCGAAAAGACCAGTGCACCGCTTGCCCCGAATAGCTCGGCAAGCATCTGTTCCAATTCATCGTATACGGTAAAGTTACCGGTCAGCAGGCGCGACGACGACGACGAGAACAGAAAATCACGTTCCGAAAGCGTACGCATAAACTCGTCACGCAGCGCAGTGTCGGCAGCCAGTCCCAGATAGTCATTCGAAGAAAGATTCAGCATACGCTTGCCCTCCTTCCAGATCCATTTTCCCTGATGTTCCGCCTGCGACAGTGTACGCAGATTGCCAGCCTCATCCAGCGCATCGAGCGTCCGGCTATATAAATTATCCGATGAAACCATCGTTTCCATTCCTTTCTTTCTTTAACAAGTTATTTCTCTTACAATCTTCAGCAAGCCGGAAGTCAGCTTTGTCAGTTCCTCCTTGCTGATAATAAACGGAGGCATGATATATACCAGTCGTCCGAACGGACGTACCCAGATACCTTCTTCCACAAACCGGCGCTGCATCCATGCCATATCCACCGGATTCTTCATTTCGATGACTCCGATAGCCCCCAGTACACGTACATCTGCCACCTGAGGCAATCCGGCAGCCGGTAGCAGTTCCTCCCGCAACTGTGCCTCTATGCGCTTCACCTTCTCGTCCCATCCACTAGACAAGAGCAGGTTGACAGAAGCGCAAGCCACCGCACAGGCAAGCGGATTTCCCATAAAAGTAGGTCCGTGCATAAAAGCATGCGGCTCGTGTGAAGAAATACAGTCCGCCACCTTATCGGAAGTCAGCACAGCCGAGAAAGTCATATACCCTCCGGTCAGCGCCTTACCGATACACATGATATCGGGTTCCACTCCGGCATGTTCCCAGGCAAACAGTTTTCCGGTACGTCCGAAGCCCGTAGCAATCTCGTCGAAGATAAGCAGCAAACCATATTCACGGCACAACCTGGCCGCCTCACGCAGATACTGCGGATGATAAAAACGCATACCACCGGCTCCCTGAACTATCGGCTCCAGTATCAGTCCGGCAAGCGTCTGATGATGCTTTTCGATTGTTTCCTTCAGTGGAAGAATATCCTTCTCGTCCCATTCGGCATCGAAACGGCACTGAGGCGCAGGCACAAAATAACGTACCGGAAGCGCCGAACCAAACAAACTATGCATGCCCGTCACCGGATCGCATACCGACATCGCATTCCATGTATCTCCATGATAGCCGGAACGGATCGTCACAAAATTGTTCTTTTCAGGCTTTCCCGCAGCAAACTGATACTGTACCGCCATCTTCAGTGCGACCTCCACAGCCACCGAACCACTGTCGGCATAAAAAATCTTCTGCATGGAAGGTGGAACAATCTTCAAAAGCAATTTACCCAATGCGATGGCAGGCTCGTGCGTAAGTCCTCCAAACATCACATGCGACATGTTTTTCAACTGCTCTTCAATCGCCCGATTCAATACCGGATGATTATATCCATGTACAGCACACCACCACGACGACATACCGTCTACCAGTTCCGTACCGTCTTCCAGCGTAATAATACACCCTTTTGCCCGTTTCACCTTATACGTAGGCAACGGGTTAATGGTCGACGTATAGGGATGCCACAAATGCTCCCTGTCGAAGTTATCAACACATTGTTCATAAGTCATAACCCACCTCCTTTATTCGTTTTTTATCTTCTGCCACTTTCGAACCCAGCGTCGTCAGCAAATCTCCCACGATAGCCGAGTTCACACCGATATACATCGCCTTACGTACCGCCTCGTCACTCAGTTGCGAACGTCCTCCCGCAAAACGAAGATAAGCCGAAGGATTGACAAAACGGAACATAGCCACTGTACGCAAGACCTCTTCTTCCGAGAGCGCAGGATCCGTTTCAAGCGGAGTACCCTTGATCGGCTGCAACAAGTTGAGCGGAATAGACTGAATATCCAGTGATTTTAAAGTAAAGGCAAACTCCACACGCTGCCGCATGGTTTCCCCCATTCCGATAATTCCTCCGCAACACACATCCATTCCCGTACGACGGGCAGCCTGTATGGTAGCCAGTTTCTCTTCCTGCGTATGAGTAGAACAGAGATTGGCGAAATGAGAAGGCGCCGTTTCCAGGTTACAATGATAGCGGACTACTCCTGCTTCATGAAGCAAGGCGAGCTGTTCCTCAGTAGCCAGCCCCAGCGAAGCGCAAAGCTGTATATCTGAGTGCTCTTTCAAATATGCAAAATGCCGGCACAAAGTCTCTACCTCCTTATTGGAAGGTTTCCGTCCACTCGTCACCAGCGAGAAGCGAGAAACTCCCTGTTCTTCGTTCGCCTTTGCATGGCGCAGACATTCCTCCTGCGAAACCAGTCCGTACACCTCAACACCCGTTGCATAATGTGCCGACTGAGCACACCATTTGCAATCTTCGGAACACCGTCCCGACTTGGCATTGATAATGGAACACATATCAAACTTATGCGAAGCATACTTCAGCGTAATGCGATGAGCCGCTTCACACAATTCCTCCAGAGGAGCCTCCTCCGCCAGCCAAAGCGCCTCTTCCGGCGTCAGTTCAAGACCGTCGTCAACTTTTTTTTCTAATGTTTCTATCATATATATTTATAGGCATAAAAAAGCGGAATGGCGAAAGTACCCGTGCACACCTACAACAAGATGCCACACGAATCCTTTCGCCATTCCGTTTCGGTAAATGACAATTATTCTGAGTTTTTCTAATACAAGCAACCTCACTGCCCGCCGGTTCAACAGCCACAGGCAGTCCCATCAAAAGCAGCATGACACATCCCAACGGAATCCCTATATCGTACGGTGAAGCATCCTGTTCCCTGATGCCGTCCATAGCATATACACACTGCCCGTTACCTTCTACCGACACGATATGTCTTGCCTTATCCAACGATGAATCGGCAATACCCTTACACACCCTTCCAATCGTCACATGCCGGTGCAGACTTCCGAACACAGCATAATTTTTCCGACTCCAACGGCGGAAACGGATCGATTTTCTCTGGTTATGTAATGTGTTTTCGTGCATATGGTTTTATTCAGATGGCTGCAAATATAGAGAAAAAACCGAAAGCCGGCTTAAAAAATCGGATAAACTCATTGCGACAGGACATTTTTAAGCCTTCTTCAAACCGTTTTTCTTATTTTAATTATCTTTCATCACAAAAGTTTCATAAAAGAATACGGTTTCATAAAAATATGTATCTTTACACTTTGTAAAAAAGGCTTTCTTAAAAAGCAAGATAAAAAGGCTAACAAAACGGCATAATAACCAGACACTTAACTCAAAAAGAGAAAAATGAAAGTTTGTAATTTAGGAACAGTAACCCATCTTGAAGACATCATGCAGATGTCTGATTACATCTGTACAGAAGCTCCCTTACTTATAATCGTTCCTGCTTTCGACCGAATCAAACGCAGTCTCCAAGAAATTTCCATTCATTTGTTCCGTGCCGAACAGGAAAAGGCTTCACAAGCCATCCTGCATCTGGAAAAGCACTGCATGGAAACTGTTTCCGGATTCCTGCCCGATCATGGTTCTGCCTTTGAGTTTGCCCAAACACAGATCACATCCAATTTTCAGCATATCCGGCAACTGGCAAACAGCACGTTCAGCCAGTCCGACGAACGCAGATTACTCATTTCGGGAGAATACATTTCTTCGGCACTGGTAGCCGCCTATTTAAAAAGCCGACACATTGATGCCACTGTAGCAGATGCTGCCACACTGATGCACCTGGATGCTGACGGAAAACCTGATTTAGAAACAATCTGCCAGCAGGCACAAGCTTTTGCGCAAACAGCACAAGCCGCAGTCTATGTCACCCAGTCGCTTGTATGCCAGAATGCTTACGGTGAAGTAGAATATATCGCCAAAGGTGACAGTTGCGCTTATGCCATGTATCTGGCCATCGCTTTCCGTGCTCAAGAACTCGTACAACGGATACAGGCAAAAGAAATATACATCCCGAACGACAATCAAAAGCCGGAAGAAAGCAACGACACGATGTTCTCCTTCGAAGAAGCCGAGAGCCTCATCAATGCCGGCGTTCGTCTGGTATCGTCCCGCAGCCTCTCGCTTGCCCATCAATATCAGATTAGTATCCGGCTGATAAACGGACAAGGCCGCATCATCCGCCTCGTCAGTGAGATACAAGAAGAAACGCATACCGTAAAAGCCATCACAGCCCGGAAACACATAACCTACATCCGCCTGCATTCATCGGGAAGTGTTTCTTCCTTCCGCTTTCTGGAGAAAACACTTACTGTCTTTGCGAAGTACAAGGTATCCATTTATCTGATGACATCATCCAGCACCAACATTTCGATGGCGATAGAAACAGATACCGAAACCCTCGGCCTGCTCCGCCGTGAGCTGTCAGGATTTGCCGAATTAATCACGGAAAACAATATTGCCACTATCAGCATACTTGGAAAACTGAACTGGGGAGATTCGGATGCAAGCAGCCGTATCATCGAATTGCTGCACGACATACCTATCCTGATGATTTCGTACGGGAATGACAATCATTGCGTATCGATAGCCATCCGGCAGAGTGACTGCAAACACGCTCTCTGTACGTTATCCGATCATTTTCTCGGAACCGACTTCACACACGAAAACGGCTCGCATTCGTTCAGTGAAGAGTATAACGCTTTTATCATCTGATTTTTCATCTAATATAAAACATTATTTACTTCGAAATAAAATCATTGTAATTTTCATCGCAGGTATATTCCGTTTCGCTATCTGACCCGTTCTGGAACTCGAGTCCGCCAGTGATGCAAGCCGTTCTCCTTCTCCGTATTCCGCCTTTTTCATGCGGTCCAGTCCGTCGTAGGTAAACCTGTAACCTCTTGTGATCTGTTCCTCTCCTGCCTTCCAACTGATGCTGCTGATGTTTCCGTTGTAGCAGGGTGCATATGCGTAGTCTGCTATCCCTTTATCGCTTCCGGAACGGGTTTCTCCTGCCTGCCGGAATATTTCTTCTGCCTGCGGGGGAAGCACGTAGCGCAGTCTGTTCAGGTCATCGTACACATAGTAGGTGTCAAGGTGTTCCGTTCCCTTCGTATCGGTGTGTATTCTCCGCTCCAGCACGGTTCTTCCTTCGTTGTCGGTATAGGTTTCCACCGTCCCGTCTGTCCGGATATACTAAAGAATCCTGCCATTATACTTGATAAGTAGCATATTGGCAGGATTACATTAAAGTTCTAATTCATTTGTAATTTATGAATTATTTGACCTCTCATGAAGAAGAATATTAACTAAATCTAAGTCATTGATTTGTTTGGCAAAATCCAATGGAGAGCGATTAGCTCTATTCTTGTTTTGAATATTAGCATTATACTTTAAAAAGAGTTTTACCATTCTATAATCACCATGAGCATTGAATACCGCAACCCATAAAGGATTATTTCCATATTTATCAATAATATTGATTTGAGCTTTTTTTTGCAGTAATAATTCTGCTATTTCAAGATTGAAATATGCGGCACAATAATGTAAAGGAGTTTCTCCTTTGTAGTCTTGTTGATTTATATTATTTCTATTTATCAGGTTTGTTGCAATATCATTTCTACAACAAGCAATGGCTTCATGTAGGAGATTTTGTTTATATTCATTACAATCATTGATGCATGTATTAGATATAACATTTTCATATTGTTCATATGATACATGTTCAATGATTGAAAATAAATCATTTTTCTTCATATTTATGGCTTCTATTTGTTATTCTTTTATTTTATTGGTCGATAAATTTCAATATCTAAAAAATATTGAAAATCTTCTTCATAAAAGTCTAATACCAATTCTTCTTTTTTATCTTGCCTGATAAATACAATGATTCCACTCTTTTCATCTTCATATTTGAAGTCCCAATTAAAAACCGACAAATTAGGGATAGGTAGTAATCCACATTCTTTTACATTGGTTAGTTCCATCATATAGTTGGCATTCCAATCCAGTAGTTTCGACCGCACTATTCTTTGTAACTTCTCTTTGTCTTCAAATGAAATTGTTTCTTTGTAAAATAAAGTATCGGAGTCAAAGTCTATCTGTTCTAAGAAGCTATCTGTTTTTACAATAGAAAGAAGCATATCGGCTGTAACTTCTATATTCAATAGTTTATTGAGCTGTTGTAAGTATGCTGGTAAAAAATTGACTTTGCCAAATAATCTTCTTCTTTTCTGTTCGTATGTTTCGTTGTTATTCATCTTATTCAAAGTTTTTATAGTAGGTTTTACTTTTTGAGGTTTCTAATTTAACTCGATTATATGAATTATATTGAATTTGGTTCTCTCTTATTTTGATTTTTCCAGCTTCCCAATGTGGCTGTTCTTTATGGCTTCTGTCCAGTGTCTGTTGTTGTACTGATTTTAATTCTGTACCTCCTCCCTTTTTAGGAACTTCATAGGTATATTCTCTTCCTGAGGCATTCTTTGATTGGGATTTGGGTTGCGCACTGGTTGGAATTTCCTCTTTTCGCATGACATCTCTACGAGCAGCTCTTGAAGTTTCCTCTGTTTTTTCTATTGTCTTGCCTACTCTGTTTGTGCTTTTTGCAACATCCGATATTTTATCTGTGGCACGAACACTATTAATAACAGCTCCTGCGCCTCCTGGTATAAATGGAATGGCAGCCGCTACAGCATCTATTACAACACCTGCACCATCAATTGCAGCTGCACCATAACTTCCTTCACTAATATTCTTCCAAAAGCTATTTATACCAAGTGATAAACTGGCTGCATCCCATACCGTTTCCCAATTTTTTCCGTCCTTATCAATTCGGTTGATAGGGTTACTTCCACAATATAAGGAGAGGCAGAATAATCTTTTTCAGATAAAGGGTCTGATGTGATAAATCTTCCCACAGCCGGGTCATAATGCCTTGCCCCATAGTCGTACCAGTTGAGTTCCTTCCGTGTGTCGAGTTCCTTTCCGTTGTACTTGTAGGGCTGTACGTTTCCGTTGTGGGCGAACATACCTCCGAAGGGGTAGTAATGGTTCACTTCCTCCACCTTTCCGTTCCGATCTGCCACCACGCGGTTGTTTCCCTGATGATCCTTCAGGTAGTAGTGGTACATACCGTCGGGCAGGGATACATATCCGTATCCGGTAAGCAGTCTGACGGGCTTCCCGTTTTCATAGATCAAATTCCCCGCATAGTCGGTGGTGGTCGTCTTTCCGTCTGCCCTGTGTACCGTGCGGAGCTTTCTTCCGTCGGCGTCATAGAGGTATTCGGTCGTACTTCCGTCTCCGAATGTGATGGTTTCAGGCAAATTTAGGAAATTATATTGAATATCCTTGATGTTCCGGTTCCGTCCGTATAGTGCAGCTCCTCCTTGAAGAGCGGGCTTTGGATGGTGGTCATCCTGTTACAGATGCATCATTGGCAGTGTTTTCATAAAAAAAGAGGTTGTTTCAAATTTTAATTATTCGAAAACAGTCTCTCTTTATGAGAAAGCCTATTTATTATGTTTTATACCTCTGAATGTCCTTGTCAACACTTCCTGTAAGGGATAGCGGAAACCATTGTAATAGGAGAATATGCATTAATGGCAGTATGAGCAGATAGACATATTTGCAATGTTACTCCAATATGGGTACTAATATTCATAACATGATTTCATTTCTTCGCCGCATATTATCAAGAGAAGCACTGTATGCCGAATGGTACGTACGGTGGTGTGAGAGGTCGGAAAATGAAAGTAGGAAGAAAACTTTCATTTTCCTCCTACTCAATTATTAAATTGAATTACAACTTGATGACTTTAGTACCTACGATATAATCTCCTAACCTTCTTCCTTGAGAATGATAACACATAAATATTAAATCAAATATGCCTAATATGTAAAATAGATTGCGTAAGACGCATTTTAGTGAAGATGCTGTTTTTTTTGTTTGGCAGTCCACAATTTGCAACTTAAATATACTTTTTCCAAAACTTTTACCTTTTAGATCTTTAAAGATGAAGAGACTCCAAAAAATAATTGGTCCTATAATAGAAAAGTTAAAGTTTTCTTTTAATATTCCTATATGAGATAATATAAGCATTAGAACTATTGACATAACTGAAAAAATGATTTCATCAATGAGGAATGATAAAAAACGTTTGGTATAATCCATGTTGAAACTATTTAAATAAATCGGTAAAAAAATTATATATTTCTTTGAGGTTAATAGATACCTCAAAACCAATACCTATTGCAGCAGAACCTCCTGCAGTTATTTCTTCTTTCTTTTCTTCTTTATGATGTACTTCTTTAAAATATTTTCCTGTTGAGTCATATATAGTGGTTTTATTTGTTGTTTCTTTAAGCATAAGGAAATTCCAAGATGTTCCTTCTTCTAAGGCCGAATATTTATCATTTATTTCATATGCTTCTTGATAGGTCCCAGCTCCTCCAATTCCCAAATCTATTGATGCTCCTTTAGTTGCTCGTATTCCATCATTTCCTATTTTTACACTTCCAGCATCAGCATCTATTCCAACTTTAGCACCCCAAACTTGAAAGTTAGCACTCAATCTCCAACCAATAGAGACATTGGCTGATATTGCATTCTCTAAATGTGGATATGCATCTTTCCAATCATTTCCATCGGGATCGATATACCTCATGGGAAGATTGTTACAATATATATATACGGAGAGGCATAGTAGTGTTTTTCAGCTACTGAATCTACTACTGTGAATCTTCCCAGTGCCGGATCATAATATCTTGCCCCGTAATCGTACCAGTTGAGTCCCTTCCGTGTATCAAGTTCCTTTCCGTTGTACTTGTAGGGCTGTACGTTTCCGGTGGTGGGGAACATACCTCCGAAGGGGTAGTAATGGTTCACTTCCTCCACCTTTCCGTTCCGGTCTGCCACCACGCGGTTGTTTTCCAAATGGTCCTGCAGGTAGTAGTGGTACATACCGTCGAGTAAAGACACATATCCGTATCCGGTAAGCAGTCTGGCGGGATTTCCGTTTTCATAGATTAAATTCCCTGCATAGTCGGTGGTAGTTGTCTTTCCGTCTGCCTTGTGTAACGTGCGGAGCTTTCTTCCTTCGGCGTCATAGAGGTATTCGGTCGTACTTCCGTCTTCGAACTCAATGCGTTGCGGCAAATTTAGGAAATTATATTGAATATCCTCGATGTTCCGGTTCAAATCTTGAGTAAGATTTCCGTTTTCATCGTAGGTGTATTCCGTTTCCCTGTCCGCCCCGTCCTTGAATTCAAAGCCGTTGTTGTATGCGGAACTTGCTGCATTGTCGGTAACTTTCTTCAGTTGGTTTCCACTGTAGGTCAGTGCGAGGTTGTCCACCAGTCCGTATTCCTGCGCTCCGGTCTGTCCCATTCGTCTGATTCCGAGAATGTTTCCCGTTTTATCGTAGGCGGTAACCTCCTCATTGAAGCGGTTAGGGTTGGATGCAAGCCGTTCCCCCTCTCCGTATTCCGCCTTTTTCATGCGGTCCAGTCCGTCGTAGGTAAACCTGTAACCTCTTGTGGTCTGTTCCTCTCCTGCCTTCCAGCTGATGCTGCTGATATTTCCGTTGTAGCAGGGTGTTCCGGTGCCGTCAGTATAGTGCAGCTCCTCGCTGTTTTATTCAGTTAGCAATGATAAGCCTTTGTCTAAACTGTACTTCATAAAAACATCCCAAAAGTTTTGTGTCTAACTTTTGGGGCGCAATTCATTTTGAGATAGTTTCTTAATTTAAGGATGAATCAAATTTTTTAATGTTAACTATTCTTCAATAATTGCTTTTATAATTGCTCCATTACTTTTTTTCATTTCTATATATAGTCCTCCTCCCATTATAATTTCATTGTTTTTAGTTTGAGGAAATCCATATATTATCCATATTTTATCCTCTATTAATCTTATATGAATAGGTGTTAGGTTTTCAATATTGTTTTTGTTCATCTCATATAAGATTGGTTTTGCAATTTCAAAAGCTTTTTGCGCTGTTTCAACGCTTTTCCCATCATGGTTGTTAGGTATAAAATAACAGTCTTCATACTCTTTATAGTTACGTTCTAATGTTGAATCAACAACATATTCAGAGCTTACCAGGTGTTTGTCCTGTGGTTTATAACTACAGCTATGAAATAATATTATACAGATTAATAAATATAATTTCATACTACTATTCTAATATATTGTTTATCCAATTTATGAAATTAGATCATATAGATGTATTTTCATTGTTCATATTGCATTCTTTTGGGGTGATATTATTCTTTCTACTTGGATCTTGGGGATCACTTGGTAAGGATTCCGATAAAACATTTACTGCATTGTAGAAGGTACATATTCTAATAATGTTCCGTTTGGAGTTACTAAATATCCATTAACATTTAATTTCTTATTGATTTGCTTGCCTTTTCCAGTCGGAATATATACCGCCTTCTTCATCGACATACCTTACCAGAAAAGTTACTTCACAATAATATAAATTAAAATTCCAACTCATTATAGTCCCTGATAAGCTCTCCCTCAATCTGAGTGAAAGAAGTTCTGACAGGATTCGGAATCAATTTTTGTTCGCACATATCGTCTTTCCTGCAAGCTCCAAACACTACAGGAAGCAATAATAAGATAGTTAAGAAGTGTTTCATAGTTTTTGGCCTTTTAAATCAATCTTAAAGATATAAAAAACTGAAACACTTAAAAATCAATCACATTGTTTAATATCCTTAGAGAAGTAACGATAAATGCACTGTAATGTTCTTTTATCCAAAGTATCACAAAAAGACGCAGGAGTCACAAGAGTCCCTTACAACCAAAACAAAAGAATCATGCGCAGATAACTCAATTTCTCGCGTAAAATTTTCAATGCCTTATACATGTGTGCTTCTACCGTACGCAAGGAAATACCCATCACATCGGCTATATCCTTATTCTTCATGTCGTGCAGGTAGCTGAGCTTAAATACTTCTTTACACTTATCAGGAAGTTCGTCTATTGCCTGCCTGATTTCCGAACGCAGTTCGCGGTTCTCTATCCGCTTGATAACTTCCGAATGATCGGGCTGATAGTATTCAGTTCTTTTCTGATAGAACTCTATTTCGGCAGCACTGTAGTTTTCGGCTACGGCCTTATGTTTCAACAGATTGATTGCCTTGGTATAGATAGACCTGTAAAGAAAGGCCTGAATCTGCTCGCCAAATTCTACAGAATCCTGCCTTCTCCATATTTCGACAAATACATCTTGAACTATATCTTCTGCATCATCCTCTCCTACAAGGCGAGTTGCATAAAACAGAAGTCCGGCATAGTAGCGTCGAAATAAAGCTTTATATGTATCTTCAAAATTTCCTCTCATCTAGATATTTCAAGGCTAATCTGTGGGCAAATGTAACGATTTGAGAGAAATAAACCAACGAAATAAGTGTTTTTCTCTTATTTCTTGTTATATTTACAAATCAAATACTAATATTATGAGATTGAAGACAATTCCACTTTACGCAGTTCTGGCATTTGCCGCATGTACATCAACGAACCAATCTTCGAACATGACAGAAGATTACACTCAATACGTCAATCCGTTTATCGGAACTGACTTTACAGGAAATACTTATCCGGGTGCTCAGGTTCCCTTTGGAATGGTGCAGCTCAGTCCTGACAATGGATTGCCTGGATGGGACAGAATTTCCGGATATTTCTATCCGGACAGTACGATTGCCGGATTCAGCCATACGCATCTCTCGGGTACAGGCGCGGGCGATCTTTACGACGTTTCGTTCATGCCGGTTACGCTTCCGTATAAAGAAGCTGAAGCTCCGCTGGGTATTCATTCTAAATTTTCACATGCCAACGAAAGTGCTTATGCCGGATATTATCAGGTAAAGTTGGACGATTATAATATCAATGTGGAACTGACTGCTACAGAGCGTTGCGGCATCCAGCGTTATACATTCCCGAAAGCCGAAGCAGCTATCTTCCTGAACCTGTCAAAGGCTATGAACTGGGATGCGACACAAGATTCTCATATCGAAGCTGTCGACTCGGTTACTATCAGGGGATATCGCTATTCAGACGGCTGGGCACGCGGACAGAAGATTTATTTCTGTACCCGTTTCTCGCGTCCGTTCAATGCAATGACAATTGACTCTACGGCTATCGAAAAAGACGGCAAGCGCATCGGAACTGGAGTTATCGCCCGCTTCGATTACACAACTGAAGAAAATGAGCAGATCACACTGGCAACTGCTATCTCGGGAGTAAGCATGGAAGGAGCTGCCAAGAACTTGCAGGCTGAAGCACCTGACAATAACTTCGATACATATCTGGAAAAGGCTAAAGATATGTGGAACAAGGAACTTGCCAAGATACAGATAGATACTCCCGACAAGGATGAAAAGACTGTTTTCTACACGGCTTTGTATCACAGTATGCTGGCTCCTACTATATATAGTGATGTAGACGGCTCTTATTATGGGCCAGACAAACAGGTGCATCATGCCGACGGATGGACAAACTATAGTACATTCTCGTTATGGGATACTTACCGTGCATCGCATCCGTTGTTTACTTATACGCAGCCTGAGCGCACCAACGATATGGTTAAATCGTTCCTTGCATTTTACGAACAGAACGGACGCTTGCCGGTATGGAATTTCTATGGAAGTGAAACGGACATGATGATTGGTTACCATGCCGTACCGGTGATCGTAGATGCTTACCTGAAAGGTATCGGCGACTTTGACGCAGAAAAAGCACTGGCTGCCTGTGTGGCAACGGCTAACATCGATGAATATCGTGGTATAGGAGTGTACAAGGAAAAAGGCTATATTCCTTACGACCTGCACGATCAGTATAATAATGAGAACTGGTCGCTTTCTAAAACACTTGAATATGCTTTCGACGACTATTGTATAGCCGAAATGGCAAAGAAGATGGGTAAGGAAGATATCGCCAAGCAGTTTTATGCTCGTGCAGCGAACTATAAGAATGTATATAATCCGGCTACTTCATTTATGCAGCCGCGCGACATGAAAGGTAACTTCATCGAGAACTTCAAGGCTGACGAATATACGCCGCATATCTGTGAAAGTAACGGATGGCAGTATTTCTGGTCGGTACAGCATGATGTGAACGGTCTGATTGAACTGACCGGAGGAAAAGATCGTTTTGCCCAGAAACTGGACAGCATGTTTACGTTCCATCCTACCGACAAGGACGAACTTCCGATTTTCAGTACAGGAATGATAGGACAGTATGCACACGGCAACGAGCCGAGTCACCATGTTGCTTATCTATATAATGCAGCCGGACAACCGTGGAAGGGACAGCAATACATCAGCCAGATAACTCACGAACTGTACACCAATACACCGGCAGGACTCTGCGGTAACGAGGACTGCGGACAGATGTCGGCATGGTATGTATTCAGCGCAATGGGATTCTATCCGGTTAATCCGGTATCAGGCATGTATGAAATAGGAAGCCCGGCATTCCCGAAAGTACAGTTGCACCTGAATAACGGAAAGACTTTTACAGTCATCGCAGAAAATGCCAGTCGTGAAAACTGCTATATCCAATCGATAAAGTTGAATGGAGTGGCTTATGACAAGAGTTATATTACTCATCAGCAAATCATGGAAGGAGCCACTTTAGAAATAAAAATGGGCAACAAACCGGGATATATCTGGTACAAATAATATTTTTAAACATCAAAATGTTTTTTACGACAAGAGTAAGTGTTTTTATTTCGCTAATTGTTATATCTTTGAACAGGAAGTAAGGTAAAGAGATGAACAAAGTAAACTATAATACAATAATACGCTTCTTTAAAAACGAGTGCTCGGAAGAAGAACGCTTACTCATCATAAAGTGGGTGAATGAGTCGCAGGAACATGCCGAACAATTCTTCAGATGGGAAGAATTGTATCACTTGGGAAACAACTCTGAAAAGGGAAATGACTTAGCAATCAGAAAAGCTGAGAAAAAACTATACGAACGGATTGAAATAGAGAAGAGCCATCAGTGGTTCTTCTCTACAATCAACCGTTGGGTGAAATATGCAGCGGTAATCACCAGTATTCTGGCTATATCCGGACTCACATTATGGTATTTTGTTGCCGACTCACAGGAAAAATGGATTACTGCTTCGACTACTAACGGAGAAACATTGGAAATAACGCTGCCGGATAACAGTAAGGTATGGCTGAATGAAAATTCTATATTGAAATATCCCGAACACTTCACCAAGGAGAAACGTGAACTGCATCTCACAGGAGAAGCTTATTTCGAAGTAACCAAAAACAAGCATAAACCGTTTACTGTACAAAGTTCTGCCATGAACGTACAAGTGTTGGGTACAAAATTTAATTTTAAAACCCCCAGTAACGGTCGCATTGTAGAAACTTCCCTTATAGAAGGAGAAATTAAAGTTAGTGGAAATAACAATGAGGGAGCAATAACGTTGTCACCCGGTCAGAAGGTAGAACTGAACACGGTTACCAAACAGATGAAAGTTTCGGAAACCAATGCTGCTCTGGATGCTATATGGCACAATAATCTGATACCTTTCAAAAATGCGGATATTTTCGATATTGCTGAAGTATTGGAGAAAGTTTATGGAGTTAAGATTATCTTGTCGCCTGACATCAGTCCATCTACTACATATTCAGGAGTGTTAAAAAGAAAGGATTCTATAGAGGATGTTTTAAGAATATTGCAAAATACAATCCATCTGCAATATAAGATTCATCAGGAAACTATATTTATATCATCAGCTTCAAAATAAAAATCATCACTAACTCTTATCATTTAATATTATGAAAATCAAGATCTGTGCGATAGCATGTTTCATGGGAATGGCAGTGACTATCACTTCATGTACCACGAAGAACATGGAAAAAGACTATGCCGCATACGTCAATCCGTTTATCGGAACGGGAGGACATGGTCATACATTCCCCGGACCCGTAGTTCCTAACGGTATGATTCAGCCTAGTCCTGATACTCGTATCGACGGTTGGGATGCTTCTTCCGGATATTATTACGAAGATTCGACAATAAACGGTTTCTCGCATACGCATGTTAGTGGAACAGGCTGTGCAGATTATGGTGACATCTTATTGATGCCGACTGTGGGAAAACAGACCTATGATCCTCAGGATTATTCCAGTCAGACTTTGCCTTATGCATCGGAATTCTCTCATAAGAATGAAACTGCAGAACCCGGATACTATTCTGTCTTTCTTGACAGATATAAGGTAAAGGCCGAACTGACTGCTACCAAACGTGCCGCATTGCACCGGTATACGTTCCCTGCAAGTGATGAAGCCGGCTTTATTCTTGATATGGACTACTCGATCCAGCATCAGAAAAATATGGATATGCAGGTAGACATTGTCAGTGATACTGAAATCAAAGGATATAAACTGACAGAATACTGGGCTTTCGACCAGCAAATCAGCTTTTATGCAAAATTCTCCAAACCGTTTACCTATCAGATAGTAAGAGATACATTGACCGATCAGAACGGAAGACTACAGCCCCGCTGCAAAGTCTTGTTGAGCTTCAAGACCCAGAAGGACGAGCAGGTCATGGTCAAAATGGGTATTTCTGCCGTCGATACAGAAGGAGCTAAAAAGAATCTGGAAGCTGAAATCCCTTCATGGGAATTCGAACAGGTACGCAGTAATGCACGTCAGGCATGGAATGATTATCTGTCTAAAATAGATATTACCACACAGGATGAAACAGACCGCAGTATTTTCTATACAGCAATGTATCACACTGCAATCAGCCCGAACCTCTTTACAGACGTAGACGGACGCTACTGGGGAATGGATCTGAAAGTACATCAGGGCAATGCTGACAAACCGATTTATACGGTATTCTCTCTATGGGATACTTTCCGTGCGCTGCATCCGTTATTGTCTATCATCGACCCGCAACTGAACAACGACTTTATCCGTTCACTTCTGCAGAAACATCAGGAAGGTGGTATATTCCCGATGTGGGATCTGGCATCAAACTATACAGGAACTATGATTGGCTATCATGCTGCATCTTTGATTGCCGACGCGTATACAAAAGGTTATGCTGATTTCGACTTGCAAGAAGCATACAATGCCTGTCTGCGTGCTGCCGAATATGATACAACCGGTATAAAATGTCCAGCCTTAGTGCTGCCGCATCTGATGCCAATGGCTAAATATTACAAAAACACACTGGGATACATCCCATGTGACCGTGAAAACGAATCAGTTGCCAAGGCACTGGAATATGCTTACGATGACTATTGCATCTCGGTACTTGCCGAAGCAGTAGGAGATTATAAGAATCAGGAAAAATATACACGCTTTGCTAAAGCTTACGAACTATACTTTGATCCGTCTACACGCTTCATGCGCGGACTTGACTCAAAGGGAGAATGGCGCAGTCCGTTCAGCCCGAGAGCTTCCAACCACCGAAGTGATGATTATTGTGAAGGAAATGCATGGCAATGGACTTGGTTTACTCCACATGATATAGAAGGATTGGTAGAATTAATGGGAGGTGAGCAGGCATTTGTCGGAAAACTGGATTCGCTGTTCACTGCAGATTCCAGTCTGGAGGGTGATGCTGTTTCGGCTGACATAAGCGGACTGATCGGACAATATGCTCACGGTAATGAACCGAGCCATCATATCATACATATGTATAACTATGTAAACCAGCCATGGAAGACACAGGAACTGATTGACCGTGTGTTGAAAGAGCAGTACCGCAATGCTCCCGACGGACTTTCAGGCAATGAAGACTGTGGACAAATGTCGGCATGGTATATTCTGAATGCAATGGGATTCTACCAGGTTTGCCCGGGTAAACCAGTGTATTCAATCGGTCGTCCTTTATTCGATAAGGTTACAATTAATCTGCCGGAAGCAAAAACGTTTACAATTATTACAAAGAATAATTCGAAAGACAACAAATATATCGAGTCAGCTATGCTGAATGGTCAGGAATTGAATATCCCATTCCTTGAACATAAGGATATAGCTGCCGGTGGAACACTTGAAATAACCTTAACCAATCAACCTACTAAATGGGGAGTACAACAATAAAATCATAAATAAGCCATGAAAAAACTGTCATTACTTATTTTTCTGGCAGGCTTTTTGAGCTTTGCCAAAGCAACCAATTATGCAGATTATGTAAACCCGCTGGTCGGCACTCAGTCTACATTCGAGCTGTCAACGGGTAACACGTATCCGGCCATCGCGCGTCCGTGGGGTATGAACTTCTGGAGCCCGCAGACAGGTAAGATGGGCGACGGCTGGATGTATCAGTACACAGCTACGAAGATTCGCGGATTCAAGCAGACTCACCAGCCTAGTCCGTGGATAAACGACTACGGACAGTTCTCCATCATGCCGATGGTAAACAAACCGGAATTCAATGAAGACAAACGTGCCAGCTGGTTTGCCCACAAGAGCGAAACTGCAAAGGCATATTATTATAAAGTGTATCTGGCAGAATACGACATTGTAACCGAGCTGACTCCGACAGAACGTGCTGCCATGTTCCGCTTTACTTTCCCCGAAAATGAACACTCGTATGTAGTGGTAGATGCCTTCGACAAGGGTTCGTATGTAAAGATTGATGCGGCAAACAACCGTATCATCGGCTATTCTACCAAGAACAGCGGCGGTGTTCCGGCTAACTTCAAGAATTATTTCGTTATCGAATTCGACAAGCCGTTCACTTATCAGGCTACCGTTGCCGACAGTATCGTAAAGGAGAACGGTACGGAACAGCAGGCAGACCATGCAGGAGCTATCATCGGATTTGCTACGAAAAAGGGAGAAACCGTACATGCACGCGTGGCTTCTTCATTCATCAGTCCTGAACAGGCTTTGCTGAACCTGAAGGAACTGGGTAACGATGATTTCAATACGCTGGTAGAAAAGAGCAAGGCTGCATGGAACGATGTATTAAGCAAGATTGAAGTGGAAGGCGGCAATCTCGACCAGTACCGTACATTCTACTCTTGTCTGTACCGTTCACTGCTATTCCCGCGCAAGTTCTACGAAGTGGATGCACAGGGACAGATCGTACACTACAGTCCTTACAACGGTGAAGTAGTTCCGGGATATATGTATACCGATACAGGCTTCTGGGATACATTCCGCTGCCTGTTCCCGTTGTTGAACCTGATTTATCCGTCAGTCAATAAGGAAATTCAGGAGGGTCTTATCAATACATATAAGGAAAGCGGTTTCTTCCCCGAATGGGCAAGCCCGGGACACCGTGGCTGCATGATCGGAAACAACTCGGCTTCCATTCTGGTGGATGCTTACTTCAAGGGTGTGAAGGTAGATGATCTGGAAACTCTTTACAAAGGTCTGATTCACGGAACAGAAAACGTACATCCGGAAGTTTCTTCAACCGGACGTCTGGGATATGAATATTACAACAAGCTGGGCTATGTACCTTACGATGTGAAGATCAACGAGAATGCTGCCCGTACACTGGAATATGCTTATAACGACTGGTGTATCTATAAACTGGCAAAGGACCTGAAGCGTCCGAAGAAGGAAGTGAACCTGTTTGCCAAACGTGCCATGAATTACAGAAACCTGTTCGACAAGGAAACCCTGCTGATGCGTGGCAAGAATAAGGATGGCAAGTTCATGGCTCCGTTCTCACCGCTGAAATGGGGTGATGCATTCACCGAAGGTAATAGCTGGCACTATTCATGGTCTGTATTCCACGATCCTCAGGGACTGATTGACCTGATGGGCGGTGATGATATGTTTGTGACAATGATGGATTCTGTATTCTCTGTACCTCCTGTATTCGACGACAGCTATTACGGTTTCCCGATTCACGAAATCCGTGAGATGACAGTGATGAACATGGGTAACTATGCACACGGCAACCAGCCTATCCAGCACATGATTTACCTGTACAACTATGCCAAGCAGCCATGGAAGGCTCAGTACTGGCTTCGTCAGGTAATGGACCGCATGTATACTCCGACTCCCGACGGTTATTGCGGTGACGAGGATAACGGACAGACTTCTGCATGGTATGTGTTCTCAGCACTGGGATTCTATCCGGTATGTCCGGGAACCGACCAGTATGTACTTGGTGCTCCGCTGTTCCAGAAAGCAACCATCCATTTTGAAAATGGCAAGAACATTGTAATCAATGCTCCTCAGAACAGTGAGACCAACTATTACATTCAGGACATGAAGGTAAACGGTCAGGAATATACCAAGAATTACATTACTCATTCTACTCTGCAAAACGGCGGTACGATTGACTATGTAATGGGTGACAAACCGAACAAGAACAGAGGTATCGCACCTGAAGATGCTCCTTATTCATTCAGTAAAGAGCTGAAAAAATAATACACACATAAAAGGATTTACCAGATAAATCCAGTTCGAAGCAGGTTACTTCCCACAAATATCAAACAAAGTTGGAGTAACCTGCTTTTATTATCACTTTTTTTAGATATATAAGCAACTTAGTTGGGATATTTCAAGCTTCTATTTGATAGAAAATTGTATATTTGCACTTAGTTGGAAGAGAATAAAAATATTCTTTAAAAACAGAAAGCTTATTTCATATAAAATTTAAGATATCAGGAAAAATCAATTATGCCGAACCAATACACGATTTCCCAAATAATTAAAGAATATTCAAACTCTAAAATATATTAAAACTCAAATAATAAATTACGTATGCTTTGAGTTTTAGCTGTTATAATGATGAATTAACTGACAAACAATACTATGAAACAAACTAATCACCCGAAAAAAACAAAAAGTCCGATAACATGGGTTCCGACAGCATACTTTGCCATGGGATTGCCTTTTGTAGTCCTAAATATGGTAACAGTTCTTATGTTCAAAGGACTGGGAGTAGAGGATAAACTCATTACTTTCTGGACTTCACTTATTTTACTTCCATGGACTTTAAAACCTTTATGGAGTCCGTTTCTGGAGTTATTCAAGACAAAAAAATTCTTCGTTATAACAACCCAGCTAATCACTGGAGTAACATTCGGACTAGTTGCGTTTTCGCTAAACTTACCTCACTTTTTCAGCATTTCTATCGCTTTACTGGCAATTATTGCATTTAGTGGAGCTACACACGATATCGCATGCGACGGAGTATACATGAGCGAATTATCCAACGATGATCAAGCGAAGTATATTGGCTGGCAAGGTGCTTTCTATAATATAGCTAAAATCATAGCAACCGGTGGACTGGTATATTTAGCCGGCTACCTGATAGAACAATATGGCGGAACAGAAGGTGCTGATAGTACAGTTATGTTTGCGGCCAATCAGAAGGCATGGATGATTATTATGACAATACTCTGTGTCATAATGGTAATCCTGGGTATTTATCATTTGTTTATGCTTCCCTCAGGTGGAGCTAAAAAGCAGGGCGAACAGCGTACAGCCGGACAGGTAATGACAGAACTGGCCAATGTATTACTCGACTTTTTCCGTAAACGTCACATTGTCTATTATCTCTTTTTCATCATTCTGTACCGATTTGCAGAAGGATTTGTAATGAAAATTGTTCCTCTGTTCTTAAAAGCCAGCAGGGAAACTGGAGGCTTGGGATTAAGCGAAAAAGAGATCGGACTTTATTATGGTACATATGGTGCGGCAGCATTCGTTCTGGGATCTTTGCTAGCTGGATATTATATATCAGCACGAGGACTTAAAAAGACATTGTTCTCACTATGCTGCATATTTAACTTGCCATTTATGGTATATGCATTATTTGCTACATTCCAACCGGAAAATGGTTTGTTGATTTGCAGCGGTATCGTATTGGAATATTTCGGATACGGCTTTGGCTTCGTAGGGCTGACACTGTTTATGATGCAGCAAGTTGCTCCAGGCAAACATCAAATGGCTCACTATGCCTTTGCATCAGGTATCATGAACTTGGGAGTCATGATTCCGGGAATGTTAAGTGGATGGGTATGTGAAATTCTAGGCGAATGGTTTAACAAACCGGGAGGATATGAACCCTTCTTCATATTCGTGCTGATAGCCACTATACCGGCATTCCTGATTACTTATTTTGTACCGTTCAAATATAATCAGGATGGTACACTCATTGAAGGAGAAAGAGAATAGTTAACAACTAAATATCAACAAATATGGTAGAGAAATTTAATATGCCGTGGGAAGATCGCCCGGCTGGATGTACAGATGTAATGTGGCGTTATTCAAAGAACCCCGTTATTGGACGTTATCAAATTCCTTCGTCAAACAGTATATTCAACAGCGCAGTTGTTCCGTATAAAGACGGATTTGCAGGAGTTTTCCGTTGCGACAACAAAGCTGTACAGATGAACATTTTTGCAGGATTCAGCAAGGATGGTATAAATTGGGAAATAAACCATGAACCTATTCAGTTCAAGGCTGGTAATACTGATATGATCGAATCGGAATATAAATACGATCCTCGCGTTACCTGGATTGAAGACCGTTACTGGATTACATGGTGTAATGGTTATCATGGACCAACTATCGGAATCGGATATACATTCGACTTCAAAGAATTTTATCAATGCGAAAATGCATTCTTGCCATTCAACCGCAACGGAGTTTTGTTCCCGCAGAAAATCAATGGTAAATATGCAATGCTGAGCCGTCCGAGTGATAACGGACACACTCCTTTCGGTGACATTTATATCAGCTACAGTCCTGATATGAAATACTGGGGTGAACATCGTTGTGTAATGAAAGTGACTCCATTCCCAGAAAGCGCATGGCAATGCACAAAAATCGGTGCAGGTTCAGTGCCTTTCCTGACTGAAGCTGGATGGCTGATGTTCTATCATGGAGTTATCACTACTTGCAACGGATTCCGTTACTCTATGGGTGCGGCTATTTTGGACAAAGACAATCCGGAAAAAGTACTGTACCGTACACGCGATTATATCTTAGGCCCGGCAGCTCCATATGAATTGCAGGGAGATGTACCTAATGTAGTATTCCCTTGTGCTGCATTACAAGATGGAGAACGTGTAGCTGTATACTACGGCGCTGCTGATACAGTGGTAGGTATGGCTTTCGGATACGTTTCTGAAATTATCGATTTTGTAAAACGCACTTCGATCATCTAATGCCCTTGAAATTTTTTCATAGGTATTCATACATAAAGTAACCTTTTGGGGCTGTATCGAATAATCTGCTGCGGTTATTGGTACAGCCTTTTTCAGTTTTTTCATCTAATATTATTTTTATGAAACATTTATTAGTATGCTTGGCTAGCTTTTTGGCATTAGGTACATTACATGCACAAGAACCGGCCGATTACGTCAATCCATTCATCGGAACTACTAATTTCGGAACCTGCAACCCAGGAGCAGTCTGTCCGAATGGAATGATGTCTGTAGTACCATTCAATGTTACCGACTTCCATGATGAATGCGCTTGCCTATCTGTTCGAGCG
>ENA-ORTJ01000605-ORTJ01000605.1-human-gut-metagenome-genome-assembly--contig:-NODE-605-length-30520-cov-3.710258_pt1 | contig 30520 bp, 58 predicted proteins | sample MGYA00242069_ERZ509187 | MGnify/ENA primary metagenome ERZ509187 (study PRJEB26280, sample SAMEA2338779) | human gut metagenome | biome: human gut; feature: human-associated habitat; material: faeces... | reverse complement strand
CAGGATGTAGATGGCGGTAAAAATGCAATCAAAATAAACGGAACTGGAGCACAATTTGGAACGAAAAATTATAAGCCAATAAAAGTTACTGGAAATTATACTTTTTCGTTTTGGATAAAAACTAGTGTTGCAACACAAGTATATGTGTATCTTGGAAGTAAAGCAATATTAAATGCTAAAACTACAACTGAATGGAAAAGACTGCAAGTAACAACAACTTTATCTAGCTTACCAAATGATAGTTTAAACAGTTTGAGAATCTTGACATCATCAGTTGGGTCTAGCGTAAAATTTGATACCTATATTTACATGCCAAAGCTTGAATATGCTTACACAAATGAACAAGTGTTCAATATGCTTACAAACAACGGTGCAATAAAGGGCATGTACATGGAAAATGGAGAATTGTATTTTTCATTCACCTATGCACATGGAGGTACATTGAAACTTGGCGGTTCAAATAACGGAAATGGGTTACTTTCCATTCTGAATGCGAGCGGAACACAAGTTGGATATATTGATAATACAGGAGTCCATTTTAATCAAGGCGAATTTTCTGGAAATTTGAAGTCTAATACTGGTGAAATCGGAAAATGGCTGATTGATAAAACAAATGGAAAATTAACTTCTGCAAATGGCGGCATTGTACTTGATGCGAAAAACAACATGGTAACCATAAATGGCGTTGATCTAAAAGCAAATGGAAACGGATTTGTTATTGATGGCGGTGTAAAAATCAGAAATCCACTAAGTGGCTTCGGGGATGCTACAAATTTTTTCTGTCTTGAAAATATGGGAAATATTACAGACGGAACGCACTTAGGAATTAACAGCGACGGAATGGTTATTAAGGTTCCATCATCTTCTTGGCGGTATAAATCAATTCGAACAACAGTTAAAGAAGAAGAACTGGAACAACTTTATCGTGTAAAAGTTGTTTGGGCGAAATATAAAGAAGGATATCTCGATAAAAACGATAGCCGATATGATAAATTAATGCCAATGTTTCTTGCAGAGGACATGGAAAGGCGTTTTCCAATTGCAGTAAACCATTTACCAGATGGAAAGCCCGAGGATTGGAATTACAGAATTATGATTCCATCCATGTTCGCTATGATAAAATTTAACCACGATAAGATAAAGGAACTCAAATCCGAAAATGAAGAATTGAAATCTGAATTAAAAAGCATTAAAGAAGAGCTTGAGGAAATCAAAAAATTGTTAAACAAATCAATATAAAGAGGGTGAGAAATCATCCTCTTTTTTATGAATCAAATATTAAAACAAACCTATAATTAAAGGAGGGCAACAACATGCCAAAATGGACTGAATACACATCAAAAGATACGTTAGCGGATAATGACGAAGTAATGCTGTATGATGCAACTGCGAGAGCGAATAAGCGCGGACTGATGAGCAAATTTTGGGATTATGTCGTTGATAAAATGTCAACGGCGGTTATCAGTAAATTGGAAACCGAAAACAAGACAGTTATCGGGGCGCTTAACTATTTAAATGGCAACACTTCAAGGCTTTACATCTCAATGACCAAAAATATTGCAGATTTCAATTCAAAATATACAACAACAAATGAAAGGCTTAGAATTTTGTATGGAATAATAGAAGATACCGCATACATATCATTTGATGTGAATTGGATTCGTATACAACTTAAAGCTGATGCGAGTAATATTTTTGTGCGTATAGTGTATGGTGGTAATCAAATTGGAAACTGGGTACAAATAAAATAATCACAATTGCCATTTAAATAGTTAAGCGAAAAATAAATAAAATCGCAAAACTCTATTCGCAAAAGATAATACATGATATAATCAGTATATCACAACAGCAAAAAGAGAGCTGAGTTCCCGTCTACCAAACAAAAAACTCAGCTCCAAGCACCACAAAGGGTACAGTATTATTATAGCACAGTACTCTCCCTTTGTGAACCCAAAAGGAGGGTATTTTTTATGGAAAATAATAGGGAAAATAAAATGGAACAAAGAATTTTAAAGAAGAATAATTATAAAGTGTATGTTTATACCAATAAAATAAACGGGAAAAAGTATGTTGGTCAGACTTGCAGAACATTAAAAATTAGAGCTGGGAGTAAAAAGGGGCAAGGATATAAACATTGCATACGTTTTTATAATGCTATTCAAAAATATGGAATTGAAAATTTCGAAGCAAAAATATTGTATGATAATTTAAGCCTAGAAGAAGCAAATAAATTTGAAATTAAAACAATTTCAGAATTAAAGACAACTGATTCTAAATACGGTTATAATATTTGCACTGGCGGTGAAGGCGCTAAAAATTTATCTCTTATGGTTCCGGTTGTTCAGTTTGACAAAAGTTTTAATTACTTAAACCGCTATGACTCTATAAAAGAAGCAAGTGAAGCAAACGATATAGATTTAAGTAAAATTTCACTTGTGTGTAAGCATAGAGAAGGATACTATACTGCCGGAGGATATATTTGGCTACACGAAAACGAATACTTGAGTAACCGCTATAATAAAGAGAAAATATTAAGTTTGGTTAATAAGGAATTTGAACATCCAAATGCAAGACCTGTAGTCCAACTTGATCTTCAAATGAATTTTATTGCTAGATTCGATAATATTTGTAAAGCATCAAAAACAACAGGTGTAAGAAGAAATGGAATTAATTATAACTGTATTCATAAATTAAAAACTTCTGGTGGATACATTTGGATATATGAAGAAGAGTATGAAGAAATAAGAGGTAATAATAGTGTAATAAATAATATTGTTAAAGAAGCACACACAATACACCATCAGAGAAAAGCAGTTATTCAATTTGATGAAGATATGAATTATATAGCTGAATTTGAATCAGTGTTAGAAGCATCCAAGAAAGCAAAAGTAGATAGAAAAGAAATTAATAATGTATGCAAAGGAATACGTAAAACTGCAAACGGCTATATTTGGAGATATAAAGAATTGATACCACAATGATTTATGCTAAAATCAGCCACGATTCTGTGAAATTTAATCATAAGAGATATATTATATAAAGAGTTTATGCTAAAGAGCACTCCAAATGGGGTGCTTTTTATTATGCACTTTTTAACCTCAATAATGAAAGGAGACCACACATGAATATTAACACCTCATTAATCAGCAACAACAACAGCTACGCAGGACAAACACCTCGGTATATTGTCATCCATAATACAGATAATATAGCCAAAACAGCAGATGCCAAAGCACACGCCACTGCACAACATAATGGCAATTTTCATGGCTATTCAGCCCATGTATTCGTTGACGATAAGTCAGCATACCAAGCCTTGCCGTACAATCGTGGAGCATGGCATGTTGGGGTAGATTACGGCGGTAAACTTTTTGGAACTGTAAATAATCATAATTCCATCGGAATTGAAATGTGTATGAATGCCGGATATAACTACGAAAAAGCATACCAGAATACCGTTGATGTATGCAAGCAATTGATGAAAAAGTACAATATCCCGGCATTCCGAGTAGTGCAGCATTACGATGTGTGCGCTAAGAATTGTCCATCCGTTATCCGTAAAAATGGTGACTGGGATAGATTCAAGAAGCTCATTTCCAGTGAAACCGTGACAGCGCCAACCACAAAGCCGACAGTAAAGGTTGACAAGTATTACCGTGTTCGCAAGACCTGGAAGGATTCCAAGAGCCAGATCGGGGCGTACAAGTCACTGAAAAATGCGAAAAAGGCTTGCAAAGCCGGTTACTCTGTTTTTGACTGGAATGGAAAAGCTGTGTATTCCGTGACTGCAAAGAAAAGTGTAGCCAAGGTAGCAAAAGAGGTAATTAACGGCGAGTGGGGAAACGGACAGGATAGACGAGACCGTCTGGAATCAGCTGGCTACAATTACACAGAAGTGCAGAATGCAGTAAACAAACTTCTTAAATAACAAAAACACTCCCGGGGTTTTCCCGGGAGCTACTTAAATGCAATATAGCCTTCATAAAGTTTTCTGATCGCCGAAAGGTCTTTTCTCCTAATCGGAACCACATCTCCAGATACCATTCTGAAATCAGCACGAAGTTCCCAGACTTCATCCATGTTGACAATGTAACTTTGGTGGCAGCGTAAAAACCGTCTGTCCAGTTGCTTTTCAACGTCCGAAAGTTTCCCTCTCTGCATATGAGTGATACCACAGGTACAATGGATAGTGATGTATTTATTGCGACTTTCAATATATTCAATATGGCAGAAATCAACCCTGTGGAAATAATCCTTGTTCTTTACAGTCAGCGTTTTATCATGGATATTTTCCAGTTCCCTGTTGACTACACCATACATTCTTCCATCTTCCGAGCCTTTTATGATATAGTGAACAGGAAGGATATCCAGAGCATCAAACACATATTCCTTGTGGGCTGTCCAAAAGGTGATATTCCCTACATATCCATTCTTTCTAAGATGCCGGGCAACATCAATTCCATTTTCATCTTTCAACATAATATCCAACACAATTATGTCGTACCATACGCCGTCATTTACATCATCAATAAGAGGTTTCCCGGTGGTATATGCCGTGATCATGCATCCACTGTCCCCATTTCTACGAAGAAAACCGTCCATTCTGGTTTTAAAAATCTCAATTTGTAATTCGTTGTCATCACATATTGCAATCCTCAAAAAAATCATCCCTTTTTGTGCGAAATTCGTCGCTGTATGTGCTAATTTTGCCATTTCCTGTGTAATTGTATGTTTTTTGATACAATGTTATTGTAATACATTAAGATGATAGTGTAAAGGGGATGGATTCATGGAGAAACATAAAAAAATCATAATTGTGTTTATACTGATATTCGTGCATGTGCTCTTGATTCAATATGTTTACTTCTGCCCGGAGCGTAGTATTATCTTTGGGAGGGGTAAAACTATCGCAATTGCAAAAGCAGAGGTAAAACAGGTTGGCCATGAGCGCTATAAATCCCTCGCTGACAAGCATCCAGCCCCTTTATTTCTATCTATTATTATTACGATTTGGAAAAGCAAAAATCACAATATTTACACAAAAAAACTTATAATTCATCAAAAAATTAGAAGAAACCAGCTTCCTAGGAAAGATTTAAGCGGAAACAATTATATCCCAGTATATGGTTATGAAAACATGATATAATTTAACAAATAAGAACAGATGTTTGGAATATTGGGAGGGATTTACGTGGATTACAAGAAAGAAATTATTGAGATGCTTGAAAATATACATAGCGAAAAGTTTATGAAGTTTTTGTATAACATGATTATTTCATTTAAAAAACAATGGGGCTATTAAAAAAAGCAGGGAGATTAATCCCTGCTTTTTTTGTAAAGAAATTCAATCATGTCGAAAACACTCTTTTTATCAGTGTCACTCAGTTCAAGCAACAGCTTAACATGTTCTACAGATATTGTGTCAGTCATAAGTTTTGGGATAAAATCTGTTTCGGTTTCTAAATTATCTTCCCACCCCATCAAATATGCTGGAGTAGTGCAGAGCGCATCCGCCAATGGCTTTGCATATTCTGCTGGTACCTTGTCAATATCTCCTTTTTCATATCTAAATATAGTAGATCTTGATACGCCCAACTTTTCAGCAAGTTCATCAGCGCTCATACCAAGCTGTTTTCTTCTCTTTTTTATTTGTTCGCCAGTTTTCGACATTTTGTACACCTCCTTTCTGAAATATATAATATCATTAATGTTGCAAAAATGCAACAAAAATAATTGCAAAAATGCGAATTTTTATATTGACAAATGCGACTGCAAGAGGTAATATATAATCACAAAGTCGCATAAATGCTACTAGAAAGGAGGTAACGCTTGTGGTTGTAAATATAGCAAGGCTTAAAGGTAAAATTGTTGAACATGGAAATACACAAGAAGCTGTTGCAAGCGCAATTGGTATGGATAGAAGCACTTTTTACCGTAAGCTGAAAGATGGAGGCGAAAAGTTTACAATTGGTGAAATTCACGGAATTGTAAGCGCAGTTCCTTTAAGTAGGGAAGAAGCAATAGATATTTTTTTTACACAGTAGTCGCAATAATGCGACAGGAGGTATTAATGTTAATTCATTTAAAAAAAGCTCTTGATGATAAAGGAATTACAATCAGAGCGTTTGCAAAGGTTCTTGGTGTTGATGAAAGGACTATTCAGAACAAGATAAAGGGGAAAACACCTTTTACTTATCCAGAAGCAGTCCTTTCTAAAAAAGAGCTTTTCCCAGAATATGATCTGGAATATCTGTTTAAAGAAGAATAGCAAAAAACTGACAGGAGTGCTGTCCTATCAGTTCTTGCCTAAATTTGTTTACCTTATGTGTTTTGCAGACTGAACGCACTTGTTGAGTCACATAAGCAGCACCAAATGTTTCTTGAAACACTTCACCACTTACGCAGTTTTAGTTCTGCGATTGAGTAAAAAGGATTAGCTGCCCATTAGTTGGCGAATGTAGGAATTTTGTTCAATACGGTGAACGAAATTGCTTAACGTACTTTGGTAACGCAGGTTACTCTGCTTGCAACCTACAATAAGGAACAGGGCAAATTCAAAAGTTGGGTCAAAGCAAACAACTCCTTTCATTGCCCATTATTTGGGTATGAAAGAATTTTAACACATAGGAAAAATATTTTCAACACAAAACGGAATTGAAAGTCAGATTAAGAAAGGAGTGATAAACACGAACCAGTTAGTACATATTGGAAATTCGGATATCTCAATAAAAGAGTATAACGGTCAGCGAGTGGTTACATTCAAAGATATTGATGCAGTTCATGGCAGACCAGACGGAACAGCAAGCAGAAATTTCAGAACAAACAGAGAGCGCTTTATTGAGAGCGAAGATTTCTTCCGAGTAAGCGCCGACGAAATTCGTCGTACCAAAATTTTTGACATTCCAGACAAGGCAACTTCTGATTATGCGCTTATTACAGAACAGGGTTATCTAATGCTAGTAAAGTCCTTCACAGACGATTTAGCATGGGATGTTCAGCGACAGCTTGTGAATGGGTACTTTAAAACCAAAGAAACTGTAAAAAGGGCATTGTCACCAGAACTTCAAATGTTACAGGGGCTACTTTCACAAATGGTTGAAAAAGAACTTGCTGACAAAGAAAGAGATAGACAGATTTTAATTGCCAAAGAAACCGCAGATAAAGCTGTTGCGACAACAGAGAATATCAAAGAAGCGGTAAAGCCTGTATTTGATAACTGGCGTTCAGAAATTAATTCTAAATTCAATCGCATACAAAAAGGTGCAGGAGCAGAGTTTAAAATGCTTAGAACAGAAATGTACACAGAATTGGAATGCCGGGCTGGATGTGATCTGAATACAAGATTAAGAAATAAGCGAAAACGAATGGCTGAAAATGGTTGCACCAAAACAGAGATTAATTCACTAAACAAAATGGACGTCATCGATGACGATAAAAAGCTGCGAGAGATTTTCTCCAAAATCGTAACTGAATATGAAATTAAATATTGCGCGTAAAAAGAAGGAGGTGAAATAGAAAATGTCAGAGAAAGAAAAAAAATCGTAGAAAAGCTGAAAGAAGCAATTCCTAAGATGTCGGAATTTGATAAAGGCTACATTCTTGGGAAAGTGGAAAGTTTTTCTGATAACAGCATGGAACAAAAAACAGATAAAAAAGAAACTGTTGATTTAGATCAGAAAGGAGACTAATGAAAGTATCAAAAATCGAAATTCGGCAAGTAAATGGCGAATGTGGAATATTTACAGAAATCCTTGTAGATGGTCACAAACTCGAAGGTGTAAGGAGTTTTGAGTTGAAACAGGGAGTTGGAGATTCAGAACCTATGCTTTCCATTGATCTGAATGCTTTTGATTTATCTACAGATTTGCAAATGTTGAAGGTGAACCAGAAAGGAATTGGAGAAATTGAGGGAATCAAGTTTAAAGATTCACCAAGGATGCTGAAATTTCAAACAGAATAGGCTCCCATATCTCAGAGAGCCAAACAGAATTATTTTGAAGCTTTTAAAATGGAACATTGTTTCGGATTTGAACAACATCCAGTTTTGCTTGCATAATTACACTTAATTCGACCTATTGTGTAATTAGGCGTCAAATCATCCAATGATCCAGTATTAATGAGAGAAGCTTCAATGGAATAATTTTTGTTCTGCTTATCGCAGAAACCATTAAATACCAATAATCATCACCTCCACTCTTATAGTGAGTATAACACAAGAAAGGAGAGATTATAAGGAGAAGATGACAATTATCAAATTTAAAAATGGGGAAACAATCGAAATTCCGTGTGTGTTCCCGGATGATATTGTGAAACCAGACATTAGAGATAAACTGATACGTTTGGAATGGGATGACGCTGGAAAGCAATATTGTTTGAAATTTAACCCAGTAGATGTGCTCTATGTAAAAGAGATTACACCTTCCTAAAGGAGATTATATCACAGAAAGGAGACTAATGAACGAATTACAGATTTTTAATTCGCCAGAGTTCGGAGATATTCGGACAATAACTATTGATAATGAACCTTGGTTTTGCATGATTGATATATGCAAAGCATTAGAAATTTCAAATCCGAGCCAGGCAAAGACAAGGTTAAATGCAGATGGGGTCATTACAAATGAGGTCATTGATGGTATCGGGAGAAAGCAGAATGCTAACTTTGTAAATGAACCCAATATGTATAAATTGATTTTCCAGAGCAGAAAAGAATCTGCCGAAAGGTTTACAGACTGGGTGACAAGTAAAGTTCTCCCAGAAATTCGAAAGACAGGTTCCTACAGAAAACCATTGACGGTTGCCGAACAAATTCAGATTCTTGCCCAGGGCACAGCAGATCATGAGGAAAGAATCGAAAAACTTGAAAATACAATGACAATTGACTACGGTCAGCAAAAATATCTTGGGGATCTGGTTTCGCTAGTGGTTATTGAAGCGTTGGGCGGAAAGAAATCTAATGCCTATTCAGAAATCGGAAAGAAAGTATTCGCAGAATGTAATCGAGATGTGAAATCTTATTTCGGTGTAAACGCAAGAAACAACATTCCAAAATTAAGATATGAGGAAGCTGTGAAGTACATCAAGGGATGGCAACCGTGTACAAATACAAAAATGCAGATTCGCGATTGCAATTATGATATTAATTCAGAAAGAAAATGAGGGTAAAACAGTGAAAGATATTAAAAGCTACGAATTTTATGGAGATAATCCAGAAATTTTTCATTCTCTTGTAGGTTTTGAAATTGCAGATATTTTGTTCACACATACCAAAGAAGAAAATGAGAATGTAGTTGTTGTGAAGTGTGCAAATAAGCAACATGTTGAAATTGATCTTCTCTTTAAAGAAGATGGAATATTTGTTACTGAACCATTTGCGGTGGATGAAGATCTTACAATTATTGAATAGGGGAGGTGAACAAAGAATGTTAGCAGATGATTACGTTGCTGAAAGGTTATCCGATTATGATTCCAAAATATATCAGTTATATCGCCACAAAAACGGACAGAAGGCAAGCGACCTTGTAGAAAAAGTAAAAAACGAAATTGCCGAATGCGGTCTGTCCGCCACTGAAGCGAAAGGCTTTTTAGAGTACATGAAGATTGTTATTGACGCTCAGTCACATCTTCCCATTCAGAAATAACGGAAGTTTTTATTGTTTCTGCTCCGGGAACATTGCCATCATCAATCTCATTTGCGGCATGAAGCATTGAAATTATTTTATGAGAATAAGGATGTTCCTTTCCGCAATTCGGGCACACAACCTTGTCTGTACTTATTCTTTCACTTATATAGTAATCACAATGACAAGTACAGGAAACTTTTAATTTGAGAAACATTTTAACACACCTCCTTTCTGAACACATTATACCATTCAGAGGGAGATAATAAAAGAAAATAGGGAGGAAAAACAATGATTAAATTTGAAAACGGATTAGTTAATATTTCTGGTAAAGGGATTGATATTCTTTCAGAGTATGCAGCTATCACCCATGAAATTAAAAAGATGTTCGTAAAAGATGGTGGAAAAGAGGAAGAAGTAAACGAACAGCTTAGAAAGGTTTTTGAACGAGGACTTTTGAGTGAAGAAGAGCTTGACAAGAAGTTTGTGGAAGATGTTGGAGAAGCTATGAAAAATCTTGAATTAGCAGGAATGTTGGTTGGTGCAGCGTTTGCAGCATTATTTGGTCAGAATGATAAGGAGGATAAACATGGGAGAAAATAAGAGTACAGATTTTGTACCCGAGAACGCCAATGAGGAATATGCACTTCTGGTTGGAAGATTAAAGGCATTTGAAGCTTGGGCGAATAGCGTGAACGATTATGATTTCACAAAGAAAATGGCATTCAGAATGCTTGGGCTTGATTTAGTCGAATCAAAGGAGGAAAAGAAAAAATGAAATGCTTTAAAGGATTTGACAAGGACTTAAAGTGTAGAGATTTCCAGTATGAAATTGGAAAAGAATACACAGAAGAAAAAGCAGACATTTGTAATTGTGGATTCCATGCTTGCGAATTTCCGATGGATGTATTCGGTTATTATCCTCCTTCAGATTCCAGATATTGTGAAGTTGATCTTGAAGAGAATGGCCAGAAATCATCTGATGATAGCAAGAGAGTTGGAAAGAAAATTTCCGTGAAAGCAGAAATTGGAATTGCTGGAATTATCAAAGCTGGCGTTGAATACATCAAAGAGCAAGTTAATTGGGAAGACGATAAGGCAACCAATACTGGAGATCAGTCAGCGGCAACCAATACCGGAAATCGGTCAGCGGCAACCAATACCGGAAATCAGTCAGCGGCAACCAATACCGGAAATCGGTCAGCGGCAACCAATACTGGATATCAGTCAGCGGCAACCAATACCGGAAATTGGTCAGCGGCAACCAATACCGGATATCAGTCAGCGGCAATTGTAGAAGGAAAAGAAAGTATTGCATTAGCTACAGGAATTAATTCAAAAGCTAAAGGAAAAATTGGATGTTTTATTGTTTTAGCAGAGTGGAAAGAGATCAATTATGAATATCATATTGTAGATGTTAAATCAGCAAAAGTAGATGGGGAAAATATCAAGGAAGATACTTTCTATACGCTGAAAGATGGAAAATTTGTAGAAGCAGATTAAGTGTCCTGGAAGGTGCGGACACACCAACCAGGACGGTATCTAACTAAGTCGACGTTAGTTAAATACAGGATTATTATATCACAACCTCCTGTATTTGACAAACAAAAATATAACAGGAGGACTTTTTATGCAAAAAAATGGCGAAAATCAGCCACTTTCCAGTGAAATCATTGCTGATCTGGAAGAAAAGCTGATGGCAAGAAATGTAATTATCGCTATTCTGGCAGCTGCACTTGCAGTAACCACATCCAGAAGAAAGTGAGGACAAAATGAAAGAGGTGGTAAATGCAATAGGAGAAATATTTGTAGGAATAGGGATGTTTGCAGTGATATTCTTCATCGCATGGATTCTTACATCATTTGATGTTATCGGGGTGTTCTTCGTATCAACAGTCTTATTCTTAATGGTGTTTCTTCCTATTATATTAGAAATGGAGGAAAAGTAAATGCAAAGATTAAATAAAGTAAAATTATCCGGCAGATCCGGGGAAATAGTATTTAGCCACGAACATTACGGTAGATACTACTATAAATTCATGCTAACAGTCATTCGCAGAAGCGGTGCGGCTGATATATTCCCAATAGTTATAGAAGATTCCATTATGCGCGACAACGATTACAACGGAAAAGAGATTGTGGTAACAGGATCAATCAGAAGCATGGACACTTCTAAAAATCCAAATAAGCACCACAACGTTAATTATATCGCAGCTGACGAGGTGGAAATCCTGGAAGAACAGGTTCCAGAAGGTGATATAAACGAAGTAGAGTTTGTTGCCAGAAGTTGCACGAAAGAACCATATGCAAAACTTACATCAGTAACGCACAGAAAAGTTTCAAATCTTTTTGTAGCAATTCCAAGAGAGTATTCAGAAAGAGCGGATTTTATTCGCTGTACTTTATGGGGAAAAGGTGCTGATCTGGCAGTAGAGGTTAAAAGAAATGATTACATTAAAGTAAACGGAAGGTTAATGAGCCGTGATGTTTATGTTAATGGGGAAGAAACGGAAAGTGTATATGAGATTTCCGTAAAAGAAATGGAGAAATTGGAGGATGAAGAATAATAAGAATGAAGTTCAGATATTTGGCGTAATAATGGACATTCAGCCAGGAACGTTTTTCAAGGACGGAGAAAAATTCGGAAGATTCTATATTGGTGCAAAGCGTACCAGCGGGAACGTAGATTTACTTCCGATAATTGTTGAAGAAAAGCAGACGGAAGGTTTAAAGCTCGGAAAACACGTCTATGTTGAAGGAAGATACAGTTCTTCAAACAAACATGAAAGTGGAAAGTCACATTTGATTCTTGAAATCAAAGCGGAAACAATCTGGTGTGGAGATGGTGATGGGAGCGCAGAAGGTGAAAACAAAATCATTCTGGAAGGTTATCTTTGCAAACCGCCTGTGTACCGCCGAACACCAAGAGGAAAAGAAATCTGTGATTTGATGATTGCTTGCAATGAATATGACTTGCGAAGAACAGACTATATTCCATGTGTGGCATGGTGGACAGAAGCCAGAGAAGCTGCTAATTTCAAGGTCGGTGATTACGTAAGCATAATCGGAAGAATCCAGAGCCGGATTTATCAGAAAAAATTATCTGGTGATGAAATAGAGCTTAGAACCGCATACGAGGTATCAGTAAGGAGGATAATCGAACATGAAGGTGGAAGTAAAAAAGATTTCGTTGGAGAATTACAAGAAGTTTCCGAGTAAGTCTGTAGATTTGTTTCCAAGAACAGAGATTTCCGGCAGAAACAGAGAAGGAAAATCCACATTGCAGGACGCATATTTGGATGTTTTGACAGGCAAGATGGCAAATGGTACGGAACCGGCTTCTATCCGTAGAAAAGAAAATGGCGTGGAAGTGCCAAAAGTTGATGTTATAAGAGAGCTTACGCTTGTGGTTAATGGAAAAGAAAAAGTGATCCGCAAAATAACAAAACAGAAGTGGAGAAAACCAAGAGGACAGTCAGAAGAGGTGTTCGATGGAAATGAAACTTCTTATGAAATTGACGGATTCCCGGCTAAATCAAAGGATTATACCGAGTTCATCCAGTCAATAGCAGAGCCTTCAACGCTTCTGATGTGCAGTAATCCAAAACCATTTCTGGACACATTACAGAAGTCAACCGCAGAATCCAGGAAGGTACTGGAAAAGATGTCTGGTTTCGATATTGTTCATTTTATGGAAGAGAATCCACAGTACGCTCATGTTGAAGAAATCACAAAGGGGCATTCCGTAGAGGATACCTTGAAGAAGCTCCGAAAGGAACTGAATGCACAGAAGAAAAAGGTGGATGCCAAAAACACGGAGATTGCATATGAAACCAATCGAAGCGTTGAAGCAGAAGACACTTCTTCCTTGGAATCCAAAAAGCAGGAGCTTAATGCGGAGATTTCCAGGATGGAAGAACAGGAACAGATTCTTGAAGATTCAGCAAAGGGCTATGACAGTATTTCGTATGAAATCTGTGGTTTGAAATCTTCCAGGGATGGTCTGGTTAGCAAAGCTAATGAATGGTTAAGAGCCAGACAAAAATTCATTTCTGATACAGTTTCCGAACTTAGGTTAAAAAAATCAGAAAAGGAATCAAGCATTCGTATTATTGGAATGGAACTGGATAACCACATAAGGGAAGCACAACAAGCAAAAGCTGACTTGGATAGAGCCAGACAGGACTATCCGAGAATCAAAGAAATGGAGTGGGATGATTCTGGACTGAAAGCTATTGAAGATGAAACATTCAATGATTCTGATACCATTTGCCCGACCTGTGGGAAGGAACTGCCAGAAGAACAAATTTCCGAATTGAGAGCTTCCTTTGAAGAAAAGAAGAAGTTCAGAATTGAAAATGAATTAACCAAAAAGCAAAACTGGGAATCAGCAAAACAGAACCAGTTAAAAGGAACTTGTGATCTTGGAAATTCTGCTTCTGCAAAATTAAAGAAAACTAACGAGGAAATCAACAAATTACAATCGGAAATCGGCGTAGCACAGGATGAAGTTGCTGAACTCACTAAACAGATTGAGGAAGAACAGTCCAAATTTACGGAGCTTCCGGAATCTGTAGATATGAAAAATGATGAAGAATATCTTGCGGTTACAGCGAGAATTTCAGAATTTGAAGAGAAACTGAAATCATTTGATGATGTTCCTGGAAAGAAACAGGAATTAAGAATGCAGATCAGCAATGTCATGAAACAGATTTCCAATGTGGATGCAGATATCAAAATTGCACAGGCAGCAGTCACAGAGAAAGAAAAGCGAGTAGCCGAACTGAATGAGGAACTGAAACGCCTTGGACAGGTACAAGCCGATATTGAAAAGAATATTGACACCGTTCTTAACTTCTCAATTCAGAAGAATAAGGCACTGGCAGAGAAAATCAATCCATTTTTCCATCATTTCCAGTTCAGTTTCCTTGATTACACGATTGAGGGAAATCCAGTGGAAACTTGCAAGATGATCTGCAATGGAATTGACTACAATAGCGGATTAAATCATTCCGACAAAATTCTTTGCGAGGTTGATTTACTGAATGGATTACAGGAAATGAATGGGCTGAATCTGCCGATTTGGATTGATGATTCGGAGAGCATTGACAAAAGTAGAATCCCTATGTTAGACAGGCAGATGATTGTGCTAAGAGTGACAGATGGAGATTTGAAAGTAATTTGATAAACAGGAGGGGAAAATGCTAACAGCAACATGGGGAAAACATTTTTTCAAAGCGGATGCTACAAAATGTGCTTCTGAAATCATGGAAATTTGCGATCAGATGGAATCTGCTACACCACAGCAGATTCTTGAGAAAGCAAGGGACGAAAGTACAGAATTACATAAGTGCTTCACATGGGATGATTCCATAGCAGCTGAAAAATACAGAATCCACGAAGCCAGACAGATAGTTTGTCAGTTAAAAATCGTGGAACAGGATATTGATAACAAGTCAAAGCCGACAGCAATTCGAGTGTTTTACAAGACAGATGGGAAAAGCGGATACAAGCCAACACAGCTTATTTTGAAGCAACCAGATGAATACGAAGCACTTTTAGAGCGTTGTCGGAATGAACTTCTGTCAGTGAAACAGAAATACCAGAATATTTCCGAATACGAAGAAGTTTGGGAACTGATTAGTTAAACATAAATGCCGCTACTGTGCTGATATGCCTACAGGAGTAGGAAGAAATCAAACTATATTATGGCACATTATATTGCTAAATAGGACAATACATAATATCACAGAGCACAGCAAAACACCTTATTCTTGTAGGGACATGAGTGCAGTAGCGGCGAAATTCCTACGTTGATATGCCTGTAAAATAGGCAAAAGAAGTAAAGTACAGGAAAAAGCAGAACACAACACGACATCACAGGATAGTTCGAAACAGAATATTCGCTTGATTTTACAGGTTTATGAGCGTAGGAAACCACAGCATTTATCAGTCTGCATAAGCAGAAAGACAGGATAACTCACAACACAACAAAATAAAACAATTCAGTATAGTACAGTACATCTTTCCCTTGTGCAGAGTGATAAGTGTTGTGAACACTTACTATAGGACAAAAATTCTTACAACAGGAAATAATAGCACAGAATAATACACACAGCACTTAACGGATGGGCTGTTTTGTAGGCAGTATAAATTGTCAGAACAGTGTAAGACAGAACAGCACAACACAGAACACAACATATGACTTTTATATTGTCTGCAAAGCGGCTCATCCAAATAAAAATTGAATATTGGGTAGGTGACATGAAAAGTGTCACAGGAAAGTAAAGAATAACTCAGTATATGACAGCATAGGACACTATAGGACAATTCATGTTACCTACCGAGCATTCAACTTAACCAAATGTATTTAGTTGGCAGTAGAAACACTGCTAAGAAAATTATATCTTCGCACAATAGAGAACAACACACGACAGTAAAATATAGCACATTCTACTGCTTGCTAAGTACATTTAAAGTTTGCGTAATGATTCAAGCGGATTACTCCGTAAAACAGGATATGAAAGAAAAGTATAGTAAAACACATTATAGAATGAAAAGCGTTATTAGGTATTACGAATTAACCCGTTTGAATGTTTACGTAAACGAAACCAATAAATCAAAATATTTTATTTTAGGAGGAAAGCAACATGGCAAAAAACATCACAATCGAACCTTTAAAGGAAACCACATTAAGAGTTGAATTAATCGGGGACACGGACCTTATTCTTCACAAGAGAAGCCGTTATTACGAACAGGCTGAATGCTTCAAGCAGTCCAAGGACAAGGGCTTCAAAATGCCAGCTATTTACAATCAGCCCAAGAATGTTTGGGAGGGCTTAATTACTGGCATTCACTGGGAGAAACCAATTAATTTCCATGATGAGGATATTTCCCTTTACACAGAGGAAGAGTGGAAAGATTACATGGCAAACAATAGACCTTGCATTCTTACCCAGGCATTCAAGAAATCATTCACAGAAACATTTATTACTTTCTTCAAAGATTCCACAGGAAAGAAAGGAACAGATATCAAGCGTTCTCTTTCAATCGAAGGTTCTATTTGCCCGGTAAACTTTGAATCTGTTGAGGTAGTAAATAAGATCGTTCCGACTTCTGGAATCAGCGCAAGCCCGGTTCTTTGTAGCAGTAATGTGTTCCATAATTGGCGAACCACTATTGAGGTATCTTGCCCGGATATCGTATTCCCATATGAGACAGTATTGCAGCTGATTGAAACCAGTGGAAAGTACATTGGAATCGGAACGCAGAGAGCAAACGGAAACGGAAGATATCACATCAACCCGGACAATGTAACTATTATCTAATTTGGTAACTATCGGTGGTATATGAATCCGGGTGAATGCCCGGAAATCACAACAGGATATAAAATTCCAATAAAGCAAATAACAGGACAGGACACAACACTTCATCCTGTTTCATATGCCACTGAGCATAACTCTTGGGTGCATTCACGGTGGATTGAGATTTCGCCACAGCAGGATAATACATAATAGCACAATAGAGGATAGAACAATATATTTCAATTCACTATGCATGCACCTAAGAGAAAAATATAAAAAAGAAAAAGGAGAATTGATATGGCAGAAACAACACAGGTAGCAAACCAGGAACCGCAGACATTTAGCGTAGCTCTTACTGAAAAGTTAAATTCAGTAGCAGAAGCACTCCCGAAAGATTTTAACAAGGCAAGATTCGTACAGAATGCACTTGCTCTGGTAAATGATAATCCACAGTTGCAGAAATATAGCAAAGCACAGTTGATGTCTGGACTGATGAAGGGCGCTTATTTGGGCTTGGATTTTTATTCAAAAGAGTGTTACTTGGTTCCATATGGAAATCAACTTAATTACCAAACGGACTACAGAGGGGCGAAGAAGCTGGCAAAGAAATACTCTATTCGCCCAATAAAGGATATTTATGCAAAGTTGGTTCGTGAGGGTGATGATTTTGAGGAATCCATCGAAAATGGAGAACAGACATTTAGCTTCAATCCAAAAGCATTTAATGATGGAAAAATCATTGGAGCATTCGCAGTTGTTCTTTATAAAGATGGTGGCATGGCTTACGATACTATGACTTTGGCAGACCTTGAAAACACAAGAAAGTCCAGTAAGGCTTCAAATAGTCCAGCTTGGAAAAACTTCACAGGGGAAATGTACAAAAAGACTGTGTTACATAGACTGTGCAAGCACATTGAACTGGATTTTGAGAATCCAACACAGCAGAATGCTTTTTATGCCGGCGTAGAAATTGAAACTGATCCAGAAAAAGCAGTTCAGAATGAAATTGATGAAAACGCAAATCATGAGGAATTTGTCGTTGAATCAGATGGATATTCCGAAGAACCAGTTCCGGCAGAAGAGCCAGCTGAAACAGAAATTCCGTCATTTATGAGCCAGGAGGAAATGTAGGATGGAAACTTCCACAATTGTGCTTATTATTTTTCTTTCAATAGCACTTTTGGGATGGATAGTAACTTTTATTCGAAAAAATGAATACAATCGAACCAATTTAATTATTCTTTTAAATGTTATTACATATGTGGTACTCATTATAATCCGACTTACAATGTAAAAGGAGAACCAAAATGAAGCATAAATGTATTAAGACAGCAATATTAGTCACAGGAGTTACAGCAATCACAATGTTTAGTGGTTGCTCCTCCTGTAGCAGGTCGTTAAAATCACTATCCAGTGATATTGACGGTGGTCTGAATCGAACCGTAACTGTTTACGATTACAACGGCGGTAGAATCAAGTCGTGGTCTGGAAAGTTTGATGTTTCCGAATCGGAGAACGAAGTTTACTTTGATGATTCGGACGGAAAGAGAGTTATTATCCACGGCGGTATTGTTGTGAATGAGGAAAACTGATATGAAAGAGATAGAGAGAGGAAAAATCATCTGGGATTCTGTTGTAACCGTGGAAATTTCACTTAGAGAACTTCAATTAATAAGGGATGCAATGGTGGCTACAGATATTAAAGATATAAAAAAGTTATGGGACAAAGGAAATCCACCATACCAGCAGTCTGACAAAGACATAGTCGGAAGAACTGCAACTGAAATTATAAACAGCTATAAATAAGAAGAAAGCGAGGTGATGAAAAATGTTCATGCGAGTGGTAAACACAGGGAGCAACCACGGAAACTGCTATGTTCTAAAATCGAACAGCGGAGAAATACTTCTTCTGGACTGTGGATGCAGATACAAAGACATTCTGAAAGCTATTGATTACAGAACAAGTGATGTTTCTGGCGTGCTTCTGACACATGAACACGGTTGAGCGATCACCGTGAATCATTTAAAAATCTGATGAATTTAGGTATTCAAATTTACACCAATGATGAAACCGTGGAACATCTGCAAATCATCACTGGCGAATTGATGAAAGGTGTTCCAGAGAAAAGACCGTTTCGGGTTGGCTCATTTACAGTAATACCGTTCTATCTGCCACATACTACAAGGGATAAGGAAACAGGGCAACTTATTCCGTGCTTCAATTATGGTTATATCGTAGAACATGAAGAAATGGGAAAACTGCTGTACATGACAGACTTTGAATACTGCAAGTACAACTTCAAAGCAATGCGACTGAACCACTTTGTTATTGAGTGTAACTATTGTAAAGAATTGGTTGACAAAACAGCTGAAAATTACACGCACAGGCTTAAAGGGCATTGTTCCTTAGATACTTGCAAAATCCTAGTAAAAACAAACCATACGGCAGCATTACGGACGGTAACATTGGTTCATTTGAGTAATGAAGCAGCTGACCCGGAACAGATTTTGAAGGAGATAAAAGAAGCGGTGGTTTGGGATGATGCCCTGGTGCAGATTGCCAGACCGGGGCTAGAAGTTAATTTGGACTTATGTCCGTTTTGAAAGGAGAAATAGATGGTATCAATTGAATTAAAAGATTGGAAAGAAGTAACAAAAGGAATTTATGTAAATCCAATTTCTGCAAATGCAGCTTATGAAATTCATATTAAATACTGGGACATGAAAACAGATATTCTTTCTGCAAATGCCGAACTTTATATAGTGAGAGATTGGCATGAAAAAGACGGAAGAAACATCAGAGAAAGAGAAATACTGCTTGATTATGCATCTGTTATGGATTGTATTTGGAAAGCAGTTGAAGATGATAAGGAAAACAATTCGACTGAATAATTGAAAGGAGAAAATTAATGCCAAAAAAAATTTAGAAACTATGTAATTAAAGGACAGGAGCATGTAGACCGTAAAGCAGGAAAAACAATTCCTTCACCTGGTGCATGGCGTTCAGTAGAAGATTTGCTTCCAGAAACTCCAACTGATGATACCGCATGTTTGTATTATGTAAAGCTGAAAAACTCTGAAAAAATCATCATGCTTGCATATACTGGAAATGGCGAATGGACTGACACAGAAGGGAAAGAATACAAAGGTGTAGAGACATGGCTTGAATATATGCCAAAAGAACATCCGATAGTCGAAAGAAAAACTTTCTTAAATGAAGATATTTTGAAAGCTATTGTTTCTGATTATATGGAAAAAACTGAAGGAGTTACGGTTAATACAAATAATGTATTTTTTAAAGTAGGAAGAAGATCTGTCGGCTATGGAATTAGTGAACATGAGGAATTGGTATTTATTGGATGTGATGTGATAGCTATAGGGGAGGGAAATTGAAAATGAGCGTATTCAGCGTGCCAGTAACGATTGGTGTTAATGAGGAAGAAATTGCCAAGGAAATCCGAAAAAATGTTGAGGACAGGGTAGTTGATAAAATCGCCAAGGAAATCAAAGGAGTTATTTATAAAAAAGAGTTATATGGTAGCAGAGAAACCAATGAGCCGTTGTGTAGGATGATACATTCTCATATTTCCGAGATACTAGAAAAGAATGAAAGCGTGATCGTACAGGAAGCGGCAAAAGCCTTGGCAGATAAGATGATTAAAACCAAGGCTGTGAAAGAAGCAATAAAAGAAACTATTGAGAAAGTTAAGGAGGATTAGCTATGGGAAATATGATGAGTTTAAATATCAGTGACGATGTAATAAAAGCAGCAATACAAGAAGAAGTTCATGCCGGAATCGTAAAGGCATTAGGCGACCCATCCGTTATTGTACGTGATGCGATAAAAACAATGACGAATAGGTATGTTAATAAAGAAGGAAAATTTTGCGATAAAGGGAGTTGGAACGCAAGACCATATTTTGACTGGCTCGCAGAAGACATTGTAAAAAACACGGTAAAGGAAGAAATTGAAAAATATGTAAACGAAAACCGTGAGGAATTTGCAGAAGAGATAAGAAAACAGCTAAAGAGTGCAGATTTCAGAAAGAATATTGTTGCTTCTTTTTTACAGGCTATTGTTAAGTGTACAGAATCCGAATGGAAAATGCCGATTGATATTTCATTTGAAAAATCAAAGGAGGATGATTATTAATGAAAATCTTCTTAAAAACACTTGACAAACTGAAAAAGCCAGAACCTTCCGAACAGGAATGCAAGTACGATAAAGGATGGAATGATGCAATCAAGAAAGTTGAAGAACTGATTTGTTCCTACAGTCCTGCGGATATTTGGATTCCAACAGATGTGAAGTTACCGCCAGAGCCAGATGTGAGAGAAAGCCCAGAAGATAAGATAAAATACAACGTTACCATAAAAGACGCCGAGTTACCAACAACCCTTACATATTTAGGCGGTGGAAGATGGGGCATGGTAGAAGAACACGGAATTGCATATTACCCAGTCATTGCATGGCAACCAATGCCACCAGTATACAAACCAGGGAGGTAACACCATTGGAAATAACAATCGGAATCGGCACAGATGAAATTAAAGAAATCATCATGGAGCATATCAAAACAAAAGGATTCAACGTAACAGAAGATGATATTTCCTTTGTTATCGGGAAAGAAGAAACTGTAACAGGAAATACAAAGAAAATCAAACACGCACTTATTAGATGCGACATTCAGATTGAGAGGTGATTGTATGGGATTTAATGTAGTTGTATTATCCGGGCGGCTGACAGCTGACCCGGAAATACGAATGGGAACTAACGACACTAAGATTGCCAGATACACATTGGCGGTTGATAGAGAAAAAAGAAAGAACACAGAGCGTAAAGCCGACTTTATACCATGCGTAGCACTTGGAAAGAATGCAGAATTTGTTGAGAAATTTCTGAAAAAAGGAATGAAAATTAATATTAGAGGGAAATGGCAGACTGGAAGTTATACGAACCAAAATGGTGAAAAAATATACACAAATGACTGTTTTGTGGAATCACATGATTTTGCAGAAAACAAAGGTCAGACAGAGAATCCACAGAAACCAGATACACGACCAGTACCGCCGCCGGAACCTAGTTTCATGGATGTGCCAGATTTAGGCAGTATGGAAGATGAATTTCCGTTTAGTTAGGAGTGATGAAATGGTACAAACAGGACAGATTATTTATTTTAGCAATCAGAAAATGATGTGCTTTGATGTTGAATCTATTGAGGATATTACTGAACCGCCAGAACAAATAGAAACTACATCGGTTTATGGCGAGACAAGAACGTATGCGCCGGCAATAATGAATCCAACAACTCTTTACGTTACTGGAAAGGAACTTGTAAAACTTGATCCAACAACCATGAAACGCATTGCCAGATACAATCTTGAAGAAGAGAATAAATCTCTTTTAGAAGAAATCGCAGAAAGAAAAAAGGTTATTGATGATCTTGAACAGAAAGAACAGGTTTTGCGTGACAGGTTCAGAAAGGCAATAGCTGCATTCAAAGAAATCATGGAAAATGGTTACTATGATGAGGGCGAAGATGAATACGAGAGTGAATGGGAGTGATTAAATGAAACCAGTTTTAGAAACAAAGTCTACATACAAAGGTTATCCATATGTGGTTCTGTTTATGCCAGTAGCATACAGATGCGGATATGTTGGTATACCTTACAGCCATAAGTTAGCAAAGAAAAGTGTTGATGATTTAGGTTATCTTGACTGTCATGGTGGAGTTACTTATTCAGAACCATTTCTACACGATTGTGACGATGATGATACATGGTGGATTGGATTTGACTGCGCTCATTGTTTCGATGGTTATGATATTGAGATAGCAGAACAGTATTTCGGGGAAGAACCAGACTTCAAAAAAATGCTTAAAATAATGGGAGATTACTGGCGAGAATTAAACAAAAATCCAGATTGCAAAATTCACTCACTTGCTTATGTCAAAGCTGAGTGCAAAAAACTCATTGACCAGATTGAAAAGGAGTGATTCTGGGTGGATTATAAAAAGCTTAGACAGGCAAAAGCTATTGAAACAACGAATCGAAAAAGACTCATGAAAATCAATCCAAAGCTTGACGATGGGAGCGGAATATATTTTTTAACCAGAACTGATGAAAACGAAATCCCATACTTTTATATAGGGCAGGCAGTACATATAATTCAGAGGATGTGTTCACATCTTACTGGGTATCAGCACATTGATTTATCAATAAAGAAAAGAGGATTTTACAGTGAAGAAAATCCTTTTGGGTGGAAAATAAATTTTATCCATTATCCTGTCGAACAGCTTGATAAAATGGAACAATACTGGATATTAGAGTACACTAAAAAAGGATATCAATGCCGATACAATAAAACTTCTGGTAGCCAAGGAGAAGGGAAAGAAAAAATAAATGAATTTCGTCCGGCAAAAGGATATAGAGATGGAATCCAGCAAGGCAAAATAACCCTTGCGCGAGAATTAAAACACATCATTGATACTCACTTAAACGTATCAATCAGACCAGAAAAAGCAAATAACAAAGTATCTATTAAGGCGTTGGAAAAATTCAACGACTTACTCAATGAAGAAAACTATCACTGATTCTAACACACCAGTAGTTCTACTGGCTAAATTCCAAAGATAAAAAATAAAAAAATGAAAGGAGCTTGCCTTCAGCTGACGTAAGGGTGCACCGGGCTTCTTTTGAGGATGATAAATGACGGTTTTTACTGTATGGATTGTTTCGATGGCTTTAAATTGATTGATGACGAATCAATAGACATGATCTTAACCGACCTTCCATATGGACAAACAGCAAGAAATAAATGGGATTCGGTTATTCCGTTTGAGCCATTATGGAAACAGTATAAAAGAATTATTAAAGAGCATGGTGCCATTATATTATTTGCAAACGGAATGTTTACTGCAGATTTAATGCAAAGTAATCGTGATATGTGGCGATATAACTTGATATGGCAGAAAACACAACCTACAGGATTTTTGAATGCTAACAAAATGCCTCTTCGGTCACATGAAGATATTTGTGTTTTTTATAAAAAACTTCCTACTTATAATCCACAGAAAACAACTGGAAACAAAAGAAAAATAAGTAAAGTGGAACATAAGGTTAAATGCAAAGAAACAACAAACTATGGGAAATACAGATTAACTTCTTATGACAGTACAGAGCGTTTCCCAACATCTGTGTGGACTTTTGCAAAAGACAGTCAAAAATGCGCGCTACATCCAACACAAAAACCGTTATCACTTATGGAATTGTTAATCAAAACATACACAAATCCAGGTGATTTAGTCTTGGATAATTGCGCCGGTTCCTGTAGCACAGGAGTTGCCTGCAGAACTACAGGTAGAAGATTCTTAGGTTTTGAGAAAGAAGAAAAATATTTTCATATTGGGAGCGAACGGTTAAAAGAGGTGGAATGAATGAAATTAAAATGTGAAATATATCGTGATTCTATGCAGAATTATAAGAAATATGCAATCCCAAGAGCACAGCTTGTAATTGCAGATGTTCCTTACAATGTAGGTAATAATTTTTATGGAAGTAGCCCTATGTGGTACGCAGGAGGTGACAATAAGAACGGTGAAAGCAAATTAGCCGGGAAAGCAGCATTTAACTCTGACTTCAACTTCAACCTGTATGAATACTTCCATTTCTGCTCGAAAATGTTGAAAAAAGAGCCGAAAAAGGCAGGAGCAAGAGGAAGAAGTTCAGATGCACCATGCATGATAGTGTTTTGCTCGTTTGAACAGATTCAAACTCTGATTAATGCGGCGGCGAAACATGGCTTTGTTCACTATATACCGCTTGTGTTTATTAAAAATTATAGCCCACAGGTGCTTAAAGCGAATATGCGTGTGGTAGGTGCTACGGAATATGCACTTGTGTTTTACAGAGATAAACTTCCAAAATTCAGAAATGGAGCGCAGACGGACGAAAACGGAAAGACTATTCGTGGAACAGGAAAGATGGTTTTTAACTGGTTCCAGTGGGAAAAAGACGGAAAGGGCATTCCGAAAATTCATCCAGCACAGAAACCAGTAGCAGTTCTAAAACGGCTGATTGAAATATTTACTGACCCGGGGGATGTGGTAATTGACCCGTGTTGTGGAAGTGGCAGCACATTGAGAGCCGCTATGGAACTTGGCAGAAGTGCATACGGATTTGAAATTGACAGAAATTTTTATAACAGAGCAAAAAACGAAATGCTTGTTTTTGAAAAAGATAGTCAAATGAGCATAGGAGATTTTATATAAGGAGCGTGATTGAATGTCAGAAAACACAAACGAATGTGTAATTGAGTGGATTCCCGGAAGAGATTATGTAGGGGTTACTGCTAAGAACGGAAGTTCCTGGAAGAACAGATGTGAGGAATTAGAAAAGGAATTTCCAGATGATGTAAAAATTCTTGCCAGAAATAATGATGGATCTATTTTCGCTCACTTGCCATATTCCTACATTAAAATCAATCCACCAAGAAAATATTCCGATGAAGCAAAAAAGAAAGCTGCGGAAAGATTAAATAAAATGCGTGCAGAAAAAAGTAATACTGCGGCAGAAGAGCCGTTTTGCCTATGAATTACCGTCAGAGAAAATATAATGAGGGACAATCTGCCAGAAATGATATTTACAGATTTCTTGTCAAGTATTTTGAGAAACACGGATATATGCCTTCTTATGAAGAAATCATGGATGGAACAGACCTTACAAAGTGTACCGTCCAGAGACATATGCGGCAATTGGAGATGGATTCTCTGATTGCCACAGAACATCCGGGAATATCGAGAGCATACCGTTTGACGGAATACAGATACGAAAGGAAAAAATATGGGAAGCAAATTAAAGATGAAAGCGCCAAAGAAAAATAGGGTGTTGGAATGTGACAATCAGATGTCACAGGCATTCGCCAGAGCCATGCAGAATTCACGTAAAGAGCTGGAAGTCATGCAAGATCAAGCCTATAACGATGGCTTCAATACTGGTGACGACTGGGCGAATACAATTAACACGGTAACAACTATGTTGGCATTACGGAAATTGCATTGATTTTCCACTAAAAGACTTTTGGACGTAATCAATTGTGCAAATGAGTTTGTAGGACAAGCGAACCGTGGCGAAAGAAGCTTTATGAGCATGATTGAGGAATTGGAATCTGAAACAGATGTAAGAATCCCAGATTTGAATAAGGGACTTGTTAAAAAATTTGGTAAATAAAATATGATGATAAAAAGAGTATCACTAAATAAATGGTATGATTATCCAACCGATTATCGTACGGTAGTCGGTCTGCGAGAATGAGAGGAATGAAATGAAGAAAATAGTATGTTTAATCTTAATTTGCATTTTCTTGACTGGTTGTTCCAAAAATGTTTCGTACAAGAACCGTGATTTACAAGAAGAAATCACATATACCTATGAAGATGTAGACGCAATTATCACTTACATAGATATGCGAAAATGGTTTGTCATTTGTCCTCGCTGGCAGTGGGAGATATCGGTTGAATATGACGGGCTGACTTATGAAGAAGATAGCTTTGCGAATGGAGCAATGAATAGACCGAGTTTTTCAGACAGTCAAAAGGGTGATTCGATAAGAGTTCAATTAGCAAACAAATATGTGAACGGAGAACTGATAGACCGGTATATATCGAAAATTAAATAGGGAGAAAATATAAGCGTGGAAAGTGAGGACGCAATGACAGAACAGGAAAAGAAGGAACTTCTGGATGAACTGGAAAAGCGCATTGACGAAAAATACAAAGGTTGTCTTACCAGAGAAGATGTTGCAACCACATTAAAAGCACCGAGAGAAAAGTGGTTCAGAGACGAGAATGGGAACGGAAGAAGTTCTCTGATGATGGATGCTTTTGATTCATCTATTATCTCGTGGCAAGTCTGGGAAACAATCAGAAAGTTGACTTGCGTTATATGTGGTAAGCAGTATGTCAGACAGCTTGCAAATGTAGAAAATGCGGATGAGATTGCAGAGAAACTTTGCCAGTTTGTTTATGACTTGAAGATGGATTTTAAGAAACAGGAGGACACAAAATGTTAATCAGAAGTCAGGATAAAACAGCACTGGTAAAGTTTGAAAACATTGTAATAAATCTAAAGCTCCCAGATTCATTGAATATTATATGTTGGAGTTTGCAGGATGCACAGAGAAGTGGAGGATATTTTATTTTAGGAAGATATTCCACAAAAGAAAAAGCCATGAAAGTACTGGATATGATTCAGGAAGCCTATGGAGATTCGGAATACACAAAATATGTAATTCCAGAAGTATGTAGGATATTAAGTATGAAGCCAAAAACGGAAGAAAACAAAGCACATGCGGGAGAACTTGGAGAAATGCTCAAAAAAGGAATGACGTTCCAGATGCCAGAGGATAGTGAGGTGGAAGTATGAGCAGAGTACGAAACAGATTAGAGCAATACAAAGCTGAGATAGAAAAGAAATCGCGGTATAAGCATGGGCTTCCAGGGAGTGCGCTGGATATCGTAAATAGTCTTCTGGACGATCTGGAACAGGACGAGAAAGAAAATGGGTGGATTCCGGTAAAATATCATCAGATATCAGAAAAAGAACGTGCGGAAGAATCCATATCAACTGATATACAGTATATGCTTGACTGCAAAATGCCAGATGACGGACAAGAAATATTGGTTACTAACGGAGAAACAACATGGCAAGATACAAGCTTTATTGATTGTGACGGATATTATCTTGATAGCAATTATGATTGGATTGAGATTACGGCATGGCGACCACTTCCAGAGCCATACAAGGAGGGCTGAGGAATGCGGTTAATCGACACAGATAAATTAAAAAAAGATATACTGCTTCAAAATATCTTAGGAGAACCAATACAGAAGATTATAGACAGATATATACATATTGTTGACGAGCAGCCGACAGCTTTTGATGTGGATAAGGTTGTGGAACAATTAGAGAATTATTTATTTGAAAAATATTGCATAGAAGAAGATACAATAATTGATGAAATTATAAAAGGCGGTGAAACTGAATGAGTAGACTGATTGATGCTGACGAATTAATTAAATACATCAAAATTTGGGAAATTGGAACAAGTATTAGTTCCGACCAGAAAGAGTTTATTGATTGTGTCAATGAGCAACCGACAGTTTTTGATGTGGATAAGGCTATTAGCGAATTGGAAAGAGATAAATTCATTGAATCAGAATGTATTTTATCTGATGTGCATCAAGGATACAATGCTGGACTGAGCAGGGCAATCGAAATCGTGAAAGGCGGTGGAGTTGAATGAGCAAATCAGTATTAGTGATTGACACGCCAGAAAATTGTTATGGCTGCCCGTTCGGAACTGAATATTGTGGAAATCTTGAATATGAGGGATGCTGTGAATTAGCTGACTGTTTATATTATGATGCAATTCTGATGACAGAAGAACATTATGATTGCGAAAGCAAATCAAGACCTGATTGGTGTCCGCTTATGGATTTGCCAGAAAAAGACAATGGAGATTATCCGGCTAATACGTCTGATTCTGGCTTTGCAGAGGGCTGGAATCAGTGTATTGATGAGATTACAGGAGGAAATTATGATGATTGATTTAACTGGAAAAAGCGTATTCGTAAAAACGCAGGAAGAGTATTTGAAAGTTCTGAAAATGGCAAAATTACAGGGATTTAAGTGGATAGGAGAAAATCATTTAAATGCACTGAATATTCCGATTCCGAATATGTTAAAATTTTACGATGACAAAAATGTAACTTATTACAGTGATGATAAGCCCTTGTATGAAGCATCCGAAATTGTTGTGTGCGAAGAAAAGATTAAGGAAGCAATAGCTCACGTTAAGTATTTTGCTGACAATAAATATAGAATGTCATTAACAGATAAAGTTATTGAATCAATGTTATTACTTGCAAATACAGTAGAAAGTCAATTGGAAGAGGTGAAGTAGATGGAGAGATTAACAAAAAGAGATTTTTCAAGAATCACATATAACGAACGCCGAAGCATTATGTGCAGTTCATATTGCGATAATTGCTCACAGGGTGCAGGAAATTGCAAAACAGTAAAGAATATGATTAAAAAACTCGCCACTTATGAAGACTTAGAAGAACAGGGCTTACTTGTGAGATTGCCGTGTAAGGTCGGAGACATATTATTCCGAATTAATAAAGGTGCGAGAAACCCAATTATTAAGATGAAAGTATCTCGTATTACTATAATAAGCAAATCATATAACATAAAAGCAATCGAAGAAGATCGTGGAGAAGTACTTTTCTCAAACGATGTTATTGGAATAAAAGTATTCCCCACTCGTGAAGAAGCTGAGAAGAAGTTGGAGGAGATGAAGAATGAAATTTAAAGAATTTGTAAACTGGTGCAATGAAAGAGCCTGTGATGGATGTTGGGGAATGCTAACTGCCATGGTGTGTATTGATTTAATCGGCAAGGTTAAAAAAGTTCCATTTTGGAAAAGAGAAAAATTCTGGAAAGAAAATTATGAGCAACAGGTATTGGAAGAGATTATTAATCCGATAGAGAAGAAGTTGGAGGAGATGAAGAATGGACGTTAAAGAAGCCAAAGAAATATTATCCGATATGAGAGACCAGCATTTGCAGTTCATTGACGGAGCCGAAAATACTGGGACATGGGGCGAAAAATTTTTAAAAGAAGCATGGGCGTGTGATTCTGGCGCAAAGGCTCTTACCGGATTAATCACAGGGATAAAGATTGATAAAGGCGTTATCGCAGATAGTATTCAGCAATACGGCAAAAATAATCAAAGCACAGTCTGTATGGAAGAATGCGCCGAGCTTATCCAAGCAATCAGCAAGGCGAAACGTGGAAAAATCAACCGTGATAACATGATAGAAGAAATTGCAGATGTGTTGATCTGCATCGAAATGCTAAAGCAAATGTACATGATATCCGATGAGAAAATTAATAGGTGGATTGAGAAGAAACAGGCGAGAGAAGCAGAAAGAATTAGTCAACATGAATTATTATAGCTACATTTGGAGGTATGAATATGGCGATTCCAAAAAGACGAAAATTATCCAAAGAAGAACGTATGAAAGTGTATGAAAAATGCCAGGGACATTGTGCTTATTGCGGTTGCACGTTGGAATATAAAGATATGCAAGTAGATCACGTAAAGCCTGTGTATCGTGGCGGCGAGGATGATATTTCCAATATGCTTCCTGCGTGTCGTTCTTGCAATCATTACAAATCAACTTTAAAACCAGAAGAATTTAAAAAATATCTTTCTGGGATTCCCAAAAGACTTATGAGGGATAGCATTCCGTTTCAAGTAGGAGAAAGGTTTGGAATTGTTAGAATTGTTACAGATGATGTGACTTTTTATTATGAAAAAATCAAAAATAAAAATAGAAATAGGGAGGACTAATCATGAATAAGAAAGAAATCGCAGAGATCAAGAAACAGTTTACACCGGCAAATTGTTCTATTACACGCATTTGTGGTTGCTATGTGGATGCAGAAAAAAATAAGAAAACCAAAATTAAAGAAGCTTTCCTTTCCCTTCCAGAGGAAGAAATGTTTAAGTATTTTGACATTTTCAAGAAAAC
>ENA-ORTJ01000600-ORTJ01000600.1-human-gut-metagenome-genome-assembly--contig:-NODE-600-length-30558-cov-6.258696_pt1 | contig 30558 bp, 26 predicted proteins | sample MGYA00242069_ERZ509187 | MGnify/ENA primary metagenome ERZ509187 (study PRJEB26280, sample SAMEA2338779) | human gut metagenome | biome: human gut; feature: human-associated habitat; material: faeces... | reverse complement strand
ATCCACCCTCGAAGTTGAATACGCCGTTGTCATCCCAGCCGTGCTCATCATCACCGATCAGGAGACGTTTCGGATCTGTGGAAAGTGTAGTTTTACCTGTTCCGGAAAGTCCGAAAAAGATTGCTGTATTCTCACCGTTCATATCTGTGTTTGCAGAACAGTGCATGGAAGCGATGCCTTTTAACGGAAGGTAATAGTTCATCATGGAGAACATACCTTTTTTCATCTCTCCGCCGTACCATGTATTTACGATAACCTGCTCACGGCTTGTGATGTTGAACATAACTGCTGTCTCAGAATTCAGACCCAGTTCTTCGTAATTCTCAACTTTTGCTTTGGAAGCATTGTAAACGATGAAATCCGGCTCAAAGTTCTCAAGTTCTTCTGCTGTCGGCTGGATAAACATGTTTGTTACGAAATGTGCCTGCCAAGCAACCTCAACGATGAAACGGATTGCCATACGTGTGTCTTTGTTTGCTCCACAGAATGCATCTACTACATACAGTTTTTTGTTGGAAAGCTCTTTGATTGCAAGATCTTTTACTGCGTTCCATGCTTCCTGTGTAGCCGGATGGTTGTCATTTTTATATTCATCAGAAGTCCACCATACAGTGTCTTTGGAATTCTCATCTACTACAATATATTTATCTTTCGGAGAACGACCTGTATAAATACCTGTCATAACATTAACTGCGCCAAGTTCACTGACCTGACCTTTCTCATAACCTTCCAGTTCCGGTTTGGTCTCTTCCTCAAATAATAAATCATAAGAAGGATTGTGTACAATCTCAGTTGCGCCGCTAATGCCGTACTTGCTTAAATTGATTTCTGCCATTTTACCTACCTCGTCCTTTCATTACTGTAATCTAATAGAGTACTTAATTCGAACCTATACTATCATTAAAGCCAGAATTTGTCAATAATTTATCAATCTTCTGTATCAATTTTGTACTCAAATTAATACATTCTATACAATACATAAAAATATGACTAGAAGTCAAGCGATTTCACCCAAAATATTCCTCACATCAACATGAAATTGCTTTCAAATATTCTAATCTTTGACAAAACATCTCATAATATTGTGGCAATTTTTCAAAACAGGACACCGCTATTTCTGCGATCTGATTTAATCCGATTTTTCGCACAGCTTCTTCTGCTGCTTCCTGCTGTGTCGCATGTCGTCCAAACAACGTCTGGCAATTGGCACCTTCCATTTTGTCATAGGCATAAAAAGCCTGATTAAAATCCATCAGTTTATGCAGACGCATCGGTTTATTTGTTTTATTATTTACTAGCACGCCCCAGTTTCCCCAATGTCGATCTGTATTTCCAATCAGATAATCTACGATATTCATCATATAATAATTGTGCCGATCCAGTGACAACACATATTTTTTGGTATCTCGATCGTGGTTCATAGAATAAATCTCAAACGCTTCCATCGGAACAATAGAAAACTCTTTTGATGTAATATTATCACTGACGCTGACTTCTTCTCCATCAAAAAAATCCCGTTCATACAATACCTGATCCACATCAAAGCACCTGCAGAGCTGACTTGCAAGCAATTCCCGTTCCACTGCATCAGCTCCACCATCTTTTAATAACCGAAATCCATTTTCTATTCGCTGCCATGCTTTCGGAAAACAACCATTTGTCGACAGATCTTTTGCCAGTTCTTCGTTCTGAACCGTATACTGTTTTCCACGCAACGCAATATCTATAAATGTATTATCTAAATGGTTCTCGTACAAATTAATATCAGAAAATAACACTTTTTCGCCTTTTTTTCGCACCCAGAACACATCTGTCAGCGATGCACAACGATAAGTCAACGCAATTTGTGCACGCTCACGGTCTGTTATCGCCTGCAAAACACCGATGCTGTTCAAAATCTCTTTGGCATATTTTCGATCAAGCGTCAACACACGGGTAGCACACCAGAAATAAAAATTTGTGATATTATTTACTCTTGTATCAATATCATCCGATTCCTCAAAATACAGATTATACGGTAAAAATGATTTGAAATAAATTTTGCATAATCCATTTGTATCGATCCATGCAACTCTTCGATCCGCGTGCATGATTTCATAAACATCTGACTGTTTTTGCATCATTTTTCTCTCCACATATAAAATTCATTCTTTTACTGTTTTCTATTATATCTGTTTTACTTTTTTTGTACAATAAAAAGAGCAAGAACACTTTTAATATATTTCTTCACTTTTATAATTCTCAATATATCACAGTTCCTTCTTTTTCATAATCCGGCAGCTGCACAAATACGATACCAGCGCCAGACAACCTGCCACAACTAAACCGATCACATCTACCGCTACATCTCCAACCAGACCAAATGCAGAAACTATATTTTTCTATTATACATGGTTATTTATCCTTGGTAAAAATCACATACATTTTAAAAAATCCACATATTTCTACTTTACATTCATCTGTGTTGCAAGTGCGGAAATCAGCGTATCCTTGAAAACCGGCTTGCTGACATGTTCATTCATACCAGCTGCAAGGCATTTTTTTACATCTTCCATATAAGCATTCGCACTCATGGCTACAATCGGAATCTTTTCCTGTGAAAAACAGTGCCCACTTTTTTATGACACAAATCATTCGTTTTCATCCATAGTAGTCGTATAATAATATATTTCTCCTGTGAACACATCTACATAAATTAGAATATTTTCATTTTTTGTAGTATTAACCCCTTTTAACTCCCAACAAGGATATACCATATTTTCAGAATCCACTTCAAAAGGAGCCATATCAACCGGAAGATATACGATTCCTGCGGTGCTGATTTCTGCCGCTAAATGCTTAGCCAAACCAGATTTTGAAATATTGCAGGCAGATTCCAAATCTATCATTTTCGAATCTTCATACACAATATTTAATTTTTCAGATTCATTATACCCTGCGAATGCACATACTCCGGTTTCATCTATCACATAAGCATGCTTAATATCAGGTGTTACAGAATAAGAATCTGGCTGCTTGGACTCCCCATAATCCCGATATGCAAACGGCACACCTTCATAATTCCGTCTCACCATATAATCATATCCATAGGAATCTCCAATTTGAAACACCCGAACTTCTGGTATATCCACAGATATAGCCTTATCTAATTTAAATGGAGTACCGTTCATAAAATACGTTTTTACCAGTTCTGCACCTTCTTCAATCGTCAGATCATTTCCATTCAACATATAGGATATATCTTTCATTTCTGCATACAATCCTTCTTCTACGACATCACCGGTATATACGCCCAATGCATCTGATGCTGATTTTCCCTTTTTCCCCAGACGTTCTGTTATTTTCCCATTACTCATAGAATATATTCCATTTACAGCTATTTGGATATGACACAACTGATTATTAATAAATGCCCCTTCACCGGAAGATAAACGGTCTTTATTTTCATAAAATAGCTCATAACAATCCGGATACTCTTTGCTTTCATCCATTCCTAATTCTGGAGAAATTACATGAACCTCATTTTTCATGTCTACCTGGTCATATTTTCCAATCTGTTTTAACCATTCTTCGATTGCATTCCAGCTTTCTTCCACTGTAATGCCATGGTTTTCCGTATACATCACTTTCATAGAATTTATATCCGGGAAATCTGCAAAATCACAATTTGAAAAATCAAGCGTTCCATTGTCCTGCACCAGAATTTCATCGATCTGCTGGTCATATGTTTCGGCACACTCTTTGATGGAAGTTCTGTCATTCAGGATTTTCTTTTTATATGCCTCTATGAAAATAAACATATCGTTGTCATTTGTACTTACTGATGCATTTTTGTTTTCTTCAGATTTTTGCCCGCATGCTGTTACTGCCAAAAGCAAGATCGTAATCATTATAAAATTGATGCTTTTTATTTTCTTTTTCATGCTGTCCCCTCCCCATATGTTTTACATTTGTTTCATACCTTCTTTCGTTACGTTTATTATACAAAATCAATCTGTATTCTTTATGTACTCTGGTAAATTCAAGTAGAAATTTTTGTAATAAACAAGACCTCCAAACCTTTTATCGACTTGGAGGTCTGATTCATACCTTATTTTATTAATCTACTACTTCACATCCACAATTACCTGTTCCAAATTCCGCTTTGCACCCTGCTCTTTTTCATCCGCCAGATAACTATTCAATTCGTCCTTTGTAAAATACCGCACCTGATAAAAATACTGCTGTGCACAACTATAGCTTATAACACAGGAATCCGTATCCGTTTCAAAAATATAATTTACGATTCCGGTTCCAAACACATGATCTTCATCCCGCATGTATTCCATCTCTTTTGTAGTCCATACGGTATTTTCTCCCATATAAGCATTTGCCATTTTTTCTGCTTCTGAATAAAAATTCTGATACTGTGCTGCATCTTCTGCTATCTCTTTAGAATAATTTGAACCAGCATCCTTTTCTGCGGAAACCGTTTTTATTTCTCCATTCTGCAGATTAACTGATACAAGGTAAGAAATGCCAGCAGTTTCATCACGGTAAGAAATGCGATTTGTTGTAAATGTCTCGCCATTTTCATCTAACGTCTGATCATGTTCCGTTTCAATTGCCAGTGTATCAGCATCTATTCCATATAACCGACTTAACAAATCAGATGCTTTTTCTATAGCTTCTTCCTGCGAAATCTCTGTCACATCGGCAGAAGTCTCCGCTTCCTCTGCATCTTTTTGTCCCTGTGCCGTCACACTGTAATCCCGCTTTGCATAAAAATCAATGAGTTCCAACATCTGCTCATCCGTCAATGCTGTCTCCGGCAGATAAAAAATACTGTCCTGCGCCAGAAAACAGATCTGATCTGATACGATCTTCGATTTATCCGAAATCTGCAAAATACTTCCTTCCGGAAACAGACCTTCTGACTCATATTTTTCAGCCAGTTCATTCAACCGCTTCTGCTCCTTTTCAGATAATTCTCTGGAAAATGTATCCGCATCTGCTTTGGCAGCATCCTTCCACAAAGATTCCTTCTCTTTCTCTGACGTCTGCTCCACACGTTGTTTTGCATAATTCATTCCCGCGCGTACACCTCCTGCGCCACACACTCCAATGCATAACACAATGCACGCTGCCGCTGCCATTCTCTTTTTGCGCTGTTTTTTCACATTCGTATTCATTTGCATTTCCTTTTCACAACACTTTCTGATCTGATCCTGTACCATGGTCTGGTAATCTTCCGGCAGAATCACCGGATGCGCCTTCACATGCTCCCGGATTTTTCGGTCCATCTGCTCATCTGATAACATGTCCGCTCTCCTTTCCGTTCTCCATCCATTTCGCCAGTTCTTTTCTCCCGGCAGAGAGTCTGGTCTTTGTCGTTCCTTCCGGAATGTTCAACATCGTACTGATCTCCCTCACCGAAAAACCATCATAGTAATAGAGAACCATGATAACCCGCACATTTTCTGACAGTTCCAGAATCGCTGACCACAAATGATCCTGCGGCACTTCTGTCGTCTGTTCGTATTGTTCCGGATCAGCAAAAAGCAAAACCTTCTGTCTTTTCGTGATTGCTGAACGGGAAACGTTGATCAGAATCTTCATCAGCCATGATCTTGCACTTGTACGTTTTCTGAGACTTGTACGATTTTCAAAGGCACGCACAATACATTCGCTCACTGCGTCCTGCGCATCCGCCTGATTTTGCAGTATGGAATAAGCCAGTACATACATTTCCTTTTGATTTTCCAAGATCAGCTTTGACAATTCTTCCTTATTCATTACACTCATATAAGTTTGTCCACCAATTCTCTATAATTTTTCCCTGTATCAGATGCGAAACAAAAACACTGCTGTCCATCGCAGCAAAAATCATTTTTCATCTGATATATATAAGACAATTGAAACATGCAAATGGTTTTGTAAAATTTATTTTAAGTCAAATATGCATGTTTTTCAATTCTTTTTGCATGCAAAAAAGCAGAGGGCAAATGCCCTCTGCCATAGCTCACTCACTATAACTGATTTATCTTCTTTATTGTGTATTGCCCCAAAATAGTACTTACTATAACTGCAACTCCCCAACACCACAAAGTGAACACATCCGTCAGAAAATTCCACGGAAGCAATAAGTTAATCAGTTTGTTAATAATAAATACTATAACAATAAAATATACAATTGTTAATAAAATCTGTTCTATTTTCTCCATACCGCTTCCTCCTTCATTTTTCTTCTATGTCGTCAATTTATAATTCTGCTCATCTGCCAAACGCTGCTTCAATTCACTAAATGCATCGGTATCTGTATTATCATTTTCTGAATCAGCTGACACGTTTGTATCGATCTGAAGTGATGATACATAATTTTGAATCGGCAAATCTACACGATACACTTCATACTCGTATTTCCAATATGCATCCTCGGAATCAAATCCTTCCATCGCTGACTGATATGCTCCTGTCGTATCATTTTCCAACATTGTACGAAGTTCCGTCAACCAATCATTGATATCTTCCTCTGTAACCTCATATCCGTTCTGGATTGCTGCAACATATAATGCATTTCGTTCCATAGCGTCTTTCTCGGCTAACTTCTGTGCATTTTCTTCGCTTTCACCATTATTTAGGTAAAAATCCGTATACTGCTGAACTTCTGCCTTAGAAATAGCAATATTATTTCCAACTGCATATATGTCATCCCTGCTCAGATATTTTTTTTTCTGACTGGCAGAAAGACCCTCTACAGAAAGTGATTCAATGTAATAGTCATTGATAGACTGGTAATTATCAGCCACTTTTTTGTTATAATCTGAAACTTTTGCCAAGCTGTCCAGACCGCCCTCTAAATAACTAACTAACTCATCAAAATTAGAAATCCATATAGAATCCACCAATTCTTTCCCATCTTCAGAAACAATCTGTATCTGTCCTGTTTGTTTGATTGAACCAACTACATTCTCACCACTCAAAATATTAAGATCCAGTGTAAATTTTGTTTTTTCTACTGAAATATTTTCAGGTTTAAAAGTATAACCATATTTTTCAGCTAATTCCTCATACTCAAATGGAATACGATTAGCAGACATAGAATCCAAACCATTTTCTGTACACAACGGTTCTAAATCTGAATAGTATATTTTCACCGGATCATTTTCTGTTGAACCCAGTGCATCCTTGTAGTTATCCCATCGTCCTTCATAATTTGTAGTAAATGCATTCGTCAAAAAATTTTCTTCTATCGTTTCTGCATTTTTTTCTGTTCCGCACCCTGAAAAAATAAGCAATATCGATATTATGAGCCCAATAATTATTAACCTTTTGTTTTTCATCATTTTTCCCCCATATCGTGTATTTTAGCCTTCTTTCGGAACAAATGTCGCTTCTTCAACCTGAATTGGGCAGAACTCCACACCGTATTGTCCTTTGATTTCCTGATCCTCTGGTGCTCCACTATCTTCCGCAGATATGTCTAATGTACGCTGCTCGGTTCCCATATTTTTACCACAGGCATACATTTTTCCATCATCTTTCAAAATGAACAGGTTATCATAATTATATTCATAATTCATTTCCCAATATGGACTCCAATGATCTGCCACATCATTCAATACCATTTTCTCTGCCCAGACCATAGATACATCATCTGCAACTTTCTGTGCTTCTTCTACACAATAGCCTTCGGATTCTATTCCACACTGTCCCCAGAAATTATTTCCCCAGGTATACAATTCATTATCATTGGTAATTGCCGCCATTGTAGTATCGCCACTGGAAATATATTTTGCATTTTCCAGCATCAGATGCGGTGTCTTATAAATCATCGGTTCTTCTGCCACATCCACCCGGTTAATGCCATAAGTACGCCCCCACCAATAGACATCACCATTATTTTTCAAAACAGATAAACTGTACATTCCGGCGCTGACATAGGAGACATCCGACATCAGCAGTTTCGGTGTATATTGGATATTTTCCCCCGGATTTATCGTATAAATATCATATTCCGGATCTTCACTGACATCATTCATCATCAGACCATCCATGTTATCGCCAACACCGTAAAGGTCACCATTTTCTGTGAGATAAACCATAAAATATCCATTTACAGAACAATCTACATGCACAACATGTTCCGCAATTTTCTGATAGTCCTCATAATACTGACCGGTATCATCTGTGTCTTGCGGATCATTTAATCCCAATTGTCCATATTCATTTCTTCCACAGCCCCATAACACATGATTCTCATCAATATAAAAACGGTTCAGACCGGTTAATTTGTTTGTGATATAACATTTTGAAATATTAAAATCTCCTGACCAATCCTGTTCACTGAATCCTTCCGGTGCATAAAATGATTTCACTTCTTCTGCATCTTCCTGCTCCACTGTTGGCGAAATCTCTGCATTTTTTTCCGAAACAGGTTCAGATATCTGTGACGGCGTCCCTTTTTGTCCGCATCCTGTAAGTAAAAATGCCCCTGCTATCAATACTGCTGCAATTCTTTTCCCCTTCAAAATGTGCACTTTCTCCTTACTCTCCTTTTTAATTATAATTCACGAATCTTTCTGATAAATCAATTATATCATAGCTAGTGAGTGTAAGACAATATTACCCACACCGATAAAATGCTTAATATTTTCTGTAGATTCTCAGGCAAAATGTTAGCACTCTGTTTTTCAATTCTTCAATATCCGAATCAGCAAATAGCATAAATAAGAAATAACAAAGCAGCCAACGGCTCTCACTGATTTCCCCAAATATTCCCGTTCCGGAGCATATTTCTCACACCGCACCCAATCAGCCATCCGCTCTGCCTTGTCAGTACCCCATCGGCTCCAGAATGCAAAATCAGACCACTTTGTCGGTATCATATCTTCCGGTATCTTTGCATGAAACCGCAAAAATATCACCATCAAAAGGACCACACCTGCAATAAAGCAAATTCTGACTGCCGTTCCCTTCACATAATCAGGTTCAATCCGATATCCGCCTTTATAATATTCTTCCTGTGCCGCATGCTGCTTCCGATAATTTTTCCACTCACGAAACATCAACCGAAGTAACCACAGCCATAATAAAATGCACAAACCAATGCTCAGTAAACCTACCACACTGTTTATGAACCGATAGTCAAATGCCGTTCCTGCGAATCCAATCTTCCATTCTACCGTCTGCTCCAGCATCGACAGTGTACTGTTTTCTGATGTTTCTATCGTCATGTGATCCAATCTGGTTGCATGCAAATCCTTTGCGGAAAACACTGCTCCCTGTGTTTCCCTGGTCAGCATCCCAAGTACCTGATAAGTATGTCCATCCATCGTAACAGAAAGTCCGGTAGCATCCGTAACCCCAAACAATTCCTGTGCTGCTTTTTCTCCCAGAAGGCATCCATCCGTAATCGTGCCATCCAACATGGCAGTGGAAGGCAGCAATAACTGACTGTTTCCATCTACGGCATACACTTCTACCCTGCTGGTCCGTCCCAGATCCTGATTTTCCAACAGGTGTGTACCTTCTGTTCCCCAGATAACATAAGAAAACGGTTCCTTTATTTCCTCATTTCTCTGCCGCATCTGTACTACATCTTCATAGTTATAAAACTGCCGGTCTTTTTGAAACAGTGTAATCCGGTTCTGATACATGGCTAATTCCTGTTTCTGCCATATCCCCATGGCATAAAACGTCAATCCACAGGCAATGAGAACCATCAAAACCACCACAATTGCTTTTTTCTGTTTCCATAAGTCCCATATTGCATGCACATTCAAATGGCATCTCCACTGTTTTTTCATTCCTACTCCATTCAAAAATCTATCCCTGATATCAAATCCAAGCAAAATTTATTCTTCCTCTAATTTCACCCTGCTTCCCTCTGCAATATCCTTATCAGAAGATACGATCACCTCTCCGGAAATAACTTCTTCCACCGCCACATACTGCTCATTTTTATCCAATACTGTGACCGGCACTTCCCGCGCTACAAGTTCTGTTCCAAATACCGAATCCTGTTCTTCCATCACATAGATAAAATACTGGTTATTCCCCTTCTGGTGCAGACTGGAAAGTGGCAGACAGCTATCATATGTATTTGACTGGTTATCTACGGTCACTGTCAGGTTTGTTCCCACCGGATAGAGATCCCCCGGTAAATCTGCTGTCAGCGAATAACCACCCAAACCATCTGTTTCTGATCCTGTATTTTCTGAAATAACCGCTGAAGATACCTCATATGTTTCTTCTTCGCCCGCCACGTTTTGTCCCCGCAGAGTGCTCACACTGTTTTCTGTGATCTCATCCCGGTATTCTTCTGACAGATCCGCCGTAAACCGCACCGTTTCTGCTGCATCTGCCAGCATCACCGCGATCCCATCTACGGTCTCGCTTCCTGCTGCCACATTGATCTGACCAATGACACCGGAACGTTCCGCCTGATATATGCCGCCATTTTCCACATAGGTACGCAAAGCATTCAACTGTTCCTCCAGCGTATCGGTATCATCTGACAGGTTCAGATCTTCTTTTGTCTGCTGCACCGTATCTAATGCCGCCCTGACCTGTTTTTCCTGCTCCCGCACCACTGCTTCATAGGCACTTTTTTGCGCTTCTATGGCATTTTCCAGTTCTGCTGCAACAGATGCGTCATAAACAGAATCCATTTGCTCAGATGTCTGCGCATCACCTGTGTTTCCGTCAGGATCAGTCGTTTTTGTATCGGCGCTCTTTTTATGCGTATTTATATAATTCTGGTACTCGCTGACCGCTTTTGTATAAGCTTCATAAGCAAGAGCCTTTTCTTCCTCTGCATTTGTTTTTACATCCTGATAAGATGCTTCTGCCCTGGAAATGGATAAACGGTCTTTCTGATCCGCACGATCAAGCTCCGACTCAAGCTCTTTGATCTTCTCCTGCACTTTCTGTACATCTACCGTAAAGATCACATCCCCGGCTTCCACCTGCTGTCCTGCCGAAGCCTGCACCCCAGTCACCATCAATCCCGCAGGTACATATTGAAGGAAATATTTTTTTGCCTCAACGGAACCATCCAGCTGTATCTCATGTGATATTTTCTGTCGGGATGCTTTTACCACGCTCACATACGCCTTTACTGCCGAAGATGCTGCCCTGGAAAATATCGTCAACACAATCATCAGAGCAAAAAACACAACGGCAATCCGTACCCATCGTTTTTGTTTCATCTTTTCTATCCTTTCCCTTACTCGTTGCCACCGATCGCTGCAATTCCCTGTTCCAGATACTTACGTCCACACAAAAATACAAGTAACGGGGGCAGCAGGGCAATCAGTGCCGCCACAAATGCCACACCTGCATTTTCCTTTGTGATCGTTGAAAGGTACAATGACAACGGTTTTAACCGGTCAGACCGGAGGAATACCGCCGGCTGCTCAATCAGGTTCCAATATTCCAGAAACGCCAGCACGATCACAGATATAATTCCTGGCATTCCAAGGGGAATCCCGATTTGCCAAAAAATCTGCCATTCATTTGCTCCGTCCAGCTTTGCCTCTTCGATCACATCCGCCGATACCTTGGAAAAGAAACGGTACATGATAAAAATCGGAAATGTGGAGCAGGCTCCTGGAAGGAGCAACGCCCACAAAGTATCGATCATCCCCATCCGGTTTAAGATCAGATATTCTGACAGCATCAGAACCTGAAACGGGAACAGCATCAGTACAATGTAGAGCGACAGCAGTATCTTTTTCCCCGGAAACTGCCAGCGGGCGAATCCCCATGCTGCAGGCAGACTGAGCAGAAGCTGCCCACCGATCACACCGCCTACAATTTTTACAGAGTTCCAAAACATGACATAATAGCCCGGCTCATCTAAGAGCAGTTCCATATAATGCCGCAAGGTCGGCTCAAAAGGCAGCCAGGTCCAATGCAATGTTCTATCTGCTGACCATAATGCTGCCAGATTGTTTCCCAGTTCCGGCGTGCTTTTTAAAGATCCACCTAACAAGAAAATCAGCGGATATACGGCCACAAAGGAAAACAGAAACAATATGATTAAAATCAAAATCCGAAGGAGGATCCTTCCTGTCTTTTTCATGTCCAATTCTCCTTACGAGGTTTCCCGGTCAAACAATTTCTGAAATACCATGATCAGTACAAACAATACAAGTCCCATCAATACTGCTCCCGCTGCCAGCTTGTTCACCGACAGATCCCGAAACCAGTTGTTGAACAAATGCTGTAACAGATAAATATGCTGCTCCGGATAATCCCCGGCAATCAGATAGGCTTCCCGGAATACTTTAAACCCATTGATCAGCGATAACGTCAGAATCAAAAACAGAGATGACCAGAGATTTGGCATGGTGATGCGGAAAAAGCACTGACTTTCACTAGCTCCATCTACTCTGGCAGCTTCATAAATCTCCGGTGAGAGCGTGGCAAGTGCCGCCAGCCAGAGAATGATATCGTATCCCAGATTTTTCCAGATATAACTGAACACCAGAATGCCAGAAGAATATTTTGTATTCAGCCAGTTTTGCCCTGTCACTCCAAACAAAGCCAGAAAATCACTTAAGAACCCGTTTCTGGTAAAAAGCACGTTCCATAATAGTACAATGGAAGCCACCGGCATTGCCATCGGAAGTAAAAACACACTTTTCAGCCAGTTTCCAACCATTTTATTTCTCTGCAGATAAATCGCGATAAATAATGACAAAAACAAAAGCAATGGCACGCATGCAGACAGAAAAAGCACCGTATTTCCTGCTGCCAGACGGAAAGAGGTATTCTCCACTACCGTTTTATAATTTTCCATCCCCACAAATCGCTGCCCGGTGCCATCCAGAAAAGACCTTCGGATCACATCCAGATATGGAATCACAAACAGCACCAGCACACCGATCAGACTCGGCAGCAAAAATAAATAGGCGCGTGAGAAGCTGCTTTTTGGGCATTTCTTATTTCTGTGTTTCATCCTCTTTTCCACAACTCACACGCACCTTTCTTTGTTTACAATACAAGAATCAAGCATCCATATTCTTGCTTTTTTTTTATCCATACCGTCAGGAATCATCTCTTCCCTGCTTACAGAATCATAAAAAACTTTCCAACCTGCTACTCACCGAGATATAGGTTGATTCTGTTTGTCGCAGATGCTACCGCATCTTCCAGTCCCGTGGAACCGTTCAGATAGGACTCCAATGTTTCCATCACGATATCCCTTACCACCACATCCTCTGTAAACGCATGATCAATCTGTTTGATCTGCTGCTCCAGAGAAGCATTTTCTTCCTCTGTCGGAGCATAAATGTAAAAACTTTCAATATCTTCGCCCAGATAAAGTTCGCAGATCATTCCATCCTCATCCGCATCCATGCCATCTCCCCGCACTGCACTACGGAAAGTATCTAATGTGATCGGTTCATAAGTATTCATATTCAACGTCTGGGCCTTATCTCCCAGGGAAAATGTGATAAAATCCTGTGCTGTCTCTGCCTGTTTTGTATTCGCATTCACTGCCAGAATATTGCAGGGCTGATACATTGGATACAGCGCATACTCCGCTTCCCCATTATGCTTCTGTGTCGTAAGGGCACCAATGTCTGAAACACCTGCCACCAGACCTGCTGATATATTCACAGAATCGTTATAATGAATTTCCACCTGTCCTGCCTGAATACTTGTCGTCACCGCATCATCTGTTAATGTCTTATCCGAAGCTGCTTCCGCCAGTTTTCCACATAACTCCATATATTCTTTCAATGTACTCTCATCCACCACATGATCCTGGATCATATTTTCCGCATATACATCATACAAAAACTGTGTATACTGAGAAAATGCATGATAATCAGCCGTATACTCATAACCGGACAATCCCGCCTGATCCGCATTTTTCAAAATCCACTGACCGACCTCAGACGCTGCCCCAATCTCAGAAGCCGGATCTGTCGGTCCCTGCACCGCATAAGGCAGGAAATCCGTTGGAATTGCATATAATGTTCCATCTTTCTGGTAAGTTTCTGCAATGTTTTCAAAATACTTGTCATCCGACACCTTCACATCCAATGGAAGCAGTAATCCCATATCCGTATATTTTTCTACGGAAAGCCCATCCATTACGATCAGATCCGGTCCACTGCCACTCATCAGCTCTGTATTTAACTGCTTGATCGCATCTGTACGGGTGAGTGCCGCCTCATCCTCCATTCCTACCCGAAGCTCAACTTTCAACTCCGGATGCTCCTGCTGATACAGCATTGCTGTCTGTGTAACCGCAGGGCTCTTGGTAAGACTGTAAATCGTAAAAGCTGCTGTCTCTTTTTCCGGATCCGGTTCAATCCGCCACAGGGTTGTCTCTCCTGCTGAAAGCGCACTCAGATAATAAGTATTCTGATTCCCCTTACAGATCGGAGACATACCATTAAAACTGGTTCCACCATGAACAGTATCCGGAACTGACAACGCATTTACCGTCCTTCCGACTCTGTATTCATAAATGGCTTTTGTGGTAACACATACCACTGTATCATTCCATGCTTTCATCGGTGCAAATACGTCCCGGTCATTTGCTTCCCACATATCTTCCACAAATTGTTCCAGACCATCCTTCGGCTCCTGCTCCTCAAGCGTCTCCGCATTCAGGCAATATTTAATCTCGTCGCAATACACGATAAACCGATCCTTCATTGACAGGAAACCAGCTCTGCCATAATCATAAGACAGGCTTTTTAATTCTTTCTGCTGTGTAATATCATATAGAACGCACTTGTCTATTCCTGCAATTGACAGCACATGGTCATTAACTACCGTAATCTTCCATACACTTCCGCCCAGTTTTTCAAATACCTCTCCGGCATTCAGTTCTTCACTGCCTTTCTCTGTAATCCGGAGCAGCCGGCTTCCACCGGAATCTGATGTGCCATCCTCCGGATCTGATACGACAACAAACGCACTCAGATCGTCTTTTTCCACCCGCAGCGCACCTGTCGAAATATAACTCTCCGCAGATATCGTATCCGGAAGTTTTATTACTTCCTCCCAGTTTTCTCCCTGATCGGTGCTTCTCCATACCAATACCGGATCTGTTCCATCTTCAGAAGTTCCATCCGTCAGTGCATAGACTACTCCTGCCTCTGTTGTCAGCAAATCGTTATAGTAATAAGCATCTTCAATGCTGATAACTGAAGCCATTCCGACACCATTTTCAACCGAAGTTTCATTTTCTGCACTTAATGACGCATCCTTTGCCGGATTTTTATCCTGACCACATCCCGCCAGCATAAAAAATGTCATTCCAAGTATCCCGATCAATCCCCATATCTTTTTCAGATAATCCGCCCCCATTTCTGCTACATCTCAAGATGAGATGTTTCTATGTAAAAAAACAGTTAATATCGCTTCACCCAGTGAAAATACTTCATCCCACATCACATATATCATCAAAACTAAATTTTGCTTCTCACTTATTCCTCAACAGGCTGCATATCACTCTGCCAGGTCACCCACATCGCCGGACGAACTGCATAACTTTTGCTATCCTTAGGTTCCACGTCATACTGTCCATAAGCAGTAATCATTTCGACTTTGGTTGAGTATCCATCTCCTGTATCATATTGAGGATTGCATAACCACCAGCCACAGGTATCTATTTTAAACACCTGGTTCAGATTCTGTTTTGCATATTCTGTTGAGTAACATAACAATTCATCATAGGCACGCTCTAAATCATAATTTTCTACACCAAGAGCATTTACTATATATTCACACATTTCTGTATAACTTAATAAGAAAATTTTGTCTTCTGTTTCCCGTTCCAAATGCCAATAAGGTTTTTTGAAATCTACATATACTGATGCATTATTTTTTTCAAAACCCTCAGAAGAAGATAACACAATATTCTTTTTTTCATCTTCAGAAAATGCACTGTTATAAAAATCGTCATTCAACCATTTACGGATTGTTGAGTCTTTCCAAAGTACACGGCTTTCATCACTTGTATCAAAAGGTTGTGCATCCAATCCATACTCGCTGAGCAACAGTACTTCGTCTCCTTTTTTATCTAAAACCCGCCACTCAATATCTTCACCCTGATAATGTCCATACATAATATGGTCTCCTTGATCTAATGGAACGGTACTTGCTACTTTTTTGCCACAGCCGAATAATCCTGTACTCAATCCGATGAATAATGCAACTACAATTCCTCTATATAATTTTCCTTTCATACACATATTGTCCTCTCTTTCCACAACCTTTTAGCAAAATATCCTTAAATTCCCTTATATCCCACCAGACCTCTCTTCTATTCACATTATGCCACATATTTACATCTTTGTGTGATTTTGTCCACCAATTCACAAAATCTGTCCATCAATTAACATTTTTACATACACCCAAAATCTCTGTAACATTCTTGTGTCATAATTTACGGACAAAAACAGTTGATTCATGGCCAAAACCAACACAGGTTGATACTTATTGCTATAATGATTACAAATGAATCAATGTCTAAAGCCATGTTTGCCATTAAACTCTTTTTCTGCTATTCTTTATTTAATTGAATTTATTGTTTTGGGAGGTTTTATCATTGATTCAAATCGCAATCTGCGACGATTCAGATGTAACACTTCAGCATCTGAATCAGGCAGTAACTACTATATTACAATCCAATCAGGAAGTTGCAGATATCACATTGTACAGCAACAGTGAAAACCTGAGCTATGACATCAAAGAAGGTCACTTTTTTGACCTGATTTTGACAGACATTGAAATGCCGCATATGAACGGAATGGAATTAGCCGCAACGATCCGAACGCATCTGCCCGGTGCACTGATCATCTTCATTACTGCTTACACAAAATACGCACTGGATGCCTTTGAACTGTCCGCGTTCCGCTACATTGACAAAGAAATGATCCCGGAAAAGCTGCCGACAGCCATCAAAGATGCCTTTCGGATTCTTCATATGCAGGCAGACCAGTATTATCTGCTCTCCAATACACGCATGTATCGAAAATTATTACTGAAAGACATCTTGTACATATCCCGCGAAGGAAAAAACAGTGTTTTTCATTTAACAAACCAGACCGAAGTAAAAGAACGCAAAAGTTTAAATCCGGTGATGGAAGGACTGAACAGTTCTGATTTTGTTTTTGCTGACAGAGGCATCATCGTAAATCTGATCCATATCGTCTCCATTCAGGACACGACGATTGAATTGGATAACGGTGAATTTCTTTCTGCCAGTCTTGCACGTATCAAGGAACTCAAATTACTGCTGCAAAAATTATGGAGGAATTCTTTATGACAACATTCTTCATGATATCCGATTATGGCTTTGCCATACTGAAAGTGTTTATATTTTTTATATTGCTGCATGCGGTTTATCCTACGTTCAAATACCGATATGCAGTCATTATTTCCTGCATTGCGGCACCATTTTATATACAGATCAATGACTATCTGCTCTATACGATGCTTTCCGTTTTGCTGTATATCCTGATTCTTTTTATCGGCGGATGCATTTTAGTTCGCAAGAAGTTTTTTGTTTTAATTTTTCTATCCGCCTTTTATGTGCTGATGGCGGGATGTATTGAACTTTTTTATATCACAATGATGTTGAACCTTTCACGTCACGGAGCAAGATTCCTTTCGGTTCTTCATTCCTATCCTGACCGGACAACGATTGCGTTTTCTCTGATTACAAAAGGATGTGAACTTGCACTTGTCCTGATTACAGCTGCAATCATCCGTCGCATGAGTGATGGAAAAAAGAAAGTCTGGAAACTGCTTATCGCTACTGTTGTTGGATGTTTTGTTATGATCTACCTGATGCATAAAACATTCAGCAACTATTTTGAGGCTCCAAAGTTCTGGGTGATCCTCATCGCCTTTTTACTGCTGCTGTTTACCGTTCTGCTCTTTGAAATTGACCTGCGAAACAGACAGCATTTACTGGAAAAGGAAGCGTTGAGTAAACATCTTCTGGAAGAAAAATATCAGAACCTAAACGAAGTATACAGCCAGAATGCAAGATTATATCATGATCTGAACAACCACCTGATTGCTCTGGATCATTTGCTGGACGATGGAAATATACCGGAAGCGAAAACGTATATCGCCGCGATTCAGAAACCCGTCCAGATTTTAAAGAAAACCCACTGGACCGGCGATGATGTAGTAGATGCCGTATTAAACAATAAAATGCAGCTCATGGAAAATCGAAACATCCACTATGAAATTCAAACCGATTTTCCGGATAAAACAGGAATCGAAGCCGCCGACCTTTGTACGATACTGGCAAACTTACTGGATAACGCCATTGAAGCCACCGGTAAACTCCCAGAACAGGCTGCTCCATTAAAAATCCGTATCCAGAGCATCAAGAAATTTGTGTTGATTGAAATTTCCAATCCATCCAAAGAAATTAAATTTACAGATGATGGACTTCCACGCAAAACACGCAAATCATCTTTTCACGGATGGGGACTGCATAATGTCACTCAGGCAGTAGAAAAATATAACGGAACTATTTTATTTGAATATGAAAATGGAATTTTTACTGCCTCTGCAATGCTGTTCTTTCCGCAAAACAATGACGATGTTTCATAATGTTTCATAAATTACAACTCGATAAATATGCCATAATAATCAGATTTTTCTATACAGAATCTTGTTCCTCTCTGTCTTCTGCTTATCATTGATAAACAAAACGGTACATTCCTCGCCTGGAACGTACCGTTTTGTCTGCCCTTATTTTATTTTTATTGCGACTTGCAAAAATCACACCTATTTTTGCTATGCCGCTTTTTACTTAGCCTATATGTTTTTATGATATACCAAATTCCAGTATATTCATCCTCCATCTCTGATCCTCTTACTTCTTTTGTACCGACAGAATGGTTCCGGAAAACGGATCGACTTCAGATACCGTACCGGTATAAGTAACCGTTACCTTGTCCCCTGCCGAAACCCCGTCCAGTCCTTCCGGTGCTTCATCAAAATCAAATTCATAGAAAGCGCCATCCTGGTCTGTCACAATGAACATAAAGTCTTTTACTTCCTCTATGGTTCCCGTCAGTTGTTTTTGTGCCCCGCTTTCCTTTGCTTGTGTCCCCTGTGTTGTCGTTGCGGCATCCTGCTTTCCACAGCCGCCAGCAAATGTGACCGTCAGGACTGCTGCCACCATAAACGCATACCATGTTCGTTTCATGTTCAACATCTTCCTTTTTGTCAAAATCTTATGTACAAAATATTTTTTAAGTTTCCATACCCATATTTCGTGGGTTGTCACGCATCACATGGACGTAGCAGTACACGAGCTGTGCCGTCATGCAGCACCAGATCAGGGGTTCACAGATGATCACGCCCCAGTAACCAAGCACCGGTATGATGCAGGCAGAAAACAGGATCTTTCCCACAAGTTCTATAAAACTGGAAGTCAATGGCTTTCTCTTTTCGCCCATGGCCTGTAAACCATTCCGCATATTGTAGAGAATCCCAAGCACCGCATAAAACGGGGATGCCACCCGCAGATACAGGGCAGCATTCTCTAAGATCTCTGCCTGTTTAGAACCAAATAATGCCACCAGATTCTTTGCAAACAAGGCAAGTATCACCGTTGCGATAATCCCCCAACAGATACTCATCCGGCAGGCGATACGCATCCCTTTTTTGATGCGCTCCCTGTTTCCTGCACCGGCATTCTGTGAAATGAAGGTTGCGATTGCCGCCCCCATGGTGGTGTTTGGCAACATCATGAAGGAATTTAACTTCCTTGCCGTTGCCTGACATGCGATATAAACTGCACCGAGATGATTGATCGCGCGCTGCAGGATCACCGTCCCGGAGCAGACCACTGCATTCATAATCCCCATGGATACGCCCTGGGAGAGCAGTTCCCCGTACAGATGTTTCCCTGCCGCAAAGTGTCTCCGCTCCGGCACCAAAACTGCCGCATGGCGCAGAATATAAAAGATGCATAACAAAACGGATATCCCCTGTGCCACCACCGTTGCAATGGCAGCTCCCCGAATGCCCATGTCAAACTGTGTGATAAATAACAGGTCCAGGAGCACATTTCCAATAGAGGAGAAAATCAAAAATAGTAACGGCATCAGACTGTTTCCGATCGCCCGCAGCAATCCGGCACACAGGTTATAGGCAAACATGACACCGATGAAAATGGTCAGGACCGAAATGTAAGAATAGGATTCTGACAGGATCGACTCCGGTGTTTTTAAGAGCCGCATTAAGGGATAGAGTCCCACCAGGGAAAAAAGCATCATCACAGCCGTCAGGCATCCGGCGATCACAACCGCCCCTGCTACTGACTTTTTAACCAGTTCCTTATCCCCATATCCATAATATCGGGACACTACAATACTAAGACCACTGCCAACCCCAAAGCAGAACCCGATCAGCAGTTCATAAATCGATGAAGATGCCCCAATGGCGGCAATGGATGAATCGCCAAGGTAATTTCCTACGATCAGGATATCCATCGTATTATATAACTGCTGAAACAGGTTCGACATCAGGATTGGTAGCGAAAAGATAAGCAGAGACTTTAGGATGGAGCCTTTGGTCATATTGACCTGTAATCCGCTCATAGTTCTCGCCAGATCCGGATCGCTGCCAGATGCATCCGGTCGTATTTTTTCTTATTATAATGCTGCTTATAATGTTGCTGCACGATGCTCCACCGCCTGTTTGAAATTTTCCACCTGATGCTCATAGCAGGTATCCATGAAGGTGGAATGCATCAGAAAATCTGCCGTTGCCTTGTTGTTGGCAATCGGGATATCGTAAACCTGGGCGATCCGGAGCAGTGCCTTGACATCCGGATCATGTGGCTGCGCCGTCAGCGGATCAGAAAAGAAGATCACCATATCGATCTGTCCTTCCACGATCTTTGCGCCCACCTGCTGGTCCCCGCCAAGCGGACCACTGTTATACCCTTTGACGGATAAGCCCGCCTGCTCTGTGATCATCCGGGCAGTTGTCCCAGTCCCACACAGGTGATGTTTTTTAAGGATCTCTCGGTTTGCGATGCACCACTGTAACATCTCCTGTTTTTTTCCATCATGTGCGATCAGTGCAATGTTTTTCTGTTCCCTGATCGTCATTGTCAAATACTCCATATTGTTCCTCCTTTTCTTCCTGCTGCCTTTGCTGCAGGATACGGTATTGGCTCGGTGACATTTTGAAACGTTCCTTGAACGCCCTATTAAAGGTACGCTGGCTCTCAAAGCCGCTGTCCAGACAGATTTCTGTGATCGTATCATTAGTGGTTTCCAGCCGCTGGCAGGCAAACCCAAGCCTTGCATCATTCAGGTACTGGTTGAAATTCCGGTGAAAGGTTTTGGAAAAGATCCTGGATAACACATATTTGCTCACACCCAGTGCCTTTGCCATCTTCTCTAGGGAAACGGCGTGATTAAAATGTGCGGATACATAAGCGACCGTCCGGTAAATAAGGTCCTCACTTTCCACACTGCTCTTTTCTGTCAGTGTCAGTTCCTTTATGCATCTGGCAAGAATGATCTGAAGATATGCCTGTGCAATGGGGATGTCTTTTGTTGTTAAAAGCGCATCAAAAGAACGGTACACATCTTCCGGGATGACCGATGCTTTTAGCACCGGGATTTTTGGAGCCTTCTGGTTTAGCGTTTCCTCATAAGCACCCACGATAAAGGGCGGTGCATTTACAAAGACTGCCATGTTCTGTCCGGCAGAAAATACCTGGTAATGGTGGATCAGATCTGGGAAAAGTATCCCGACATCCCCGGCTTGCATGTGGTACAGTTCCTCGCCCATACCAAGCTCTAAGCTCCCGCTTTTTACCCACACCAGCTCCAGGGCATGATGCAGGTGTGGCGGCTCATGTTTTGCCTGGCGCATCACTGCCAGTATCTCATCTTTCGTATTTTTATAGGTTAAATGCATCGGTGTCTTTCCTCCCTTCCGTTTTCCATCTGCAACATTTGTCCACTGTTTGTGCTGATCTGGCACGCAGGATGTCTGGTTTCATCCTAGAATAGACTTGTAAGGAAAGGAGGTCGGAACACATGCGTAAACAGATGACATCTTATTTTGAACAACTGCTTTCATTTTATACCGCATTTTTCCTGCATGTCTACCATGCATAACCCCTGCCTGTTCTATCCAAAAAGCAAAAAGCATTGCCTTTTTTTCTTTTTCAGACAATGCCTCCTGCCATCCGCAATCCATCGTGCCTGTTATTCTTCATCCGTCACGCAGTCAGATGCGATGCCTTTTTCTCTTTTTATGTTTTCCACTGTCTCTTCCACATTCATTCTGGAAAGGACAAGCATGATCAGGACCTCAAATACCAGTGGGAGCCACAGGTACATAAAGGAGAGCATCCGTAAGCTGGATGCCGGCTGTGTTGCTGCTGTACCTACATATCCGCTGATCTCCAAAAGCCATCCAACCAGTGCGGTTCCGATTCCGCCACCGATCTTGATGCCAAGGGAAGTACAGGAATACATCGTTCCATCCACACGTTTTCCCTGTGTCAGATAAGTATATTCCGAGCAGGATGCGATGAGCGCATTCATGTCTCCCTGCCATGGTCCCTGTCCCAGTGCAGCGACCGCCGTAAACAGCAACATCAACGGTACGCTTCCAAGGTAACCTGCAACGATTACCAGTGCCCTGCCTGCTACTGCCAGCATATAGCCGCGCAAGTTTAATTTGTACATGCCTTTCCATTTACCAACCAGTGTCGGCGTAAATACCAGTGCAATGATCAGCGGGATATTGACCGCCCATGCAAATACACCAAACAGACTTTTATTCTTCAGTACCCATGTCATGTAATAGATACCGGCTCCGATCATGGCACTGTATAACTGCTGTAAGATATAAACGCCACAGATCATCATATAAAATTTATTTTTGACCAGCAGCTTGAATGCCTGTACCAGTCCGTATTTTTCTTCCTTGTCTGTTACCGCACCATCGTTTAATTCTTCTTCCGGTAACTCCTTTACGGACAGACAGGAGATCGTGTTTACCACAAAACCGATGATTGCATAAATGATCGCAACCGTCCGCCATGCGGCAGCCCCGCCGCCACATTTATCGACAAACCCAACCGTAACAGACTGGATCACAAGGCTTGTGGCAAAGGCAAAGATAAAACGGTAGGAACCCATCTGCACACGCTCTTTGGCATTTTTTGTTACCAGGGAAGTAAGGGCTGAGTATGCGATGTTGTTCGCTGTGTAAAATACACCGTTAAGCAAGGTATATGCGATGAAAAACCAGGCATATTTTGCCGTATCACCAAAGCTGGTCGGGACTGCAAATACCGCAACCAGGGTGATCGCACATCCGATATAGCCATAGAGCATCCATGGCCTTGCCTTTCCAAGCCGGGAGTGTGTCTTATCGATCATCGATCCAAAGAAAATGTCTGACACACCGTCAAACAGCTTGGATGCCGCGATCAATGTTCCGACAATGCCCGGCATCAGACCGATGGTATCCGTCAGATAGATCATGACGAAAGAGGTCAGGAACGCATACACCACGTTTCCTGCCACATCGCCCGATCCATAGCCAATTTTGTTATACCATTTCAAATACGTTTTTTCTTCCATGAAGTCCTCTCTCTTCCTATGTACCTTAGTACACCAACATAATTTTATTATCCCTTATTCAAGTCGAACGCACGTGAGACTTGGTGCGTGATTCTGGTCAGCGAAAGCTGACATATTCTTCTCAGAATCACTGCACTCTACACTTCGTTTCGGTCGGCGCAAAACCATTGTCTCCCAGACAATGTGCGCCCTCGCGGAGCATTTATCTCAGTCGGAGATTGAACTCCCACTGAGAAAGATTTGTTATTACTCACCACTTGCAGAAGTGGGAGTCTCAACTCAGACTGAGATGAACGGAACCAGTGTAAACCGGAACCGGAATAATACGTTATTAAACTGATATTTTTCTAATACCTCCGGTCCACAGCTATTGGAACCGATGCCATTTTGTGCATAGTCAATGCACAGTACGGTACTGCCGGATTTTTCCAATTCATAATTATGGGCACAGCGTTCCAGCTCTTCCTGGGTATATTCGGATGCCTGGAAGGAAAATGTATCGTCTGAAACCGCAGTCAGACCGTATCTTGCGCCTTCTGCCTGCACGTAATCACAATCAAAATGGCTTCCGTTCTCCTGTGGGCGGATATAATCTTCATGAAGTTCTGCTACTTTTGCCCGGAACAGTCCATGATAGGAACCCTGGTGCTTATCCCGGTAGGACTCCTGCGGTCCCATGCCAAAATATGCCACTTCCTCCATGCCTTTCTCCAAAAACAGGCGTATGCCAAACCTTGGCAGTACCGGAAACTCCGGGTCTTTCTCCATGAGCATGTCTGCATGGATCTTTCCTGTCCCGTCGATCTCCCAGAAGATTGTTCCCTCCAGAATCTTCTGTACGCTATCTGCAACCACACCGATTTTTGCTTTGATGGAAACGCCCTTTTCATTCTGGGTAATCTCTATCTGATATGCCCTGCTGTATGCACTGTCAAAATGCGCATCCTTCCATAGTTTCTTGATATACATATCGTTATCTGTCGGAGCCCTCCAGATGTTAAGCTGCATCGGATGGTCCAGATAATCCTTACCCGCAAACCGGATCTGCTCAAACAGTCCGCTCCGTTTACTGAGCACATAGCAGAAATCACTTCCCTGCAGGGTGACTGCCGTATCGCATTCCTGTACACTGATATCCTGTCCGTTTCTGTCCTCTTCTAACCATGCAAGTTTCTGTTGGTTCCTGCCATCCTGGTTTGACAGGAGGAAGTCGTCAAATCCAAGTTCCCAGCCAGTTGCCAGCAGAGGCACCTGCTTTTTCAGATAGTAGCTGATTTTCAAATATACTTTTCCTTTTGCCGGGACACTGACCGCAAGTTTTGTGCGTCCCTCGCTGTGTGGTGCTACCGAAAATGGTGCCAGCGTGCCACGATCCACGGTAAGTCCGTCCTGTGTTACTTCATATCCGATCGTTACATAATCTTTCAAGTCATCAAAATCCAGATAGTTATGCAGAACAAGTTCCTGGCTTTTCTGGTCGTAGGAAACTACCCTTGCCGGGCGGTACACATTTTTATATTCCAGCAGACCGGTATGCGGGGTACGATCCGGGTATACCAGACCATCCATACAGAAATTGCCATCATGGATCTCCTCCCCATGATCCCCGCCGTAATAATAAATGGTCTTTCCATTCTCTGTTTTTCCATGTGCAACGGCGTGATCGCACCACTCCCAGACAAAGCCGCCGCACATCCGGTCAAATTTCTGGATTATCTGGAAGTAATCCTCAAAATCCCCAGGTCCGTTTCCCATGCTGTGGCAATACTCTACCAGCAGGAACGGTTTACTGGAATCTTTCTGCAAGTATTCCCGAATCTCATCCAGGGAAGGATACATGCGGCTATACAGGTCAATGTTCCCATATTCATAGGTTTTCCCACTTTTCCGGTATCTGGCACTCTCATACTGTGTCAGGCGGCTCGGATCAAATACTTTTGTCCATGCAAGTGCCTGTTCAAAGTTACAGCCATACGCACTTTCATTTCCCATCGACCACATCACGATAGACGGGCGGTTCTTATCCCGCTGCACCATCAACTGCACGCGATCTACAATGGAAGTTTCCCACATCGGATCATCCGCGATCTGTTCATTCCAGCGGTCAAACCGGTTCTCGTCGGTATCCACTTTCCGGTACAGCATGACCGGTCCATGTGCTTCAATGTCTGCTTCATCAATGACCATGAATCCGTATTTGTCACACATCTGGTAAAAGAACGGTGCGTTCGGATAATGACTGGAGCGGATTGCATTGAAATTGTGCTGTTTCATCAGCATTAAATCCTGTCTAATTTGCTCCACACTGATGGTAAATCCTGTGATTGGATCGGAATCATGACGGTTTACCCCGCGGAACTTAATCTTCTGTCCGTTAAAGTAAACACATTTATCCCTGACTTCAATCTGACGAAGACCGATATGATCCACAATGGTCTCTGCTTTGGTCCGGATGATCAGTGTATACAGATACGGATTTTCCGTATTCCAGAGCACCGGGTGACAGATCTCAAAATCAAGTGTTCCATCCTCACTGATCTTCCCTTGTGCGATACGGGCACCTTCCCGGTTTTCGATCACAACTTCTGTATCTACCGGAGCGTTAAAATCAAAAGCAACCGTTACATCTGCATGGTCTGCTCCAAGTCCGGTCGTTACATGGTAATCCCATACCACATGCTCCGGGCGTTTCAAAAGATACACATCCCGGAAAATACCGCTCATCCGGAATTTATCCTGATCCTCAAGGTAAGAACCGTCACACCATTTCAATACCAGGACTGCCAGGGTATTTTCCCCTTCGGTCAGGAAATCTGTTACATCAAATTCGGATGTCATGTGGGACACCTGACTGTAACCTAAGTATCTGCCATTGAGCCAGACATAGAAACAACTGTCCACGCCTTCAAAATTCAAGTATGCCATCGGTGCCTGTTCATCCGTATGGTAAGTGAACATCTCTACATAAGCACCGCATGGGATATCCTGTGGAACATATGGGGGATCAAACGGAAATGGGTAACGGATGTTGGTATATTGTGGTACATCATGTCCGAACAACTGCCAGGCATGTAACACCTTCAGCTCTTCAAATCCCGATGTATCATATCCTGTCTCAAAAAAGCGGTCCTTTACTTCATAAATACTTTCAAAATACTGGAACTTCCAGTTTTTATCCAACAACTGAAAGCGGTCGGATGTTTCCCTGTGTTCGATTAGGTCATCCATCTTTTTGGATGCCGGGATATAATAAGCCCTTGCCGGCATGGTGTTATCGTGTAAGATTTCCAGATCTTCATAATAGCGTGGTACGATCATTTCCTTCTCCTCCTCATATGTATCATTTTGTACATCTGCTGTTTCGTCCGTTTTCTCTTATTATGGAAAAACATGTTGTCGTTCCTTGTTTTTTCTGACTACATTCTAAAGATTGCGGCAAGATTTGTCTATAAACAGAATTAGACAGAATATGCACAAAATGATACAATAGAGAAAAGGAGGTATTTTCCATGTATATCAATAGCGGCTACCTGAACAATTCCCATCTGGATTTTAAAGACCGGACACGTCCCCTGATCGTCGGAAGCTGTGGCACCTACCGGCTCTCCAGCCATCCAAAAATGCCAACCTACCGACCTAAGGGTCGAAAAGACTTCCAGATCATTTATATTGCTTCCGGACTGGTGCATTTTCATTTTGACAAACCAGAAAACGAGACCATCGTCTCTGCTGGGAACATCGTACTCTACCGTCCCGCGGAACTGCAGAAATATGAGTTTTATGGAAAAGACAAAACAGAAGTTTACTGGGTACACTTTACCGGCAGCGAAGTAAAAAATATCCTACGTAAAAATGGATTTACAGATAAAGAACGGATCTTCCCGGTCGGGACATCCTTAGAGTATGAGCGCGCCTTTAAGCACATAATCTTAGAATTACAGAAATGCGATGCAGATTACCAGGAAATGCTGACGCTGTTATTATGCCACCTGCTCATCATCTTCCACCGGGCAATGCTCCAGGAGCATACCCTGAAAAACGAATTTCTGGATCGGCAGATGGATACTGCTGCCTCTTACTTTAACCAGAATTACAACCATGAGATTAATATTGATGCCTATGCTTCTTCCCTTGGCATGAGTGTCAGTTGGTTCATCCGCAATTTCAAAAAATATACCGGTGAAACACCGGTGCAGTTCATTACTTCGCTTCGGATGACCAACGCACAGGTACTGTTAGAAAATACAACTTACTCCATCAATGAGATTGCGCGTATTGTCGGGTATAATAACGCCCTGTATTTCAGCCGGATCTTTCATAAACAGAAAGGTTGCTCTCCTTCCCAGTACCGCACAAGAAGTCATGAAACTTAACCGGACGCGAAAAATCGGATGACGGGATATGCTCCCTCATCCGATTTTAACTTTACTGCTTTATTCCACTATGCTCCCGGCATCTTCTGTTTCTGCCAAAAGCTCTCTTTTATATTTATAAAACGTATTTCTGGCGATCTGTAAGATTTCCATACATTCCTTATCTGACATGTTGCCGGAAAAGCACTTCGACATCTTTACGATCCGGTTCTTCATCTCTACTGATTTTTTTGTCCTGACAGAAACACCCGTTCGCCTTCCGATCTGCTGTTGTTCCTCTTCCGGTAACAACTGGTTTTTCTCTTTCGTCGTCTGGATTCCCTGTGAGATCCGTTTGTGCAAATCTGTGACCTCTTTCTCCGCCTGTTCAAGCGCCACCCTGATCTTTTGTGCTGCATTTTCCGCTATTTCTTTGGAATAATTTGAACCAGTGTCTTTTTCTGCTGAAACAGTCTTTATTTCTCCATTCTGCAGATTTACGGATACCATATAGGAAATACCTGCCGCTTCATCCCGATAAGTAATATGATCTGTTGTAAATATCTCTCCATTTCCGTCTAATGCCTGATCATATTCTGTTTCGACTGCAAGCGTATCCGTATCAATCCCATACAACTGCTCCAACAACGTAGATGCTTTTTCTAATGCTTCCTCTTGATTGAATGATAAGGAGATTCGATACGATGATAAAAATATTTGCAGAATACAATCCACACAGGAACAGCATTGATGTTTATACTTCTGCTGGTTATACGCTTCGCATTGACTGTTAGGAAGCTGAGAAGAACTTAAAGACCACTCCCGGATCGGATTGTGCACATTAAACGCACTTGCCATTGATGAGCCATTAGAATATGCCCAGTTATATCTTGACGGTTTCTCTTTCCATCTGACCGCCCCATACAGTGAAGAACGCCGAGAGGCGGCGTGAGAGTATGCCAGAGAACACGATGCTGCCGACAGGCTGAAATGATGTGGATTTGTTCATAGGTTTGTGTTATACTTCTTTAATAATTGGGCACCAAACAGAAAATGGAGGAATCTATGAAACATAACAACATTATAATCATGTCTGCATTAGCACTTGTGATTAGTTTAACCGGGTGCGGAAATACAAATAAGCTTTCCGAATATGACATGACCGGAATTAGCTTTATAGAATATACTGACATAGATACAGTATGCGAAGATAAAGAACTGATAACTGCTGGAAGCAATTTGCTATCTGACCAAGAGGACAATTTGCTCCTCTCCTATGTAGTAGATAGCGCTATTGAACTTTCTGCCGAGCTGGGAGATTATGACCATTTTGTGTTTACAAATCCCAAATGGATTGAAAACTTTGGCGATTCTGGCAAATTAAAACCCATAGAATATAGCAGCTTATCAAAAAGTATGCAAGAGTTTTTAGACAGTCAAATGCCGATATTGACAAACGACGGAAGTGTATTGCCAGAAGGAACAGGGTTATACGAATACGAAGGTGGCGGTCTGCTTGCATTTCCTGTAAATGTAACTCTTGGATCAGCGAAGCCGATAGAAGCAAAAAATCCTCTGGTTATGCTAATAGACAATCCGGCAGAAATACTGAAAGCTGATTCTTGTTTGTTGCCCTTGACCTCAAGTGGAAATGTGTTGTTTTTGGATAGCGATAATTTACAACAAGCTTTTGAAAATAGTGAGCTTAAAGATTACGGAGATATTCAAAAGTTTAATGAAAAATAACATTTTACAATTACATAACCAATCCGAGAGGACAGTCGAGAAAATCGATTGTCCTTTTTCTATGCCTATGAGCAGAAAGGAGCGACCACCCATGACAAAGCCAAGAGAGAAAACCCGCGAGGAGCTGCAAGCCGAGATTGAGGGGGGGGAAAGAAGAAAATCCGGCAGTTTGAAAATCGGGAAAAGATGTTGCGTCAGAAGCTATTCAAAGAGGAACGCAGAACGCGCAGCCACCGCCTTATCGTCCGGGGCGCAGTCTTTGAAAGTATTGTGCCAGAAGCAAAGGGCATGACTAACGAGGAATCTGCCACCTTTCTCCTGCTTCTTTGCCATGTTTATTTCTCCTTTTTTCAAGCGTTAAATTTAAATTTTCCTGTTATACAAACTTGAAGTTATTGATCTTCTGAATCCAATCCAAGTTCTTTCAGCTCTTTTTCGTTTTGGATATCTTCAACAGTTTTCTTTCCAGTGATTGCACTGTAGGCTTCTTTGATGCCATTTTTCACTGCCCATTTGATAACGAAATACAGCGCAATCAAAATAACAATTGCGGTTCCTCCACTTATACCTAATTCATTCCACATAATTCAATCCTCCAAATTCCGATTGAACAAAATCGCTGCGCGATGGCCTGCCAAGGCTGTGGCGCAGTTTTATTTTTATTAAAAAAGCAGTGGAATTACTTTCCATAATCCGTTATTGTTAAGTTACCACACGAAACAACTGAACTAAAAAAGCTCCACTGCCTATGATAAGAATAACATTTTCCAGTCTCTTCCGCAATCGGAATTATGACGCTAACGCACCTCCGAATAGGTAGATGTAATTATTAACACTACTTATTCTGGAGGTTTTAT
>ENA-ORTJ01000596-ORTJ01000596.1-human-gut-metagenome-genome-assembly--contig:-NODE-596-length-30657-cov-4.288445_pt1 | contig 30657 bp, 25 predicted proteins | sample MGYA00242069_ERZ509187 | MGnify/ENA primary metagenome ERZ509187 (study PRJEB26280, sample SAMEA2338779) | human gut metagenome | biome: human gut; feature: human-associated habitat; material: faeces... | reverse complement strand
CATATTATCGGAAATATTTTCCAAGTGTCCACGGAAACGGAGCCACGTGCCAGCTCAATTCCACTTCGCGTGTGGTTGGGAACAGTGGCGGATCGCCCAGCAATACGTCAAGAATCAGACGTTCATAGGCTTCCGGAGACGATTCGGTGAACGAACGGCCGTAACCGAAGTCCATCGACACGTCACGGACCTCCATCGACGTGCCACCCGGCACCTTCGCGCCGAACCGCATGGTCACACCCTCATCGGGCTGCACGCGGATCACGATCGCATTCTTGCCGAGCTCCTTCGTTGCGGTCGACTCGAACGGCAGATGCGGGGCACGCTTGAACACCACGGCAATCTCCGTGACACGCTTGCCCAAACGTTTGCCCGTACGCAGGTAGAACGGCACGCCGGCCCAACGGCGCGTATCGACATCCAGTCGGATCGCTGCGTAAGTCTCTGTGGTTGAAGCCGGATTAATGCCCTTCTCATCCAAATAGCCGACAACCTCATGAGAACCCTGCCATCCGGCGGCATACTGTCCGCGGGCCGTATGCGCCGCCAGATCCTTCGGCAAGCGCACTGCGGACAGCACCTTCGTCTTTTCAGCCGTCAGATCGGCGGCGGAGAAGGAGACCGGCTCCTCCATGGCCGTCAATGCCATGAGCTGCAGCAGGTGGTTCTGGATGATGTCGCGTGCGGCACCGATGCCGTCATAGTATCCGGCACGACCGGCCACGCCGATGTCCTCGGCGTGGGTAATCTGCACATGGTCGACGTAATTATTGTTCCAGATCGGCTCATACATGGCGTTCGCGAAACGTAGCGCCAATATGTTCTGCACGGTCTCCTTACCGAGATAATGATCGATACGGAACACACTCGATGGGTCGAACACCTCGGAAACCACGCGGTCAAGTTCCTTGGCGCTGGCCAGATCGTGGCCAAACGGCTTTTCGATGATCACACGACGCCAAGCGCCCTTGTCGGACTTCGCCAGACCGCAATCCGCCAACTGGCGCGATACCTGCGGGAACGCGCGCGGCGGCACCGACATGTAGAACGCATGGTTACCTCGCGTACCTCGATCGCGGTCAAGCTCGGCAACAGTGTTCGACAATCGTTCGAACGCCTTCGGATCATCGAACGTGCCTTGCACGAAACGAATACCGTCGGCGAGCTGCTTCCAGGTCGCCTCCTTGAATGGCGTGCGGCAGTGCGCCTGCACGTTCTCCTTCACGAAATCCTTGAAATAATCCTCGGTCCAATCACGACGTGCAAAACCCGTCAAACCGAAGCTTGGCGGCAACAGGCCACGATTAGCCAGATCATAAATGGCGGGAAGCAGCTTCTTGCGTGACAGATCGCCGGTCACGCCGAAAATCACAATACTGCACGGGCCTGCAATACGTGGAAGTCGAAGATCGCGCGGATCGCGCAGCGGATTCGTCCACTCCTCAGGCGTGCCAAGTACGGATGAAACAGTTTCAGTCATATGCTTCATAGTATCGCCAACACGTCACGGACGGCAGTGACCATCCGAAAACGTCCTGTCCATATTTTGTGGAAACCCACAAAACCAGCCGTTTTTTAGCGGCTGTGAGCAATATCACAATCGATGATTAATGTATTACTCTGCCGAAAAATCATGCAATCCGGCGAACAGACGATTGAATCCTTCTTGCATGATGCTTCGCGGGCAGGCCACGTTGATGCGAATGAAATCATGCCCGTTGCCGCCATACTCGGCACCTTCGGAGAACATCACCCGATGATTGCGCTTGAGATGTTCGCACAACAGAGCGGTATCGTGCGTCAGTTTCGAACAATCGACCCACAACAAGTAGGTGGCATGGCTTTCAATCAGGGCGATGCGTCGTTCCGGTGCCGCGGCAGCATTGTATTCGTTGATCATGGCTCGTGCTTCGGTTTTGTTGCCTGCCAAGTATGCGCGCAATTCCTCAAGCCAAGGCTCGCTCTCGTTGAAGGCAGCGAGCGTGGCCGTCATGGCGAAGGCGTTTGGTTCGGCCACTTCGTCCGTGTTGAGCGCACGCCATACCTTATGCCTCAGCACGGGATTTGGAATCATTACGGCAGCCGTGTTAAGACCGGCGATATTGAACGTTTTGGTCGGTGCCATGCAGGTCACGGAGTTCATTGCGCACTGCTCATTTACCGAGGCAAAGGGCACGTAATCATATCCCGGATCGGTAAGATCACAATGAATTTCGTCGCTGATTACGGTCACATGATGGTTCCAGCAAAGCTCACCTATGCGTGCGAGGGTGTCGCGATCCCAGATTCGGCCTACGGGATTGTGTGGATTGCACAGGATCATCAGCGTGGTTTGCGGATCGGCCAACTTGGATTCCAGATCGGCCCAGTTGATGGAGTAATGTCCGGAACCGTCGTATTCCAACGGTGATTCAAGCACGCGGCATCCATTATTGATAATCGAATTGAAGAAAATGTTGTAGACCGGAGTTTGGATAAGCACGTTTTCGTTTGCTGTGGTGAGTTTTCGTACCATGCTGGAGATTGCCGGCACCACGCCGGTGCTGAATACGAGCGATTCCAGGTCGATATCAAGATTATGCCTACGGTGCCACCAGTCAACGTATGCCTGATTCCATTCAGGAGGGACGATGGAATATCCGAAAATACCGTGGTCAAGACGCTGTTGCAGTGCGGCTCGAATCTGTGGAGCGGTTTGAAATTCCATATCCGCCACCCACATGGGCAGCGCATCTCCTGCCTCTTCCCATTTGAGCGAATATGTTCCGGAGCGATCTACGGAAGTATCGAAATCGTAAGTCATGCCATTAAACTTAAGAACTTCAAGTGGACGAAGTCAAATGCAAGTTGTGAATGATCATGGTTTCACGACATGCATTGTAATGACTTTGTCGGTCGGGCCGCCCTGTTGCATGAGTTCAAAAACATGGCCTTTCGGACATTCCATACTGGTTCTTTCACATTCATGCTGACGCACCCATTGTGAACGAACCAAACCAAAATAACTAATGTAAATGATGTATTACTTTCCATGCGAGAAGTGCATGAAAACTGTCAATCAGTCAGCCCAGTCGAAAAGTTCCGGACCATTGCGTTGCAAATGGCGTTATTGCATGCGTATTGACTACCATGAACATCAATACTTAAGAAAGGTGGTTTTATGGCATATGCGTTGATAACGGGGGCTTCGAGTGGCATTGGGCGTGAGATGGCGGCATTGTTTGCGGCCGACAGGCATGATCTCATCATTACGGCACGCAGTCAAGGCAAACTTGATGACGTGAAGCGCACGCTGGAACATCGCTATGGCGTGCATGTGGAGACGGTTGCGCTTGATCTAAGCGAGTCTGACGCACCGCAACAGTTGCATGATTACACAGTTTCGCAAGGTTTTGAAGTGGATCATCTCGTCAATAACGCCGGTTTTGCGGATTGGACGGGTTTTCTCGACGCCGACTGGCATCGTCAGCATGAGATGATGCAGCTCAACATGGCCGCGTTGGCAGAGCTTACGTACCGTTATGGTCGTGATATGCGCGAGCAGGGTCACGGACGCATATTGAACATCTCTTCTGTTGCTTCAATGATGGCTGGCCCATATATGGCGATGTATTTCGCGTCGAAAGCGTTCGTACGATCGCTTTCGGAAGCGGTGTCGTACGAATTGCGAGATACCGGTGTGAGTGTGACCTGCGTATGCCCCGGGCCGACATCCACAGGGTTCGCCAAGGCCGCGAACATGCGTGGCATGAATTTCTTCACGCTGACCAAACCGGCCACCGCCTACCAGCTTGCCACCTACGCGTATCGGAAGATGAAGCAGGGGCGCACGCTTGCCTACCACGGCTACCTCACCAAAGCCGGAGCCGCAGTGGAACGACTACTCCCCCGCGCTCTGACGCGACGGGTCGCCGCAATCATGAATGGCGGCAACCCAAGCAACCAGCATCGCGAATAATTCAGGAGGCAACTCAACGAGTTTCCCTTGCGGCTGATCATATTTGCCGCAACACAAAGAGCCGCACACTTTTCATAAAGCGTGAGGCTCTTTGCATCTGTTAATCCGCTAGATTCGTTGCAGAAATACGTCTATCAGGCTTCGATTTCCTCGCGGCCCGGCTCGGCCCACAGGGTGTGGAATGCGCCTGGCTGGTCCACACGCTGGTAGGTGTGAGCGCCGAAATAGTCGCGCTGACCCTGGATCAGGGCGGCGGGCAGGCGCTTGGAACGCAGTCCGTCGAAGTACGATAGGGACGATGCGAAAGCCGGAGTAGGCAAGCCATTGCGTGCGGCTTCGGCCACCACGTTGCGCCACGAGTTTTCGGCGGTTTCGATGGCATTCTTGAAGTACGGGGCGAACAGCAGCGACACGTTGGCTTCGCCTGATTCGAACGCTTCGGAAATACGGTTGAGGAACTTCGCACGGATGATGCAGCCGCCACGCCAGATGCGTGCCACGGCAGCCAGATCGATATCCCAGCCGTATTCTTCGGCAGCAGTGGTAATCTCGTTGAAGCCTTGGGCGTAGGCGACGACCTTGGAAGCGTAGAGTGCCTGACGAATGTCTTCGATGAAGGCCTTCTTCTCATCGTCGGTGAGGTTCAGCTTGCCGTCAGGACCATTGAAGCCCTGCTTGGCAGCTTCCTCACGCAGATCAGCTTCGGAGGAAAGACCGCGGGCGAACACGGCTTCAGCGATACCGGTGACCGGAACGGCCAGAGACAGTGCGGTCTGCACGGTCCACGTACCAGTACCCTTCATGCCGGCATGGTCAACGATCACGTCAACCAGCGGCTTGCCGGTCTTCTTATCGACCTGATGCAGCACTTCGGCGGTGATTTCGATCAGGTAAGAGTCGAGTTCGGTCTTGTTCCATTCTTCGAACACGTCACCAATCTCAGCCGGGGTCATGCCAAGGCCGCGACGCATCAGATCGTAGCTTTCAGCGATGAGCTGCATGTCGGAGTACTCAATACCGTTGTGCACCATCTTGACGAAGTGGCCAGCACCATTGAGACCGATATGGGTGACGCACGGTTCGCCTTCGGCCTTGGCCGCGATGGATTCGAAAATCGGCTTCAGCGTCTTCCAGGATTCTTCGGAGCCGCCCGGCATCATGGAAGGTCCAAGCAGAGCGCCTTCCTCACCACCGGACACGCCGCATCCGACGAAATGCAGGCCGCGAGCGCTGATTTCCTTCTCGCGACGAATGGTGTCTGGGAAGTAGGCGTTGCCTGCGTCGACGATGATGTCTCCCGGTTCCATCAGGTCGGCGAGCGCGTTGATCATGGCGTCGGTCGGTTCTCCGGCCTTGACCATGATGATGGCGGTGCGCGGCTTGACGAGACTGTCCACGAACTCTTCGAGGGTTTTCGCCGGGAAGAATTCACCTTCGCTGCCGTGTTCGTTCATGAGCTTTTCGGTACGACCGTAGGAGCGGTTGAACACGGCCACTTTGTTGCCGTGGTGTGCGAGGTTACGTGCGAGGCTACCGCCCATTGCGGCAAGACCGACTACGCCGACGTTTGCTTCAGCTGACATGCTGACCCCTTCCATCAGGAAAAGTAGTACTTTATGAACCGTTCTTTAGTGTAGACCCGAGCTACCCCAGAACCATGGACCGTCTCAAGTCTGACATCCTGTCAAAGCTGCTACCATGCCAAATCTGACGTGCCGTCAATCATGTGGCGTGATGGTGCGCACAAAACGCATGGCTTCGGCCGGTGTGAGCGATGGTACGTAGGCTTGCGCCACAGCAAGCGATATTTGCGGCAGTTTGGCTGCGTCGGGATAGCAGATATACACTTTCTCTTCGTCGGGATGGAATTTCAGTTTGAAACGGAACAGTGAGTGGAATCCGTATGCTGGTTCCATGATGTCTGCGACCATTTGCAGTGCATGACGCAACACTTCGCTTTCCTCGTGTTCGCTTTCGTTGGATCCCATACCGGCCAGCGGCGCCGCCGATAAGCTCATGAATTCCACGTTGCCTTCGTCGCGTAGTCGTTCAGCCATGCGTGCAATCAGGAATTCCATGATGCCGTTGACGCTGTCGGTGCGATGCCTCATGAAGTCAAGCGTCCAACCGATGATCGTACCGTCACGATAGGTGGGCAGCCAGCTGGTTACGCCAAGGACTTTGCCATTGCCGTCAACCGCGTAGAGCAGGCGCACCCGGGAGTCGATCAGTTCGTCGACGCCTCCCAAGGTGAATCCCATTTCCGGCAGGGCCTTTTTGCCGGCCCACTGTGCGGAGATCTCACGAATCTGCGTTTGTACTGAGAAGGGTGCCTCCTTGAAAGTGGTGAGCACGTCGGTGATGCCGTCTCGTTTGGCTTTGTTGATGGCGGTGCGCACGTCCTGCCATTTCTTGCCTCGGGTTTGCCATTCGTTGGGATTGACGATCATTTCCGTACCGACGTCAAGTGAGTCCCATCCGGCTTTGGCGAGTTCGGCTCGCTGCGACTTGTGTACGCTGTAAAACACGGGCGTCCAGGAATGTTGTGTGCAGAATGTTGCGAAATCAGTGAGATCTTCCGCATATTCGCTTGGATCTCCGAATGGTCCTGTCACCGTCAATGCGATGCCGTACGACACTCGATAGGCGATTGCGGAACGTCCGGTTGCGGAAAACCAATAATCATTGCCTTTCCAAGTTGCCATGAATGACATGGATTCGCCGCCAAGCGGAATAATCGCGTCAACACGATGGTGCAAAGCGTCATTCACCATGGAACGATCCCGCAAACAATCCCAAACACACAGCAGAGCGATAATCCAAAACACCGGACCGACGCACTGATATACCAGCAAGGAGATTTGACCGACGGGTACAAACTCAGGTTCGATACCACTCAGCAGTCCGATCGGCAACAATCGTTGCACATAATCGGCAAGCAATGCAATCAATTGCGGACTTTCGTTGAAATCCTCGGGAGAGGCAAGCCCATACCCGACATACATCAATCCCAACAACAGAAAAGCCGACAATGCACCTGCCGCAGCACGCAACATAATCTCACTTCTAGTGCGAATCGTAAAACACTGACGGAACGCAATGACGATAACGATAAAAATCAACGGCAATGCCATAGTGGAAAACATCGCATGAAACGCACCATGACGAGCCAACGCAGGCAACGCATCAGCCTGCGAATCGCCAACATATTGCAGCGGAAGCACCACATAAAACAGCATCGCAAGCACCACTGTGCACGCATTGAACAGCACGCTCAACGCTGCGGCAATACGGCGTCCGCGATACAGACCCCATGCGATCAACAGCAGCATCAGCGTCGGCATCAACGACACCAGCCAGTTTCCGGGCATGGTGAATCGCATCATACGATATTGCGCGAAACAGTTGGCATGCGAGGAACCGTTGAGGCAATCCAACACTTGTTCCGTGTCGAATTCCGTGGAACCTGTCAGCAAGCCGAACATGGAGAGCAATCCGAATGATTGTCTTGAGGAAACGGCAACCAGCGAACCGACCGCCTGTACGCCGGCAGCCATACCAATCAGCCTGCGCATCTCATACAAGGCACCATGCCTATACACATCACCTTGACTCTCGGAAGCCATCAAATAGCCAAGCACATGGCCAAGCAACGCCGACGCCAGCAAACAGTAATCGCCGGCTTCACCACGATACAGGAACAGGATCAGCACCACGCTATAGCCGATCACACGAATACGCCGACGCCACAGCATGGCGGTGAACGCGCTGGCACACATCAGCGTGCCCACCACAACAACCAGCGGCCCCAAAATCGCACCATCATGCGAAATCGCATGCCATTGCGGACTTTTGCCTGCGAACAGCGAGCATAATCCCATACCGAGCGCTATGCCGCCAAGCGTGGTGATCAGCGACACCCATGCCGTCTTCGCCTTTCCAATCACCGTTTCGCATAAGCCGAATGCGATGAGTATCAGTGGAATGTCGATCAGCAGACGACCCAACTGAGGCACCGACAGCAGTGAAATCGGCGCGGTATACCAGCGCCCATGCGCGAGCGCGTCAAAACTCACGCGCGACAATTGCGGCGGAAATTGCGTATGTCTAATGCCGCATACGAGCTGCATGCCGACATTGAACAGCGTGATGAACAGCACAAACCCCAAGGTCATGCGATGCTCACGAATCCAGTCGGCAAGATCGGCCATAAGCGCACGAAAGCCAAATAATGGTTTCACTGTTGATTCCTGCGATTGCGTCATAATACAGTACTTCCGTTCGATGATTCAGATTGAAATGCGTTTAAGATTCGGATAGTCAGCCAATTTCGGCTTAGCATCACTCAGTCCCGTGTTATAACCGAATACGACAAGCCCATACCGCAACGTGTCTCGCACGGCATGCCAGTCATGCGCATTGCCGAGCGATTCGACTGCCGTAACATGCATGCCCTCCTGTTGAGCAACCGGTGCGATGAGTTCGACATTGCGCACAGACTCGCGATCACGCTCCCCCGCGCCGATCACAAGCGTCTGGTTCGAAGGCGCATGGTTGCGAATGGCGTTGATGGGAATCTGCTTCTCATATGCGGTGCGATCGCCGTGAAAGAACCGGCTGATCATACTGCTTTCACTGCCATTGGTCGGTTTGAGTTCGCTGCCGGTGGGGATGATGGTGCTGAACAAATTCGGATGGTTCGCACCGATTTGCAGCGAACATGTGGCCCCCTGTGAAAAACCTGCGATCGCCCAATCTTGTGCTTGCCGTGCCGCAGGAAGATTGGTTTTCACCCAGTCGACCACGTCTTTCGTCAAGTAGGTCAACGCCTTGCCGTACACCGGCGAATCCACGCATAGGGTGTTATGCGAATCGTCTCCCAACTGGTCGGCCGCAATAACAATGGGTGCGAGTCCGCCATGATGCTGCGCGTAATCGTCCATCATGGTTTGAATGCCGCCCGCGGCAAACACGCGCCCCGGAGAGCCCGGCTGGCCGCTCATCATCAGTATGACCGGCAACGCCGGCTTGTGTTTGGCTGTGACAAGCGCTGCCGGCGGCAGATATACCAGCGCCTGTCGCGCTTCGAAATGCGATGTTGTGGCTGGAATATTTACTTTACTGACTTCGCCATGTGCGGGAATATCGCTGATGCTACCGTCTGCCGCTTCCTGCCTCCATTGCGTGACGCTAATCAAATCGTTGCGTTTCGCCATTCCCGTCAGGTCGGCTTCGTTATAGGCGTCTTGGCCGAACAATGATCCGATGGTGGCATATTCTCCATACGCCTGATCGATGCCGGTGGCGGTGGAAAACACTGCGCATACCACCAGTATTACGGCGACGGCACGCAACACTCCCCTATGCAGCATCGCATGGCTGACCGCAAAACCGATGATCGCGCAACTGCAACCAGCCCACGCGATCACACGCGGGCCCAGCTCAACACCGAACACCACAAACACGTCCGACAGCAACCAGGCAATCACCAATCCGACAATGCCGGCAATAACCGCAATCACCATCGGACACGCAACTACGGCAATTGCACGTTTACCACCGCCACAGCTTCCGCCAACCATCTCCCATATCGCAATACCCAGCAGTATCGCCGCCAGCACCGCGGTTATCGAAAACAACGTTGCCGGAAACCAGCCATCCACCAAACTTATGTTCACCAACCATGCACGCATGCTCACTTCTTGCTTTCATATTTTTCACTTCCAACGTGCCAGTTGTAGTCCACGAAACGTTGGCACGACCTCATCCTTGAGGCTGATTTTCCTTGGAATATCAACGAAAAATACTGTGAGCAAGCTGAATGAATGATGCTATTCGGTAGCGTTCTTGCCTTTGCCGATCACGCCTCGAACGCCATCATGTGCCGCATTGACGGTGTTTTCCGGATTGTCTGCCTGCACCACGTCGAGCAGATTGGAGATGATCATGTTCATGCGGTCCACATCGAATCTCAGCTCATTCAACGGCTCGTCGATGGACTTATCTCGCTTATGGCGGAATTCAATAAGATCGGCTCTTGTATAGAGGATGGCGAGCAGTGTTTTCAATTCGTGACTGGCAGATGCAATATTCCCATGCAATGTGATCCAGCTTAGAAGACACTAAGAAACGCATCCAATGCTTCCGACCGGCAGTCAAGCGGTATGGTGTTGGATTATGCAGTATGTTTTTTCGGCTTCGAATGTTTCCTGTGTCGTGCCTGTCGATGGTGAGCAACGCACGATTCTCAGCGGATTATCCGTTGATATGAAGCTTGGTGAGATTGTGGATTTGGTTGGCCCTTCCGGATCAGGCAAGAGTAGTCTGCTTACCGCTTTCGCACGATTGAATCCGAATGCGAACGGCGATTTTCAGCTTGAAGGGCGCTCTGCCAGCGAATTCACACCGCAGCAGTGGCGTAGTCAGGTGGCGTATTTGCCGCAGAAGCCAGTATTGATCGGTTCGAGTGTGGCCGAGGCGATTCGTCTACCGTTCACATTGGCTATTCGTGCGGGCGAAGGCAAGCAAGGATTCGGCAAGAAATGGTCGTCCGGCAAGTCTCTCAAACCCGCCGATCTACTGCCGGATGATCGCATTCGAGCCACGCTTGACGCCATTGGCTGCGCGGATATTGATTTGGGGCGTGCTCCGCATGACTTGTCTGGAGGCCAGGCCGCCCGCGTGAGTTTGGCGCGCACCTTGCTTACTTCGCCAAAAGTGCTGCTTGCCGACGAGGTTGACGCCGGTTTGGATGATGAGAACGCCGATAAGGTGGCGTCCATCATGGCTCAGGCCGCAGAGCGGGGCATGACGGTGATCCGTATTCGTCATCGCCCACCGGATGGACGTGCCACGCGTATTCTTACACTGGCCAATGGCGTATTGCAAAGTGCGAATGCTCCGCGAACCACAGCAACCAATGATTCCAATGATTTCGCGGCACAGTCCGATTCGATGCAAGGAGCGCAGGCATGAGCGGCAATTACTATTCCATTGATATTTGGGGTCTGCTTATCGCATTGGTTATGGTTGCCGTGGCCGCGGGCATTTCCGAAGCGATGCGCATGGGTATTGGCAAGACACTGCTATGGTCGGCGTGCCGCGCGTTGCTGCAATTGTGCGCCATGGGTTTCATTATGGAGTTCGTCATCAAGTCGAACAATCCATGGCTGGTGCTGCTGCTGGTGATGTTCATGCTGATCGCGGCCGTGCAAATCACCCTGTCCCGTGCCAAGGGTGTGCCGAGGGGCTTGGCCGGTCCCGTGTTTTTGAGCTTGGTCATCACCATGCTCATTATGATTTCGTTGGTCACCGAATTGATCATTCGCCCGCAACCGTGGTATGCGCCGCAATTGGTGGTACCGTTGACCGGCATGCTGCTTGGCAATACCGTGTCCGCTTTGGCGGTTGGATTGAGCCGGTTCTTCGAAAGCATGAAGGAACGCCGTGACGAAGTGGATACGCTGCTGGCATTGGGTGCGACCGCTTGGGAGGCCGCACGCCCGTCCATCGTCTCGTCGATTCGTTTGGGTTTGCTGCCGACTACCGCCTCGCTGGCTTCCAGCGGCATTGTGACGGTGCCTGGCATGATGGCCGGTCAGATCATCGCCGGCGGCAATCCTATCGATGCTGCGAAATACCAGTTCCTGATTCTCGCCGCCATCGCAGCGTTGACGCTTCTGGCTGACAGTCTCATTATGGTGATGGCGTACCGTAAGTGCTTCACTGCAGACGACCAATACAATCCGATTACAGGCTGAGCAACTTTTCATATAGCCAAGCAAATTAATAGATGATCAGATTTAATAGAAAACGGTGTCCGCCAAAAGTTCATAGATTTTGGCGGACACCGTTTTCTATTGTTTGCCAGCTACGCAAACTTTGATTTTGCTTTTCAGCGATCAACGCATACGGAATGGCGCTTTCCTGATGTTCGCATGGCGATGCCGTGACTGCCCTGCATGCTTGTCGTGACGTTCGCCACGGCCGCCACGCTTGACTTCCGTATGACGGTCATAGCGTTTCGCGTCCGAGGAACGCTCGTCATGCTTCTTGCCTTTGGACCGACGATCGTCGTCATATCGACGCTCGGCACGGGCTTCAGACTTGCGCTGCTTCTTGCTTGGCGCACCCTGCTTTTTCGCAAGCTGTCCGGACTTCTTTTTTCCCGGCTTCCTGCGATTGTCGGTATTGCCGTAATCACCGTCGTTCCTACGCTTGTTCGTTGTTTCGCGCTGTTCATTGTCGCTGCGCTGCTGCTCATGCAGGCGCGTGTACTTTTCACGACGTTTGTTGTTGCGCTTTTCCTCGTGCTGTTCGCGGCGTTCCTCCTGAATTTCAGGATGTTCCCAACGATGTTCACGCGCTTCGAATTCACGATTGTCACGACCTTCGAACTTGGCGGCACGGCGTTCCGCACGGTTCTTCTTCGGCTCGAACTTCTTCGCGCTGTCGTTACGCTCCTCACGCTGGTCGCGATCACGACGATCCTTACGTTCGGACTTAAACGGCTTGCCGCCCTTGTCTTTGCCGCGATCCTTGTTACGCCCGCCGGAACGGTTCGGCCTGCCGGAACGTTCGCCGTCGGCATCCCCCTTGCCATTCTTCCTGCGGCGCGGATTTCCTACCGGCTGCGACTGCTCAAGCGTCCAGCCGAACACCGGCTCGGCCACTTCGCCAACGAGCTCCAACACTTCCGGCGAATCAGGGGTCACGTCGATCGGTTCGACCGTCAGTCCGGCCTCACGCATCATGCGACGGGTTCTGCGGCGCTGGTTCGGCAGAATGATGGTCACCACGTCACCGGAATGACCGGCTCGCGCGGTTCGTCCGGAACGATGCAGGAAGGATTTCGGATCTTCCGGCGGTTCGACCTGCACTACGAGTTCCACACCGGAAACATCGATGCCTCGCGCGGCCACATCGGTGGCCACCATAACGTTCACATCGCCGGAGTTGAAGGCGGCCAGATTGCGGTCACGCTGGTTCTGGCTCAGGTTGCCGTGCAATTCGGCCGCAGGAATGCCGTTCTGCGTTAAATCCTTGGCAAGCTTCTGCGTCTGGAATTTGGTACGGGTGAACAGAATGCGACGGCCCTTGCCGGAAGCGAGGGTGCGCACCAGCTCGTGACGGTTGCCCTGCGTGGTTTTGAACACATGGTGGGTCATCTCGTCAACGGTCGCCGTCGCGGAATCAACGCTATGCACCTTCGGATCGGACAGGAAGGTTTCCACCACTTCGTCCACACCATGGTCGAGCGTGGCGGAGAACAGCATGATCTGCGCGTCGAACGAAATCTGTCCGAGCAGTCGCTTGACTGGCGGAAGGAAGCCCATATCGGCCATTTCGTCGGCCTCATCAATAACCGCGACCTCAACCTTGTCCAAGGTGAGCGCGCCCTGTTCGATCAAATCCTCAAGACGACCTGGGCAAGCCACCACAATATCGGCACCGGCCTGAAGGTCACGGATCTGACGGGCATAACGTACGCCGCCATACACGGTGGTGGTGTTGATGCCGTATATCTGGGCAAGTGGCATCAGCACGTCGTTGATCTGGTTGGCAAGCTCACGGGTTGGAGCAAGCACCAAGCCACGCGGATGAGGCACGAAATCATCGGCGCGCCGCTCCTTGGCATGAGCCTGCTTCACACGATCAACCTCATGGCGGAACTGGCTCATATTCTCATATTCGTTGGCATCCACTTCACCCAGACGAGCGACCAGCGGAATCGAGAACGCCAACGTCTTACCGGAACCGGTACGACCGCGGCCAAGAATGTCTCGCCCAGCCAACGAATCGGGAAGTGTGTCGGCCTGAATCGGAAAAGCGGTTTTCTTGTCATCAGCCGCAAGCACGCGGACCAGCGGACCAGGAACGCCGAGTTCGGCGAATGTCAGCGGGCGTTCCTCTTCCTCGCCCATCACTTCGGAAGCGGCTGCGAGGGTATCTTCATCAAAAACGGTATCGGGCACAATGGCCTTTCATGTCAAATATTACGCACGTTGCGCAAACCTGATAACTGTAGCCTATGCCCGATACTTTTTCTTACGTTCCTTCAATCCTTCATATTCGTTATATTCACGCCGGATTGCGGTTGATTTCGATATCAGTGACGGTCAGATTCGCTTCGTTGACCAGATTGAACAGAATCACTTCGGCCAGTTGGTTGGCACGCATGAAGGTATGCTGCTTTTCTTCTGAAACGTAGTCATGGCTGTCACGGTAGAACGGGGTGTCGATGCCACCCGGATAGACACCCACGATTTTCACACTGGTCCCCTTGTATGCGGCCTGCAAACTCTTGGTGTAGCCCTTCTCGCCCCACTTGGTGGCGCAGTACACGGATTCGTTGGGATTGCCTCGCGTTGCCGCAGTAGACATAACGTTGGCGATTTTGAGATCCCGCTCACCGTCTGCTTTCAGCGTTTCCACACTCCACAACACCATGCCTTTCAGCCCCTTCAGACACTTGTCCACATCGGCCGCCTCGTATGCGGTCGGGACTTTGAACGAAGGCTGCCCGGCATTGTTGATCAGCAAATCGATATGACCGATTTTCGAGATTGCGGCAATAGAGTTCTTCACGAACGATTCGTCGGAAATATCGCCCACAAAAGCTCTGTATTCGTCGGCAGCAAAAGTCTTTGACAACTCCGTCTGACGTGCGCCATTGAAATCAATACCAGCAACGAACCATCCTTTGGCGATCAGCTGTCGAGTCAGCTCATATCCCAATCCAAGCGCGGAACCGGTGACGATAGCGATCTTCTTTCCTGCTGCAGTGCTCATCATACCTCCCTTGCCGCATGCGCATTCACTTACACGCACCATCATAAAACCTGCTCAACGCAACACATTGATCGATTGACGAAATATGTTGGAACGTTTGCATGAAAACACATACAAAAAGAACCCGCCGGTCATAAGACCGACGGGTCCGATACGGCTGATTGCCGTCCGTCACAGAATGTCCGGATCGTCCTTGGCAATGGTGCCGGTAGCCTTGCCGATGGCCTTCAGGCCGTGGTAGGCGACGAGGACCACGATGGTGCCAATGGCGATGCCGTTGAAGGAAATGCCATTGAAAGCGAACGCGAACTGGCCGATGGCGATGATCATGGTGATTGCGGCAACCATGATGTTCAGCGGCTTGTCGAAGTTGACCTTGTTCTCAACCCAAATACGGATGCCGACCATGCCGATCATGCCGTACAGCAGGGTGGTCACGCCACCGAGCACGCCAGCCGGAATGGTGTTGATGATTGCACCGAACTTCGGGCACAGGCTCAGAATCAGCGCGAACGCGGCGGCGCACCAGTATGCGGCGGTCGAGTAGACCTTGGTGGCAGCCATCACGCCGATATTCTCACCGTAGGTGGTGGTGCCAGAACCGCCGCCGAAGCCGGCGATGGTGGTGCCGAGACCGTCTGCGAACAGCGCGGTGCCGATCTGGTCGTCATAATCGCGGCCGGTCATCTGGGACACGGACTTGACATGGCCGACGTTTTCGGCGATGAGCACGAGCACGACTGGGATGAACATCGGCAGGATGGTGAAGTCGACCTGCGGCAGACGGAATTCCGGCAGGCCGATCCATGCGGCCTTGCCGATGGCGGAGAAGTCGACCTGACCACGGAAGCAGGCGTACGCATAGCCGATGATCACGCCGATGAGGATGTTGAGTCGGCCGAGCAGACCCTTGAACAACACGGCGACGAGCAGCACGGCCACGAGGGTGACGATGGCGGTGTCGGGAGCGACCTTGAAGTTGTTCCACACGCTCGGAGCCAGGTTGAAGCCGATGATAGCCACAATGGCACCGTTGACAACCGGCGGCATGATGATGTCGATCCACTTGGCGCCCGCGTAATGGACGAGCACGCCGATCAGGGCCAGCAGGATGCCGGTGACCATGATGCCGAAGGACGCGACAGCGAGGCCCTTGTGGGCGCTGGCCACGGCGGCGATCGGCGCGATGAAACCGAAGGACGAGCCCAGGTAGCTCGGCAGCACGTTCTTGTTGATCAGCAGGAACAGTGCGGTAGACATGGCCGTAAAGAACAAAGTGGTGGACGGGTCGAAACCGGTCAGAATCGGCACGAGGAACGTGGCACCGAACATGGCGATGACATGCTGTGCGCCAATTTCGGCGGTGCGCGGCCAAGTCAGGCGCTCGTCAGGCTCAACGACTTCGCCCGGCTTCAGCGTCTTGCCATCACCGTGGACCTGCCACGTGAACAGATTGGACATGTGATTGTCTCCTTAACTCTCTTTCGCGGCAAGCAAAAACGCGCCGCGTGTCACAGCCATTGTAGTGGGGCGTGGACACGGGCGCGTTGCACACGCAAGATGGGGGCATCAATCGTCGATATCAGCCAATCCGATCATGCAATCAACAGACCAACACACATCACAGGTGACGGTCAACCGCATGAACAACGTCCACCAAATCGCCATTCGACAGCACTGGACGCTTGAATTCACGCCAATCGTCCACTTTCACCGCCCAACGACCTTCCGCATCGTCGAACACCGGGCGGGCGGTCTGCTCCCAACAGAACCGCTTATGCGTACGCCCGGTCGCCGGATCACGGCGCGAATAATGGAAGCACGTACAATTAGTGATCTTCCATTCGTCGGACGCCGCACGGTGCATGAATTCCTCGTCGGACAAGTCCTCCAAAGTGAGCATAAGCGCCAGCATGAGGTCGCCGTGACTGACCATCACCACGGATTCTGCGTCCGACTTGCGGTTCAGGGATGTGAGCAGATTATGCACGCGGTTTTCGGCCACATCGGCGATCGATTCGCCCGCCGGCGGACGCCAATACAGTGGATCAGTGTTCTTGAACATCCAGTTACGCGCGTAATTGGTTTTGAAATCGTCTTTCGTGATGGTATTGATCTCACCCCAGGAGCGTTCGCGCAGCACGCGCGTCTCCTCCCATTTCGCCTTAGGCAGGGCCATCGTGGCAGCCGTCTCACGCGTGCGCACGTACGGCGAGACGAGGTAGCGGTCGAACAACGGCTGCTGTGAGACCAACCAGCGGCCGATGCAGTCCGCCTGCTTGCGGCCGGTGGCCGTAAGCCTCCACGAACGGTCGGGCACGGTGACGTTGTCCTGCGTATACAGCGAGTTGTCACCCTGTTCACCGGCACTGATAATCACGTTCGCTTCGGATTCGCCATGTCGAATCACATACAAATCAAGGGGCATTCCCATATTCATTTATTCCTTTACTTTCATCCACATCCTGCGCGCGTTTCCGTTCTGCCGTTCATTCGGCCTGCGCGCATCATCATTGAATACTTTCACCGTAGTCGATTCGAACGTATGCCACACGCGAAACCACATCGATTTCACGATTGGCACACCCGAAGTTCGCGATGTCGTTACGTCCGGTTCACCGCATCGCCCGCGACACGCCGAGGCGCTACTACTCCGGCCAAATGCCGTTCTGCGAATACTTGGCGCGGTACTCCCCCGGTGTCATGCCGCTATGTTTTTTGAACACTTTCGAAAAGTGGCTTTGCGACCGGTATGCGAGGATCTGTGCGATCTCATTGAAGCTGTATTCCGAATATTTCAGCATGTTTTCGGCGGCTTCCATACGTTTGTCGGTAATGTATTGCGACAATGACGTTCCCGTTTCGCGTGCGAACAGTTCCGACAGATACGTGGGATTCAAATGCACGTGCTGTGCCAGAATCGCGACAGTGATTTTCTCATGCAGATGGTAGTGGATGTAGTCCATGCACTCGTTGACGGCTTTGGAATGGGTGTCGGTTTTCTGCATGTCGGCCATGGCCCAAGTGAAGAAAGTCATCATGTCGGTGTGCAGTCGGCGCACGTCTTCCGGGGTCTTGCAATTGTCAAGATCTTGAATGTACAGATCGGAGGCGTTGTATGCGTCTTCCTCGTCCATGCCACCTTCAATGGCGAAACGCGTGGCCAAGGTAATGGTGGTGACGAAACGGTATTTCGCGTTTTTCAGAGGATCGTCCGACAGATGGCCGTATAGTCCGGAATCCCACAGTTTCGCGCTTTCCGAAATGGCATTGATGTCGCCGGAGCGCATCATGTCATACTGTTTCATTTCCTCAACGTAGCGATGGTGGCGTACCCGATCCTCACGCGAAAGAAAGTCCAGATACCTCAGTTTCGCCTCATCGACAACCGACATGATTCTCCCCCTGTTTTACTACCGTCCGCTATTTACGATCGTCCAGATCGAATCCTCCTTCAAGGATAAAGCTTTTCAGCAACTTGGTGGCGAGAAGATTTGCAGTGAATTGTGAGACCGGACTATCCGGCTTATCGAAAAATGCCTTCGCCAGAGACTTGTTAACCGAAGCTTTCAATCGATCAAACCGGCCGAACTCGTTCAGGCTGTTTTCCGTAAGATCAAGCCGCATCATCTCTCTGAGCAGATTGCTGTCAACACCAAGCTTCTCTGTGATTTTCTCTACTTGGCTATTCTGAGCACTGTCAGCGTAATACGTGATGTAGTCGCGCAGCGTCTTGCCTTCCTCCAACTCGATTTCGCCACGTTCCACATCATGCATGAACAGTTCGGCGTACCGTTGTTCCTCTTGGCTGAGCGAAGCGAACGACTTATGCAATTCCTCCTCAGCTGATGCCAACAGGTCTGGATCTCCTCCACCAAGCGCCTTGAGCCATTTGGTGAAGTTGGCGTTCATGTAATCCGTATCAATCAATCCCGTGTCGATTTCGGTGATATGCCCATCAAGATCGTATGGAGCCTCAGGACCCTCACTATGGCCTTCGCCATCTCCAGCAAACAACTCCTTGTATCGCTGAACGAGAATCAGATATGTGCGTTCATCGAGTTCCGGCCGCACAACCTCCACCGAACCATCGTCATGGGTGACGGAGTATTCCCGCTGCTGCCATGTAAATCCTTGTACTTTGGCGGCTTCAAGAAAATCATTGAGTTCCGAGAACAGCTTCGCGAACTTCCGGCATGCTTCCACAGACTCCGGCAGCTTCATGAAATCCTCCACGCCTTCGGCACGAAACACGGAAGCGATCTCTTCGAAACGCGCATCCATCAGACGCACGTTTTCCGGCAGCTTCTGCACAAACAGATCAAGCGGCTTGTCTCCGGAATACAGTTTCACCGCCGCTTCGATATACCCTTTCATGGTATGCGGCTTGCGATAGTAGCGTATCGTTCCAAAGGGCTTATCAGGGCCGAACAGTCGGTTCGTACGGCTGAACGCCTGAATGATGTTCTCGTAATCGATGATTTTGTCGAGATACAGCGTGTTGACCCACTTGGAGTCGAAGCCCGTCAGCATCTGGTCGACCACGATCAGCAGATCCAGCCGTTCCTCGCGATGCTGGTCGACCGTCAGATATGGCCGCTTGTGGGAAAGCCGCGCCGTGATGTCCTTCTTCATCTTCGGCCATGTGGGGATGATGAAATCCTTGCCGAACAGTTCGTTGTAATCGCCGATGATCTCCTGAAGCGCGTCCCCTTTGAGAATCGCGCCGTCGGAGTTATCGACATTGGGGTCGAACAGCGCAGTCACATGCATCTGCGGCGCACGCTCCTTGAACAAGCGATAATAGCTGATCGCCTCGGGAATGGAACTCGTGGCCAGCATCGCATGGAATTTGTTGCCCCTGCTCAGCAATGGGAATTGATCGAGAATATCCTCCACAACCTTGCCCTCATGCGGGGTGCCCTGCGCGTACTGTGCCGAAGTCAGGTAATCCTCAATGCCCTTGATGCGTTCTCCGGCCTGCGTTTCCATAGGTCCCATCGGCATTTGATTCGGATCCATGTAATGGTAGAACACTTCGGCTTTCGCCGGATCCGCTTGGGCTTCCTCAATCGTCGACGCCTTCGCCTTCTCCAATGCGACCACCTGGCGAACGTCCCTGTCTCGGTACGTCAGCACCATGTACGGGTCGAAGCCGAGCACATTGCCATCGCGGATGCCATCGGCGATGCTGTACCGGTGGAGGCAATCGCCGAACACCATTGATGTGGTCGAGCCCTTCTTACGGTTCTCCTCATGGATTGGAGTACCTGTGAAACCGAAATACAGTGCGTTCGGGAAGGAACGGCGAATATCCTGCAGCATCTCGCCGAATGTGGAACGATGACATTCGTCGATGATGAACACGATGCGTTTGCCGGCGAGCTTCTTCACTTCCTCTTCGGTGATATGCCCCTCGCCTGCTTTGATGTTGCTCATTTTCTGAATGGACGTGACGATAAGCGTGTCCTTCGGGTCGATGCTTGCCAGCTTCGCCTTGAGCACATCCGTGTTTTCCGTACCCTGCACGTCATCGGCATCATCCGCGAACGACCGGTATTCCAGCAGTGACTGCGTACCCAACTCGATACGGTCCATAAGGAAGATGACCTTGTCAGCGTCTTTCGAGCCGGCAATGAGCTGCGCCGCTTTGAAACTGGTCATGGTTTTGCCCGAGCCGGTGGTATGCCACACATAGCCGCCTGGGCGTCCCGGAGTACCGCTTGGCACCGGCTCATCCCATTTGCAGGTGCGTACACGATCGGAAATGGCGTTCACCGCTTGGTATTGGTAGCTGCGCAGCACTTTGAGGCATCCGTCCGCGGAATCTGCAACCGTGTAGAAACCGATGAGCTGATGAGCCATGGGAATGGACAACAGGTCCGACGCGAACCGTTTCCACTCGTCCTGCCCAACATGTTTGTTCGCCGCTATGGGCTCATTGTTGAAATCAGCCCAGTGGAAAAAGTAGTTGCTGTTGAAGTCGCCTTCGCCAGGATTGGCGAAGTACACGGCATCATCCGGATTCATGGCCACGAAGACCTGCACGAGTCTGAACAATCCGGTGAACACGCCTTCATGCGCGTATTTGGCGATTTGATTGGTGGCCTGGCTTATGGGGATGCCGCTTTTCTTCAGTTCGATGTGGATGACCGGCATGCCGTTGATAAGCAGGCAAACGTCCCCCCTGCGATCGTTCAGCATCTTGTTTTTCGCCGGATACATCGGCTGTCTTGCGATTTGGTACCGGCTTTGCCCCGCTGCTATTTCCTGGCGATCATAGATCTTCAGGCTGATTTCCTTGCCGTAATGAGCCTCATCCTTGGGATTATCACGTTTAATGGATACGGTTTTACCGTTAATGAAGGAATTCAGCGCCAATGGTGTGCGCAATGTTTCGATTTGTTCGAGGATCTGCGCCATCTCGCCTTTGGTAAGGCGCTGCCCATTCAATCGATCAATGCCTTTGTTGTTGTCGAACAGGATGTTAGCCCAATTGCTGATAAGGTCCTGTTCGGTTGGGTATTCCAGCACGCCATCGGTCCATCCATGGCGCTTCAGTACCGCGACCAGATCGTCTTCGAAATCCGATTCTTTATCGTAGAACATGTTTCATCTCCCCGAATGCACCGTCACTTTCTGAGCCCAATCTTACGAGCGCAACCCCTAACATCCAAGACGCAACACCACAATACTTACGCTGATGAAGGGTGATGAGCGAGTCCAGGCGGGCCAGATAGCGGCCGATTTGACGTTGTTCATCCATGTGGTCTGGCAAAGATACAGTCATATCCTCGACATCGGATGCGTTGTACGACGGTAGAGCCCCAACTTGAACCAAACTCGTCAAGTCTATCCGCTCAAAAAGCGATTGGCCGAATTGCGAATCCAACCGGTTTGGATCCATTGAAAATGCCATCGTGTTGTTATCCAGCAGGAACAGCTCATTTACCAGACGTTTTCTATTTAATAGAACAGCAGCGCCGACTTTAGCAAAGAAAATTGCCGGCACCTGGCAAATCGGATGCCAGCTCATACGCGCGATCTGATCGGCGGTCACGTAATTGTTCGATATAACCAATTCGCGTTCATTGCCTGGCGTATTCATATCCGACACCTTGAAAAAGGGGATCCCCTCGGAACCGCCTTGCTCAGCATCGGGAAAGCCTATTCCTGATTGAGCGAAACCAAGTTCTCCCAGCTTACGCTGTTCCCAAGCGGGGACAATTAGAGCCCGGAAAACAGCCGTATTACCATCAATCTATACGGCTGAGCCTCCTTCGTGTGAGCATTAGAGCGTATCCGAGCAGGTTCCGACCGCGCCATTGGCTCGGATTGAACCTGGCTGAGTCATGCATCGACAGGCCGATGCCCCAGATGCGGTCTTTGACGGCGCATTCCGCCAGCATCGCGGTGCCGGTCGCTGCAAGCTGCGCTCTGAGTTCGGCGTTCTGGCTGAATTTGGCAAGTAATCCTTCATAGACCTCGATTTGGCGAACGCCGTTCCATACGTGATCGTCATAACCGGCCACCCGTCGGCCAAGGCGTTTGATCTCGGCCACGTCATCGGTTTCGAGGATTCGCGCGGCTGTTTCGGCATCGCGGAAACAGCATGCCTTGCGGTACATCATGTACTGTTCCATCGAGGAGAACTCGACACCGTCCACAACGAAGTGCGACGGATACCAGTTGCTCAGGTACCCGTTCTCCTCATCGGGATTATGGAAGCAAACGATGCCTGTCATTCTTCGCCGACTTTCCGCACCGCAAGTTCCAGATCTAGATCATGCAGCCCGAAATAGGCTTTCTTCAGGAAGTTCAACGGCACCCTGGTGATCACTTCAGAACTGGGAAGACCGTAGAACCATTGGTAGTAGGCATAGAACTCACCGATCCAATCGGGCATGAACCCTTTAAGCGCCTTGCCGTCCTTCAATTGGTAATGCTCGGTCTCGGTGAAATACTTCCACAGCTCTTCCGCATCCATCGTATTGACGTAGGCTTTGGCTTCATCAATGCTTTTGCGTGTTTTGCTCGTCATATACGTGGCGATGAAATCCTCTGTGCTCTTGCCCGGAAACGACTGCGCCACGTAGTCGAAGAGCTTGCCTTGAGTTTCCACCACACCATCCCGGTAGACCTCTGGATATGCCCGCATTGTCATCACCCCTAGAGCAACGTGCTGAACACGTTGGTCACCGTATTGGCATCGGAATCGATGAGATCACGCATGTTCTGCCGTGCCTCAACATCCCTCTGATTGTATTTGTCGTTGAATTCGCTATAGCTGACGGAAAGCAAGCCATCGTTGACTTCTCGCAGTTGCCCATATGCCTTTTCGCTTTTGATGCAATATTGGATGCCCAGTCCGCCAAGCGACAGCAGTTCCTCCAAGATATCGACGTCCACATTATCTCGAACGAATTCTTTGGCGATGTAGAAATACGAGGCGTTCGCACGCCAACCTTTGATGATGTCATAGCTGCTGGTTTCAATGCCGTATTTGGCGATGAACTTCGCGGCAAGCACGCGATAACGTTTGGAATCGGCGGCATCACGATGCTTCATCAGCTCGGCCAGCCAGGCAAGCACGTTATGTTCCTGAAAATCCAGGATGCGCAGCCCATTCGTGTCCAGTTCGTACTGGTGAACCCAGCCATTGGACTCATCCGGCCTGCACACGGCCCATTCCTTGGCGAGCTCGACACTTTTAGTCAGATAAAAACCACGACCGTAGTCATGCTTGTCGTTACCCAAACCATACTCGGGGGTCACTGACTCATGCGGGGAACCGTGAAATAACGTGATTGTTGCCATGAACACCCCTATACGAACATCTTGTCAAGCATGGATTTCTTAATATTCCGCAGTAATTCGAGCTTACGCTGATGAAGGGTGATGAGCGAGTCCAGACGGTCGAAGAACGCGCCGATTTGGCACTGCTCGTTTTCTGAGGCAGGCATAGAAATTCCGATTGAAGCAAAGTCATCGAATTTCAATACTTGAGTGTCCTTGGAATTGCCCTGCGAAACCTGTTGATACTGTTTTAGCAACATCGGTTGCCTAAGAAGGCGCGCAAAGAATCGTGCATAAACCTCGGAATTGGGCCTTGCTACTACATATGCGGGGCTTACGATGCCGTCGTACCGACTTGCATCTACAGCCCCCTGCCACATGCGCATACTGTTGTAAACGACATCTCCGAAATGCACTATTTTGTAGTTCGCGAGACTCGCGCCAGGATTCGTCTCCCTATCGGACTCAGATGCTGGGTATATCCCGTTGGCTACGCTGACAGACAAAATCTCTCTATCGGAAGCTCGTTCATCACTCTCCTCGAACAGTTCACCCAGCTTACGCTGTTCCCAAGGGTCAGTGAAACCAGAGAAACGAATCTCCGGATACAGGGAACCCCCCTTAGGGAACATCTTGTCGAGCATGGATTTTTTCAGTACGCAGAGCTTGTCATACTTACGCTGATGAAGGGTGATGAGGTTATCGAGCCGCGCGAAATAGTGGCCTATTCGCTGCTGTTCCGGCAAGGACGGCGTGAGTAAAACCATGTCTCTCATCTTGCTGAAGTCAACACTTTCGACAGTTGTACCTGTCTTACCAAACTCAAGCAACAGTTCCTTGTTGCGTGAAATAAAAAATTGCAGCAACCACTGTCCGTAATATTTTTCTTGGGGCAAGATAACACGAATATCTTGATTTACAGTTGATGGTTTACGCAATTCAGCTACCGGAAGAGTATGACGAAGAATTCCGCTTCGCGTTACCATCACCAAGGATCCCGCAGGATAAAGAGTCAGCTCTTTTGCGCCCTTTTCCGTTATCTGGGTTGTGGTTCCATCAAGATAGTGGGACTTCACATCTTGGGACGTAACCCACAGCACGTTTCCACCTTCATAGTTGTCAGAGTCCGACATAGATGGGGTATGCCCACCACCAAATGTGGCAATTCCCCCCAGCTTACGCTGTTCCCAAGGGTCAGTGAAACCAGAGAAACGAATCTCCGGAACCAACGTTTTTCCATGCTGTTCGGCCATATCATTCACCCCCGAGCAATGCTTTGAGCTCTTCCAAGCCCGCCAGATCGCGGGCATTGCCGGTCAAATCGCCAAGCATTCCGGCCAATTCCTTCTCCGCTTCATCGATTTGGCCGCATACGTCGGCATATGTGGTGGCGTACTTGTTCTTCAACGCGTTCACTTTGCCAATGAATTCGTCAATCACCGCATTCGGCAGCGCTTCCAGCTGCTTCTGCAGCGGCGTAATCCACTTGGATTCCAGCAATCGTCTGGCTTCCTCGTCACTCAATGCCTTAATCGTGTTGTAGGTCTTCTCCTCCAACGCGTTTCGCTTGGTCTTAATGCCGGACTTCAGCTTCTTCGCCTCATCAAACAGTTTCTGGGACTGCACCAAGCCACGCTCGAAATCGGAAGCCGGATTCTTGCCGATCGCCTTGACCGCTTTCTTCAGCTCGGCGGCAACGAAGGCGTCACCGTCCTGATTGATTGCATCGCTGTTCTGCTTGTCATCCTCATCGAAATCTTCCAAAATGGTTTCAATCTCGGAATCGATGTCCTGCACACGGCGTTCGTCCGTCTCGATTGCGGCCAAATCATCGTGCAGCAGCTCGCGCTGAACCAGGTCGAACGGCAGAACGCGGCCAATCCAGCCATCCTGCACTTCCACATCCTTGCCGGCCTTCTTCTTGACGACCATGTTCGGATCCACGGCTCTTACCGCATCGAAACCTTCGGAACCTAACACTTCCAGATCAATGGAGATGCCGTTCCACGCATCATCAAGCTTCTGATAAGCATCATACGGGTCAACCAGCGCGGTATCGGCAACCATCGCATCCAATTCCTTGCCGATGGCCGTTTCCTGCCCGAGCGCATCCACCTGTTCAGGATGCTCCACCAAACGGGAGCGCAGGTCAGCAGGCAGGCCGGAAATGGCTTGCCCATACGAGGCAATGAACGCCTGTACGTCGGCATTGTTGCGCACCACGGAAGCGATGTCGTCATGGTCGCAGGCGTAGCAGGCACCGTTATCACGGAACAGCTCGGCCTTCAGACTCGGCCAGGCGTTCCAATATTCCTCAAGCTGCTCAACCTCACTCTTCGGAACGCCACCAAACATCGAAGCGTACACATCCCACGTCTCCGCATCCTCGGATGAATCGACATAACGCGGAATGTTGAGGTTGTAATCGTTGGCGCGAATCTCATCGATAGACACCAGACGGCTGAACTTGGGTACCGTGCGATTGTTCGACACCACATCGACAATGCGTTTGATATCAGAAGCCTGTAGCTTGTTGTTCTTGCCGTCCTTGATGAAATGCTTCGACGCATCAACGATGAGCACCTTGTCGTCGTCACGTTTTTTGCGCAACACCATCACGATGGTGGGGATACCCGTACCAAAGAAAATATTCGCCGGTAGACCAATAATCGCCTGAATATGACGGTTCTCGATCAGATTCTTACGAATCTGACCTTCCTCTCCGCCGCGGAACAGCACGCCATGCGGCAGAACGATGGTCATGATGCCATCGGCACGCAGATGGTACAAGTCGTGGAGCAGGAAAGCATAATCTGCCTTGGACTTCGGAGCTATGCCATAGCTGAAACGCGGATCGATCTCCTTGTCAGTGGGATCCCAATTCTGCGAATAGGGTGGGTTGGAGACCACCGCATCCACGAACAGCGGATTGTACGTTTCCTCCTTGTTCTCCAACGTGTCGAACCATGGCCAGTCATCCTCCAAGGTGTCGCCGTTGCGGGCAACGATGTTGTCGGGAAGAATGCCACGCATCACCAGATTCATACGCGTGAGGTTGTAGGTGTTCTCCTTGAGCTCCTGCGCGTAATACATGATGGAATCCGGATTGCCGTTGCGCCGAGCCACAGCTTGGCCAATATGAATCAGCAAGGAACCAGAGCCGGATGTCGGATCGTAGATCTTGATCTGCTCGCGCCCCTGCAAATGCCAGGCGACGATTTCGCTCATCAGCTGGGAAACCTCAGAAGGTGTGTAGAATTCGCCGGCCTTCTTCCCCGCATTGGCGGCGAAATTGCTGATGAGATATTCGTAGATGAAGCCGAGAACGTCATAATCCTGACGACCATCCATCGGAATGTCTTTAATGAGGTAAATCAAATCTCGCGCGGCCTTGGACTGGCTTCTTGCATCGGTACCGAGCTTGGAAAGTCCGGTCTGTAGAGTGTCGAAAATACCGTCGAATACTTTCTTGTGCGCCGGATTGATATTGCGGGAGAACGCCGAAAGCGCATCGCGCACGTTGGAAATCTCGAAATCGTTACCTTGTTTAATCCATGTGGAAAACAGGTTGTCATAGGCGATGAAGTAGCCGCACTCACCCTGTACGAATTCCACAATGTCCGGATTGTCCTCCGTGAGCTGCGGAAGGTCGCCCTCAGTGAAGTCGCTGGCTTTCAAGCGCATCAGTTCGGTTTCCGAAAGGAATTTGTAGAAGATGAAGCCAAGAATGTAATCCTTGTATTCGTTCGCTTCGATCTTGGAACGCATCTTATTGGCGGATTCCCAAATCTTCGAAGCGAGCTGCTGCTTATTCATCTATCCCTCCTCATTGCGGTACCGGCAAACCAATGCACGGCTCCACGAGTGACTGCACATCTTCCATAAGAATACCGCGCCCCCGCTTGGGAACAGCGTAAGCTGGGTGAAGTTGCACCATTACAAAGAGGATTTGATTTACCCGTCAGTCAAATGATCTCAGGCCCCTATCCCGTAGTAATGTCAAACGGAGTAGGAGGATGGCACTCAAAATACGCGGTTAAAGGTCCCGGTGTTGTCACAGGTCGTTCCGGAACAATCGGAGGTCTTCAATATATTGAAGGAGATTTTTGGCCGCATAACACCAGTTTATGGGTCACTTCGTTTAATAGCAATGAACCAAAGTTCATCTATTGGCTCTATAGCTCACTGAATTTGGAACGTTTTGGCTCGGGTAGTGGCGTTCCTACACTTAATCGGAATGATGTGCATGATCAACTTATTGGTGTTCCGTGCAATATCGCCGAGCAGCGCCGAATCGGCGCGTTCTTCGACCGTCTGGACTCGCTCATCACCCTTCATCAGCGTAAGTATGATGGCTGCACCTTATCCCCTACCTTTTTAGAAAGGTGCACACTATGCAGGAAAACATCACCTCGGAATCGCTGTTCTGCGACTACTACGCCCAGTGGGTGAGAACGTATAAGGAAGGTGCCATCAGAGACGTGACCATGGGTAAATATCGACTCACACAATCTTGGCTCAGCAAACTCATCCCTGAACTAAGACTTGCCGATATGGATCGCACCGCCTATCAGCAGCTCATTAACGGTTACGCGCAGCATCATGAGCGCCAGACCACCATGGATTTTCATCACCAGATCAAAGGCGCCATTCTCGATGCCGTTGATGAAGGACTCATTCCCCGTGATCCGACACGCAAAGTCATTATCAAAGGCAAGCAGCCACGCATCAAAAAAATGAAGTATCTCAACCAATTCGAGCTGCACGCTATGCTCGCTGATCTTGATCTTGGCGATGAGGCAAGTTGGGATTGGCTCATCCTCCTCATCGCGAAAACCGGACTCCGCTTCTCCGAAGCGCTTGGGCTCACGCCCGACGACTTCGATTTCGCCCACCAAACGCTTTCCGTCAGCAAAACCTGGGATTACAAAAACGGCGGCGGTTTTGTACCCACGAAAAACGAATCCTCCGTGCGCAAAGTGCAGCTTGACTGGCAGCTCATCATGCAGCTTTCCGGACTGCTCAAGAATCTTCCGCATGACAAACCCATCTTCGTGCACGGCAAAGTCTACAATTCCACAGCCAACGACGTGCTTGCCAGACATTGCAAGAACGTGGATGTGCCAGTCATTTCCATCCACGGATTGCGGCATACGCACGCATCACTGCTGCTGTTCGCCGGCGTATCGATCGCCAGCGTGTCGCGCCGCCTCGGCCACGCCAGCATGACCACAACACAGGAAACCTATCTGCATGTCATTCGCGAATTGGAAAACAAGGACGTGGACATCGTCATGCGAGCGCTGTCGACGCTTATCTGACACGATGCTGTTTTGCGAGATACCGATGGACGGCTCGCAGGTCCTTCAATCGCAAGGCAGCTAGAAAAAGAAATCCGCCGGAGAAACCGGTTCTTCCAGCGGGACTTCACCTTGCGAATCAATGTACAGCGCACGTCACAAGTAGGTGCTCCAGCCGAGCTTGACGGCGAGGATGATGCCGGTGAGCACGGCAGCGGCACGCATGATGTTTTCGGGAATATGCCGGGTTATGGGAGGTGCGATGGCACTGCCGATGATACATCCGATGCACATCATGATGGCGAACGGCCAATCGACGGAGCCACGGATGATGAACATGACTGCTGCAGAAATGTTCGCGCCGAACCCGACTACCGTCTTCAGCGCGTTGATCTGGTGGAACGGGCCGATCTTACCCAAATCTAGGATCGCCAAGGCAAGCGTGCCCGCGGCCGCGCCGAAATAGCCGGAATAGACGCCGACGAAACTCACGCCGACCCACAGCCACCACGGATCGTTGCGCAACGTGCCGCTTGCGGTTTTGCTGGCGATCCGCGCGGCTCGTTCGCCTTGATGCGATTGCGGCAGCGCCTGCGCCACGGCGTCGCGCGCGGCCGCCTTCTTCCGTGGATTGAGTGCGATGATGATCGCGCTGAACAGAATCAGCGGCGGCACCGCGAATTCGAAGACCTTCGCCGGCAGTTCCAGCAGCAACAGTCCGCCGATAATGCCACCGACCAATCCGATGCAGGCGTAGACGGCCACACGCACGCCTTGGCCTTTGAGCTCCCTGCGGGCGGAAAGCAGTCCGCCGATGCCCGTACCGCACACACCCACCGTGTTCGTGGTGTTGGACAGCACAGGCGGAATGCCGAACGCCAGCAACGCCGGATAGGATATCAGCGAGGATGCGCCGACCGCGTATCCAACGAATCCCGCCCCGATGCCGGCTGCGAGCACCAGCAGCAATGTGGTGATGGACACTCCCGCGATCATGACCGTTTCTCCCGATTCCCCGACTGATATGGCAACGGGAGCCAAGCGTAATGGCTTGGCTCCCGAAAATATCGGTTTTGTTCAGAACGTGGCTGACTGCCGCATTTGAACTATCGTTGTTCAGTGATTGCGCTTGGCAATCAGCGACTCGGTCCAGTAGGCGGCGAGCGGGATCAGCGCCCACTGCAAGGCGAGTCCCGGCAGACCGGCGGCCAGGTCGCTCGTCCATGTTGCGGCGACCGCCTTGCTTGAGCCGAACGCGAACACAGCGATCGCAGTGGCCGCGGTCAGCACCACACGGCCGGCCAGCTGGGCGATGACCACCTTCGCAAGACTCGGCAGCTTGACTTCGCGCAGCAGACCGGCCACAAGACCATACGCGCACAATTCCACCATCATCAGCGGCAGCATCGCCAGCATCGGCATGCCGGACAGCAGGAAGCTGGCGAGCGGCGCGGCGGCTCCGGCGATGGCGCCGACGGCAGGACCGGCAATCAGGCCGACAAAGATGATCGGCAGATGCATCGGCAGAAATGCTACGCCAAGCATGGTGCCCTGCCCGGAAACGGCACCGATGACATGGAACAGCTGCGGCAATGCGACCGCGGCCACAATGGCCAACACGGTGGCCGCGGCTTTGGTGCTCAGGCTCAGCTTCGGCAGGTCGGTACGATGCAAAGCGCGCACGGACATAGTTGCAGAATCAGACATATTCATTCTCCTTTTTCTTACTCGTCTTTTGTTTTTACAGACAATCAATATATATCTTATATATAAAATACGCTTTATATTGATTGCTTTTTTATTTCTTTTGAC
>ENA-ORTJ01000589-ORTJ01000589.1-human-gut-metagenome-genome-assembly--contig:-NODE-589-length-30919-cov-9.870691_pt1 | contig 30919 bp, 23 predicted proteins | sample MGYA00242069_ERZ509187 | MGnify/ENA primary metagenome ERZ509187 (study PRJEB26280, sample SAMEA2338779) | human gut metagenome | biome: human gut; feature: human-associated habitat; material: faeces... | reverse complement strand
GTTGGCCAAACTCTATGCATAAAAAAGATTACCAACTAGAAATATCCGCTGATCCGAAAAATGCACATCACTCACTGATTAGCATGCCGTGCTTAATCTGAATCACGTATGGGCACGGCATATTGAATGGGGCGCCGGCATGACATAACTGTTGTGAAACATTAAGGCCGGCGCCCCGTCTTTTTATGACACGGCTTCATAGCATAAAAAATATTATCTTAACAGCCGTCACCGCCACAAAGATGCACAGCCTGCAGGCAGCTATCCCGGCAAGGCATTTACCCCTGAATGTTTAACCCCATACGCCACACCGGGAATATATTTGCCGGACACTTCTGCCATACCTACAGTCACACATAAAGACACCGGCAGCCGGCAGCATGCGCATCGGAGTGACGCGTGGCGGCTGTTGATATGATGATGCCGGGGTTGGGTAAAGAATAAAGATAAATATATATCAGGCGGCCTATTGCCCATATATATCATGACGCGCTGTCCTGCCCGTCGTCAATTATCGACTGCAGATATCCGCGTATCGACACGTCGCTGCCGAGGCTAATCTTCTTACGGAGCCTGTTGCGGCTCTTCTCTACCGACTCAACCTCGCGGAACGTTATCTGCGATATCTCCTTCGAGGTCAGTCCCATGTATATGTAGGCACACAGGCGGCAGTCGTTCTGCGTAAGGTTAGGGTGAGCCTCCTTGAGCTTGGCGTCGAAGAGCGGCGACACCTCGTTGAAGTATGTCTTGAAGCCCTCGTTGAGCCTATTGGCGGTCTGCTGGCGCAGCTTCAGCGATATGCCGTTGACGCGCTTGCGCGTGTCTTCCTCGGCTATGTCCTTGCTCAGCTCGGCCAGTTCCTCGCAGATGTTCTTGTGCAGATTGTCTATCGACGAAAGGTCTATCGAGAATGTCGTCAGCTCGCGGCTCTTCTTTCCTATTTCGCTCTCCATTCTCTTTTTCTCCCATTCGTGCTCTTTCTGCTCAAGCATCCTCAGCTTCTTTTCCTGCTCGAGTATTATAGCGCTCTGCCTCTGCTCGTTTTTGCGCTTCTTTATGCTGACAACCACGAGCACCGACAGCAGCACGGCCACGAGTATGGTGGCCACGGCTATTATCGTGCGGTTGCGCAGCTTGATGTTGGCAAAATCATACTTCATCTTCAGCTCCATGTTGTCGTTGCGCAGCTGTGCTATGTCATACCATGTCATCATCTGGAAGAGCTGCCTCTTCTGGTTGTCAAAGTTGAGCGAGTCGTTGAGCTTCATGCTCTCCTGCAGGCATCTCGACGCCCTTTCGTAATAGTTGAGCTTCATGTAGAGAGTGGCTATCTCCTTGAGATACTTGCCCTTTATGGCGTCCGACTGCTTCGGCATCACCTTCTCCTCGATATATTCAATCTCGCTGAGAGCCTTATGCTTCTGCCCCATGGCTATATAAAGCTGCACGAAGTTGAGCCTTATCATCAGCTCTGACACCATAAATTTTTCGCCCGGCAGCGTCTTCTCTGCCATCATAAGAGCCTTCTCAGCCTCTTTATATTTACCCATCTCGGTGAGTAGTCCGCCCTTGTTGATATAAACGCGCGACAGCACATCTCTGTTGCCGGCGGCACACTGTATCGCACTGTCGAGGCAGGCAATGGCCTTGGGCATGTCCTTCTGTCCGCAGTAGATCAGCGCCATGTTGTTATACAGTATGCTGCTTGCCCCTGCCAGGCTCTTCAGACTTATCAGCATCCTCAGAGCCTTGGCATAGTCACCCGTATCATAATATAATTGTGCCTGATTAGTATATATCTGCGACAATAGATTCCTAAAACCGTACTTACGGGCTATGGCAGAACCCCGGTCGAACATCTTGCGGCCTTCCTCATGAAATCCGAGCATCGTGTAGCCTATTCCGGCCGAGTTGGCATACTTTGCCATTATCAGGAAGTCGGTCTTCGTAGCGGCTGTCTTCTTCACCTCGTTGAACACCATCCTGGCAAAGAGCACCTCAGACAGGAAGTCGCCCTTCTCGGTAAACATCTTGCACATGGGATAATAGCTCGCTGCCAGCTGCGCAGGCTTCAGCGAGTCGGCATTGCTGCGGTTAATCTTGTTGATCTCGTTCATATAAAATTTGCTGGATGGAGTATTCTGCACATACTCCTTCAGATATGCCGTCCACCGCTCCTTCAGCGCATTCTTTTCTGCCCCGCCTGCCACCGCAGGACACACACACGACAACAGCAATGCTGCCACGACGGCGCGTAGAGCCACGCAACGCACACCGCGGCATGCCGCAGAGCAACATTCAATGACACAGGCGAAAAGGAAAGGCAGACATAAGGCTGGTCTGCCGTATTGGGTATACATCAAGCGCATAACAGATAAAATTAATTTCAGCGGCAAAACATCAAACAGAAATACCGCCCATGCCAGCATCACGCTGCATGACGGCAGGCCGTGGCGTAAGACTTGTATGCATAGAGAGCCGCTATACTCAAAACATAATATCAGACAAGGCCGGTCTCAAAGGTACGAATTATTAATCAAAACGTGGCCACTTTATCCGCTATTTTTGTCTTTTTGCCGTAAATTAAGCCCTATCCTGCCGCCTTAACAAGGCCTTAACGACGTATGACATTGCGCCGTACGGCGTATGCTTTTTCAGCCTGTGCGGCGGGCCATGCCGGAGAGAATGCAGACAGAACGGCGGCGACATTAAGCCGGAGGCAGACAGCCACGCAACAAATCATAACATTAATTATGCCGCCACAATGACAGTTATATCACTTTTTTGTTATAACTTTGCGCCCGGAATATAAACGTTTATAAGACATGTCATTAAAATGTGGTATAGTAGGACTGCCTAATGTGGGCAAGTCTACGATTTTCAACTGCCTGTCGAGCGCGAAGGCACAGGCAGCCAACTTTCCTTTTTGCACCATCGAACCTAACGTCGGCGTGATAACCGTGCCCGACGAACGCCTGACAAAGCTCGCCGAGATAGTACATCCGGGACGCATCGTGCCCGCAACCTGCGAGATTGTGGACATTGCCGGACTCGTAAAGGGTGCCAGCAAGGGCGAAGGTCTGGGCAACAAGTTCCTCGGAAACATACGCGAAACCGACGCCATCATACACGTGCTGCGCTGCTTCGACGACGACAACATCACTCACGTTGACGGCAGCATAGACCCTATACGCGACAAGGAAATCATCGACACCGAGCTGCAGCTGAAGGACCTCGAGACCATAGAGGGACGCCTGAGCAGGCAGCAGAAGGTGGCAGCCGCCGGAAACAAGGAGGCAAAAATAGAAGTAGGGGTGCTCGAGGCATACAAAGAAGTGCTCGAACAGGGCAAGAACGCACGCGTGGTTGAGTTTGACAGCAAGGAAGAGCAGGACGCCGCACGCAACCTGTTCCTGCTGACGGCTAAGCCCGTGCTCTATGTGTGCAACGTCGACGAGGCATCTGCCAAGACCGGCAACAACTACAGCCGCCGCGTTGAGGAGGTGGCAAAAGCCGAAGGCGCCGAGGTGCTCGTAATAGCAGGCAAGACAGAGGAAGACATAGCAAGCCTTGAGACATACGAAGACAAGCAGATGTTCCTCGACGAGCTTGGCCTTGAAGAGAGCGGCGTAAACCGTCTGATAAAGAAAGCCTATGCCCTGCTTAACCTCGAGACATTCATCACCGCAGGAGAGATGGAGGTCAAGGCATGGACATATCACAAGGGCTGGAAGGCTCCTCAGTGTGCCGGCGTAATCCACACCGACTTCGAGAAGGGCTTTATCCGCGCCGAGGTGATAAAGTATGACGACTACATCAAATACGGCTCTGAGGCTGCAGTGCGCGAAGCCGGCAAACTGGGCATCGAGGGCAAAGACTATGTTGTGCAGGACGGCGACATCATGCACTTCAGGTTTAATGTATAAATTTTAAGAGCAAAAGAGGCTTGAAAGAGTAGTTAAAGGAGTTAAAGCAGTTACCGCTCCCTGTGGTCGCTCAGGAGTTAAAGTCAAATGCCTTTAAACCTGCGTACCATAAAAACGTTAACTGCACAGGCTCTGCTCAACAGGCAAGGCTAATGACTTTAACTACCGGCAGGCCAAAGCCTGCGATAACTCCTTTAACTACTCTAACTACATAAATATTACCTATCATGATTTCCGAATTACTATACATCCTGTGGAACCCCAACCTGGTGGCATTTCATCTCGGGCCGATGTCCATACGCTGGTATTCGCTGTGCTGGCTCCTGGGCCTTGCGTCGGCATATTTCATCGTGAAGAGGCTCTACAAGGAGCAGAAGATAAAGCCGGAGCTGTTCGATCCGCTGTTCATCTACTGCTTCGTGGGCATACTGATAGGCGCCCGTCTGGGCCACTGCCTGTTCTATGAGCCCGACTATTTCCTGTCGAGCGGCAAGCATATAGTGGAGATGATACTGCCAATACACTTCATGGCCGACGGCTCTTGGAAGTTCACCGGATATGAAGGACTGGCAAGCCACGGCGGAACCATCGGACTTATCATTGCCCTATGGCTATACGTGCGCCGCACAAAGGTCAACATCTGGCGCGTGCTCGACAACGTGGCGATAGCAACTCCCGTAACGGCATGCTTTATCCGACTGGGCAACCTCATGAACTCTGAAATCATAGGCAAGGCAACAGACGTGCCTTGGGCGTTCATCTTCGAGCGCGTCGACATGATTCCGCGCCATCCGGGACAGCTCTACGAGGCCATAGCCTACGCCATATTCTTCGTCATAGGCTGGTATCTATACCGCAAAAAGCCGCAGCGCGTTGGTACAGGATTCTTCTTCGGACTCTGTATAACGCTCATCTTCACGGCACGCTTCTTCATCGAGTTCACAAAGGACATACAGGAAGAGTTTGAGGCTTCAATGCTGCTCAACATGGGACAGCTGCTCAGCATCCCGTTCGTTATAGTCGGCTTACTTTGCATATTCAACCGAAAGTTAATGGAACGACTCGGAACTGAAAAACAAATAAGCAAAGACAAGAAGAGCGAATAAGGATTAATAAGCCAATAAAGAATAAGCATTGACATTATTACCTACAAGATGAACAACCTACTCTACATACTATGGAATCCTGACCTGGTGGCCTTTAACATAGGACCAATATCTGTATTTTGGTACTCATTGTGCTGGCTCTTAGGACTCGCGTCAGCGTATTTCATTGTGAAGAGGCTATACAAGGAACAGAAAATAAAGCCAGAGCTGTTCGACCCGCTGTTCATCTACTGTTTCGTGGGTATACTAATAGGCATGAGATTGGGCCACTGTCTGTTATATGATCCTGACTATTTCCTGTCGAGCGGCAAGCATATAGTGGAGATGATCTTACCTATACACTTCATGGAGGACGGATCGTGGAAGTTCATAGGATATAAAGGACTGGCAAGCCACGGCGGAACCATCGGACTAATCATCGCCCTTTGGCTCTATGTCCGCCGAACAAAGATTAATATCTGGCGAGTGCTCGACAACGTGGCGATAGCAACGCCGGTAACGGCATGCTTTATCCGACTGGGCAACCTCATGAACTCTGAAATCATAGGCAAGGCAACCGACGTGCCCTGGGCATTCATCTTCGAGCGCGTTGACATGACTCCGCGCCATCCGGGACAGCTCTACGAGGCTATAGCCTACGCCATTTTCTTCGTCATAGGCTGGTATTTCTACCGCAAGAAGCCACAGCAAGTGGGTACGGGATTCTTCTTCGGACTCTGCATAACGCTCATCTTCACGGCACGATTCTTCATCGAGTTCACAAAGGACATACAGGAAGAGTTTGAAGCTTCAATGCTGCTCAACATGGGACAGCTGCTCAGCATCCCGTTCGTAATCATAGGCATACTCTGCATGAAAGGCGGAAAATGGATGCAGAAACTGGGCATTGAGAAATAGACCGGTATCCTGCGGCTTAACGGCCGGAAAGGAAACAAATAGAGGGAAATAGGGGAAATTTGCGGAAAATTTCCCCTATTTTTATGTATTTATGCGAAAATAATCATATATTTGCGCAACAGATAACGACGCAAATGATTGAGAAAACACCCGAAATTACCCAAAGCGACCTGACGGAAGCCATGAAGCTGCTTACCGACAAGAGCTACATGCCGCTGCTGAAAAAGATCAGCAACGGGTATGATTATTGGGACAAGGTGAAATATCTCGCGCCAAAGGGCATCAGCAGCAAGGCGCTGTGGCATGCCGTTAAACTGCAGCGGATGCTCAACTCAAAGCAGATAAGCTTCGGACGCTACACGTTCAGCTTCACCGTTACAGAACACATGCTCGCCATGATGCACGAGTTTGACCTCAACATAGGCGGCAACCTCGGCACCGACAGCATAATACCCGAGAGCGACAAAAACTTCTATCTCGTTAGCTCCGTTATGGAAGAGGCAATAGCGTCGAGCCAGATGGAGGGAGCGTCGACCACACGCAAGGTGGCGAAAGAGATGCTGCGGAAGAAACAGAAACCGCGCGACAAGAGTCAGAAGATGATTGCCAACAACTATGCCACGATAAACTATCTTGCCGAACACAGGCACGACGACTTCTCGCTCGAAAGGATTCTCGAGATACACAGATACATATCTGCCGACACTCTCGACAATGGCGGATATGAAGGAAGCCTTAGGCAGACCGACGACATAGTGGTGATGAACGGCATAACGGGCGAGATAGCCCACACACCGCCGCCGCACGACGAGGTGGAAGGCATGCTGAGGGAGCTGTGCGACTTTGCCAACACTGACGACCCCGACAACTTTATACATCCGATTATCAAGGGAATAATAATCCACTTCATGCTTGCCTTCATACATCCCTTTGTCGACGGCAACGGGCGCACGGCGCGCTCGCTGGTCTACTGGTACATGATGAAGAAGGGCTACTGGCTCACGGAGTATCTCTCAATATCGAGAATTATCTATCGCAACAAGGCGCAATACGAAAAGGCGTTCCTATACACCGAGGCCGACGGCAACGACCTGTCTTACTTCATACAGTATAATCTGATAACGATGAAGAAGGCCTACGAGGAACTTAAACTCTACCTGCAGCGCAAGATAAGCGAGCGCGAAAGCATGACTGCCCTAAGCGGCATGAACGGCATAAACCTAAGACAGGCAAGGATAATAAAGGAGCTGTATAAAAACGGCGACAACATAATAACCGCCAAGGAGATAGCAACGCAGTTTGCCGTAACCGACAAGACGGCAAGAACAGACCTCCAGGCTCTTGTACGACTGGGAATAATGAGCGAGGTAAAACTCAACAACAGAATGACGGGATATGTCAGAGCCGACAACTTTGAGGAGAGAATAAATGAATTAAGTAAGGGAAATATAAAGTAAAATAAGGGAAATTAGGGGAAATTTGCGGAAAATTTCCCCTAATTTCTTTTTTATTGCCCATTACGTTCAAGCCAAGAAACATAACAAAAGGGATTTTCTGTCGGACATAAAATCCGTTCTGACACGTTTTCTTGTGTTCGGCATGAAGATGTAGGGCTGTGCATGAGAAAACGGCTCACGCGGGCTTAAAATGGCGTTATAAAAGAATGTCAGCATGACTTCATGATGCTGACGCGCAACAATGATGCCATGCTGACATATAGAGCATATAAACAGCCAAGGATTAATCAAGCTTCAACTCAAAGTCCACCACGTCGAGCCAGCGCCCGAGCTTGTAGCCTACATCGTGAAAATGCGACGCCTGACTGAAGCCCAGCTTGCGGTGAAGCTCTATGCTCGCCTCGTTGCAGCCCGTTATGCAGGCTATCAGCACCTTGTATCCGCGCCGGCGGCACTCGTCTATCAGGCGGTGCATCAGGGCGGTGCCGAGGCCGCGGCGGGTGAAGTCGGGCGAAAGATATATCGTCGTCTCGTAAGTGTTGCAGTAGGCGGCGCGCTCCTTCCACGGATGAGCGTAGCATATTCCTGCCACGCGGCCGTCTTCTTCAGCCACGAGATAAGGGCAGCTTGCCGATATGTGCCCCACCCTTTCGGCCATCTGCTCTTCGGTGAGCGTCTCGGTTTCAAAAGTCTCAACGCCCTCAACAATGTATTTGTTATAGAGTGCGGTTATCTCCTTGATGTCTTTTTTCTCAACAAAACGTATCATAATATATCTGTTAAAATCATGTTTGCGTCCTTTTGCCGTCTAAAAGGTATCGTTTTGCGCTGCAAAATGCCACGAAATGGAGGCCAAAACACGGCCTTTTGCAACACACTGAAACTCAACGGGTTACGGAGACTGGCAAGAGCAGTCTGATTTTGGCATAAAACCTGAAGCCGGCGAGGCGTCAAAAGGCATTAAGAGGCATCAATAATATGCGCCCGCCCGAACTGCCACGCCGCATGGCATAATGCCGTAAGACCTCTGCCCTGCCCCGGTCATGTCATGCCACGGCAGCCTTCATGCCTGCCTTGGCGTTGGCATACATGCGCACGATGATGTCGCACGCCTGGTCTAACGTCATCGAGCCTGTGTTTATCATCAGGTCGTAGTTGCGCGGATCGTCCCAGCGCTGACCTGTGTAATATTCATAGTGAGTGCCACGGGCCTTGTTGAGCCTCTTTATCTCGGCCTCCGCCTTAACCTTGTCCAGACCGTATTCAGACGTGCATCGGTCGATGGCCGTGTCACGGTCGCAATAGCAGAACACGCGCACAACGCCCGGACGGCCCTTCAGCACAAAGTCGGCGCAGCGCCCCACGATTACGCACGGCTCCTTGTCGGCCAGCTGCTGCACTATCTTGCTCTCTGCCAAGAAGAGCACGTCGTCGTCCGACAGTCCCCTGCCCGCCTGCGTGCCGTAGCCCTGCGACAGTATGCACTTCAGCCAGAACGACGGTATGGTCTGCTCGTTGCGCCTTATGTAGTCTTCGTTGATGCCGCTGCTCTTTGCCGCCATCTTTATAAATTCGCGGTCGTAGAGCCTTACGCCGAGTCTCGAGGCAAGCATCTCGCCCAGCATGTGGCCGCCGCTGCCAAACTCGCGGGCTATGGTAACCACCACGTCGGCAGGCGCTGCGGCTGCCTTGCCTTCGGTCTGCTTAGAGTAGCCCAGCACGCCGTTGAGCACGCGGCAGAACGGTGTGAGGAAGTGAACTATCGGCCCCACGAGCAGCGCCGCAGCCACCGTGCCCTCGCGCACGCCGTGTATGCCGCCTATGAAGAGCATCGAGAACACGCAGGCAAGGATGACGTTGCCCACGTCGAAGCCCAGTTTAACGTAGCCGAAGTCGCCGCCTATGCGCCTTGCCAGCACCCTGACGAAGAACTCGCCCGCCACCATTGCCACGTCGGCCTTAACCTCGAGCGTTATGCCGCACGCCAGAATGACGCATCCGGCGAGCATGCTGAGCAGCTGCATGGGATAGGCCTCAGGCTGAAGCCACGACAGCGACGACATGGATATGTCGATAAACGTGCCGAAACAGAGCGTAACGGGTATCTGTATTAGATACATGCGGAGGTCGGCGCGCAGCTGTGAGCGGCTCATCATGAGCGGCTCTGTGGCCACGAAAAGAAGGTTTACGATGATGGTCCACTGACCCATGGTAAGGGGCGTGAACATACTCAGCACGTAGTTGACGCTCGTTATGGGCGACGTGCCCAGCAGAGCCTTTGTGATGAAGGCAATGCCGTAGGCGTTGATAAACACCGAAATGATAAAAAGGATGTAACGCCTTGTTAGAAATATTGTCTTTTTCTGCATAATATTTTGACTTGAAAACAAATCTGTTCTAATGGAGAATTGAGAATGGAGAATGGATAATTATGATTTGACTTGAGGGGTATTGGGATGCCGGATGTTGAGCGTGCTGCCGGTGTATTTTGGCTTTTACGGATGTTGTGATATCCCCTGCAACTATTCTGTTCTCCTTTCTGATTATGCTATCCTTTCTTTTGTCTTTATTCTCCACGGAGAAATGTTCTCCTTTGTATTGTATTCTGATTTAAATCACGGCGCAGAACTTATTATCAGTGTGCGTATATGTTGATGACTTACGACATTCATTCATGCCGACAGTCATAGACTTAAAATGTCTGAGGGGCTGCCATGCGGCGCCTTGACTTTAACCCAAATCGGCTATTATGATTCGGTATGAAAGCCTGAATGCACAAAAGTGATAAAACCATGTGCTGTATGATGACCTGTTGGGGGTTGGTTTTCTGCCGCCACGACAGCGTGCGCCGCGCCACGGCGGCAGCCCTGCCCTGCCCTATTTGCCTGTAACTATGCGCTTTATGTCGTTCAGCTTGTTGAGCGCCTCCACGGGCGTCAGGTTGTTGATGTCGAGCCCCAGTATCTCGTCGCGCACCTGGCACAGCACTGGGTCGTCGAGCTGGAAGAAGCTAAGCTGCATGCCCTGCCGGCTCATGTTTATCTTCTCTGCCGACGGCTTGCCCACTCCGCCCACCTGGGCGTTGTCGGCCTCAAGCTCCTTCAGTATGGTCTCTGCCCTCTTCACGATGCTCTTTGGCATGCCGGCTATCTGCGCCACGTGTATACCGAAAGAGTGCTCAGAGCCGCCCGGCTCGAGCTTTCGCAGGAAGATAACCTTGCCGCCCGACTCTCTTACGCTTACGTTGAAGTTCTTTATGCGGGCAAAGTTTTTCTCCATCTCGTTGAGCTCGTGATAGTGAGTGGCAAAGAGCGTGCGCGCCTGAGCCTTGGGATGCTCGTGGAGATACTCCACAATGGCCCACGCTATGCTTATTCCGTCGTATGTGGACGTGCCTCGTCCGAGCTCGTCGAAGAGCACCAGCGAGCGCGGAGTAACGTTGTTCAGAATGTTGGCGGCCTCGGTCATCTCCACCATGAAGGTCGACTCGCCCAGCGATATGTTGTCCGACGCTCCCACACGTGTGAATATCTTGTCCACCAGACCTATTCTGGCGCTCTCTGCCGGCACGAAGCATCCTATCTGGGCCAGCAGCACTATCAGTGCCGTCTGTCGCAGCAGAGCCGACTTTCCGGCCATGTTCGGACCTGTGATTATTATTATCTGCTGCTTCTTGTCGTCGAGATATATGTCGTTGGGCACGTAGCTCTCGCCCACGGGCAACTGCGTCTCTATCACCGGGTGGCGTCCCTGATGTATGTCGAGCACAATGTTGTCGGCATCAATGGCAGGACGGATGTAGCCGTGTTCGGCGGCAGTCTTGGCGAAAGACAGCAGACAGTCGATACGGGCTATGAGCGAGGCGTCGGTCTGTATGGCGGGGATATACTCCTGCATCGACAGCACCAGCTCGGAGAACAGCTTGCTCTCGAGCTGCAATATCTTGTCTTCGGCACCCAGAATCTTCTCCTCATATTCCTTCAGCTCCTGCGTTATATAGCGCTCGGCGTTGGCAAGCGTCTGCTTTCTCACCCACTCCTCCGGCACCTTGTCCTTGTATATGTTGCGCACCTCGAGGTAATAGCCGAACACGTTGTTGTAGCCTATCTTCAGCGACGATATGCCCGTAAGCTCGGTTTCGCGCTCCTGTATCTTCAGCAGATAGTCTTTGCCGCTGTAGGCAATGTTGCGCAGTTCGTCGAGCTCGCTGCTTACGCCGTTCTTTATCACGCCGCCCTTGCTAACGAGCTGCGGCGAATCTTCGCTGACCTCGCGCTCAATGCGGTCGCGCAGGCCCTCGCACAGCGCCATCTGGTCGCCAATGCGGCGCAGCACGGCGTTGTCTGCCTCGAGACATGCACGCCTTACGGGCACCAGGGCCTGCAGGGCTGTCTTGAGCTGCACCACCTCGCGCGGCGACACACGGCCCACGGCAACCTTTGATATGATGCGCTCCAGGTCGCCAATGCGGTGGAGCTGACTGTCGAGAAGGTCTTTAAATTCGGGATGGCGGAAGAAATATTCAACCACGTCGAGCCTATCCTCTATCACGCGGGCATCTCTCAGGGGGAACACCACCCAGCGTTTCAGCATGCGGGCGCCCATCGGCGACACGGTGCGGTCAATGACGTCGAGCAGCGACGAGCCGTCGTCCTGCATGGGGTGCAGCAGCTCCAGCGAGCGTATGGTGAACTTGTCGAGCCTTACGTAGCGCTCTTCCTCAATGCGCGAGAGCGACGTTATGTGGCCAATGTGCGTGTGCTGCGTCATCTCGAGATACTGAAGTATGGCTCCGCTCGCCACCACTCCACTCCTGAGATGCTCCACGCCGAAACCCTTGAGCGACTTTACGTCGAAGTGGCTCAGCAGCTTCTGGTTGGCCGACTGCTCGGTGAAAACCCAGTCGTCGAGCTCGAAGGTGAAGAACTTGTTGCCAAACCAGCGCTCAAACTCTGCCCTGCGGCCGCGCTCAAAGAGCACTTCCTTAGGCGAGAAGTTTACGAGCAGCTTCTCTACATAGTCGTAGGAGCCTTCGCCCGTGAGGAATTCGCCGGTAGATATGTCGAGAAACGCCACTCCGCAGGCCGTCTTGCCGAAGTTGACGGCTGCCAGAAAGTTGTTTTCCTTGTAGTTAAGCACGTTGTCGGTCATGGCCACTCCGGGCGTAACCAGTTCGGTTATGCCTCGCTTAACGAGCTTCTTGGTGAGCTTGGGGTCCTCCAGCTGGTCGCAGATGGCCACTCTCCTGCCCGCCCTTACGAGCTTTGGCAGATACGTGTCGAGCGCATGATGCGGAAATCCGGCCATCTCCGTAGGGTCTTTCGAGCCTCCGTTGTTGCGCCTGGTGAGCGTTATGCCCAGTATCTTGCTGGCGTCTACGGCGTCCTGAAGGTATGTCTCATAAAAGTCTCCGCAACGAAACAGCAGCAGCGCGTCGGGGTGCTTTGCCTTCAGCGACATAAACTGCTTCATCATCGGGGTTAGTTCGTTGTCTTTCTTTGCCATGATCTGTTGTGGATAGCCTGCCTGTTCTGGTCTGTAAGTCAGGCACTATGGGTTATTTTCAAGCTGCAAACTTACTAATTTTTTTCCAATTTCTGACTGACAGAAAAGGAAAAACAGCTGAAAACTGAGAATTGAAAGACAATTAAGCGGCTGTTCTTAATCTCTTCCAATTCCCAGTTTTCAAATCCCAATTTTCTATTTCTTATAAGTTTGTTGTCATCTTTTTCCGCTGAAGCCCTTTGTCGGAGTGGTTTTCTGCGTTGTTGTCGAGGGCTTTGCCGACGTGGTGCGAGTGGGGCGCGAACCGCTGAACGAGCCTGAAGGCTTTACAGTTGTGCTGCCCGATGTGCCCGTACCTCTCGACGGACGGCTCGTAGCGGGCTTGCCGGCTGAGGTTGTAGGCTTCTTGTTAGTAGTGGGACGGCCGTGCGACGCGGTGCCCGTAGAAGGCTTGGGAGCCGTAACCGTGTGGCCCTGATTAGTCGGTTTAGAGGGCTTCGGGGTTGTCGTCACGCTGTGGCCCGAGTGGTTTGTAGTGCCCGTCCTTACCGGCGTCAGCTTGTGAGCGCTGCTGTATGTGCGGCCCTTATACCAGCTCTTGCCGCCGTTGCTGCGCCAGCTGTGGCCTCCGCGGTAGGTGGTGTAGACGCTGGGGCGGCTGTAATAATAGTAAGAGCGGTCGGTGTAGCGCGTGTAGATGCTGTATCTGAAGCCCGAGCTCCAGTAGACCGGACGGTAGAAATATGTCCTTGACATATACAGGTTATACTGTGCCGCGGTGAGCACGTAGCTCAGGTCGAGGTTGCGGCGCGTCCAGCACGTAGAGTAAAGGTCGTCCTGATAGTTGAGCGCCATGAGATAGTCGAGGTTTATTTCATACACGGCGTCATACTGGCTCTCATACAGTCCCAGTTCGTATGCCATCTTGTCTGTCAGGAACAGGGCCTCCTCACGGGCCTGCGTATATGTCATTGCCTGCAACGTAACCGTGGTTATCATCATTATAATGAAGGATGTAAGTAATCGTTTCATAACCGTCAATTTTTAAAATGTTAGACAATCAGCAGTATCAAACAAATGTTCTGAGAGCAAAGATAGTGAAATTTGGGCTAAAATGCAAGCAGTTTACCCTACAACAGCGTCGGATTTTCCCTACAATTCAGCGGGATTTGCCCCCGCACACGGCACAGACGGGCACGACTGCCGGGCGTGAAGGGCAGGGCAGAGGGGGCAGGAAATAAAACTTTTTTTAATGTTTTTATATCGCATTGTGAACATATATTGCACAAAAGCGGCATAATTTTGCCCCCGGAACAGGACCTTAGCCCGACAAGGAGAGATTGTTTCATGAGATAACACGGGCCCGGCGCCGCCACGCAAGCTACCGCGGGGCAGGGCAGAGGGCAAATATACAACAGACCTTTAAAACTGATTTTAGAAATGATTGTAAGTATTAACCTGAACGAAGAGAGACAGAAAGACTTTGCCGACATGCTGAGCAAGGAACAGCGCGAAAGCGCAAGGCGCATAATGGCGCAGCAGCTGGGCCAGCTGCTGACACGCAACCCGGCCGAAAACCTGTACTGGACGGAGAGCAAGACCGACCTGATGGAGCTGGTCTACGACGTCTACATGGCCGAAAGCCCCGTTGACAGGCTGGGCCGCCCCTACAGCTTCAGCGAGATGGCGCGCAGGGCATGCACCGTGCTGCACGTGCCCATGCCTAAGAATCCCTACGCCATGGTGTATAACGCAAGGGAGAGGAAGGGCGTGAAGCAGAAGTCGTTCTTCAGCCGCTACTGCTGGCTGATGTACTGCAGGCACTCGCGCAACCCGCTCTACGCCATGATAAGATGCATGCGCTGAACAGACAACGCAACGGCAATGTAACCATGAAAAACATTAACAGACCATAAAACACAAGACAATGGACAAGAACACACAGACAAGACTATCGGAACACTTCACGCTGGAGGAGATGTGCCGCTCGGGCGCGGCAGTAAGACACCGCATAGACAACACGCCCGACAGAGAACAGACCGAACGCCTCAGGCAGCTCTGCCTGAACGTGCTGGAGCCGCTGCGCAGGCGTTTCGGCGTGATACGCATAACGAGCGGATTCCGCTCCGAGCGGCTCAACGCCATAGTGGGCGGGGCAGACACATCGCAGCACATGAGGGGCGAGGCTGCCGACATACACATATCGGGCATGGAGACGGGGCGCAAGATGTATGCCTACATAACCGCCAACCTCGACTTCGACCAGCTGCTCTTTGAGCACTCCATGAGCAACGGGGCATGCTGGCTGCACGTCTCCTACAAAGCCGGCAAGGGCCAAAACCGCCGCCAGGCCATACCTTTCTACAAGGCGGCATGACCCCACGCAACGCGCTGACACCCAACACATTGCAAAAGGCAGCCTTTCGTGCTGCAAAAAGTTATCTTTCACCCTGCAAAAGACCGTCTTTCACGCTCCGAAAGGCGGCCTTTCTGTTATGCACGGCATAGCGTATATTTATAAAAGATTTGGTGGATACCGACATTTCACGCAGAAAAGATTTGGTGGATACCGACATTTCGCGCAGAAAAAATTTGTTGGATACCGACATTTCGTACAGAAAAAATTTGGTGGAAGGCGGAATTATGGGCATCTATGTGTGAAATACACCAAGGATTACCGCCGGGAAAATGGCATCAACTATCTGCCTGTATACATGACCATGTTATTATAATCAACATAAGCATACGAGGCAAATATATGCCGCAAAACGAACATGGCAAACACGGGAAACAGAAAGGAAAAACACCGTAAATGCCATGAACGTAATGCGGCCGGATAGGTATGAAACTAAAATGTCATGTTCATGCTCACGCCAACGCTGCGGCCGTCGTAGTAGGGCAGGGCGGCAAGAGCCGTGGAGCGGCGGCAGGACGACTTGCGGAACAGCAGGGGATAGAGCCTGTAGGCCAGTTTGGTGCTTACGATGCCTATGCACGCACCCGCCACAACGTCGTTTATCCAGTGGCGGTCGTTGTAGACGCGCAGATAGGCCGTGAGCGGAGCCACCACAAAGCCCGACCAGGCTATAAGGGGCGACACCGACTTGTATTCTTCATAAAGAAACTGCGCGCCCATGAAGGCCATGGCGGTGTGTCCCGACGGAAAAGAGTTGCGCGTGCCGACGTCGGGGCGGCGCTCGCTTATGGCCAGCTTCATGGTGTTGACGATGATGCCCATCGTGGCATACGACATGGCAAGCATGATGGTGCGGTCCTTGAACGAGTGGCGGCCGCGCACGCCGGCAAGGTTGAGCCCGTAGACAGCCACCACGGGCGAATACTGCACATAGTCGTCAGCATGCATCTTGCGCCTGTCCTTCGGCACGAGGGCGTATCTCACGGCGCGCTTCTGCCTGACCATCCATCCGTTCTCGATATACAGCGCCGACACGCCGACGAGGGCGGCAGGCACCACTATGTCGACAGCCCTGAGCCTGTGGCCGTCGTCGAAGGTGCAACGCCGCTGCACATCGCAGCTAAGGCTGTCGGCAGCACTGACGCCTGAAGCAACACAGAGCAGCAGCATAATGAGGATGATCCTGAAGTTGAACGTTTCTTTACTTTTCATCATTTCGTTAATTTTTCCGGTGTGTCAAGCAATGTCATGGCCGATGGCATAAACCGGCAAAGATATCACACGGAAATGCTGAAAACCACCTATCGGGAAACTGTTTTTTTAATGTATTTTTTAATATACGCATATCCCGAAAACTTATTTTAACCAAACAGCAAGCAGCAACACAAGCCGTAGCGCAAAGCACGGCCTACGACGGCAGTCAGCCAAGACACGAACAGCCCGGCGAGCCGAAAGCATCATAAGCACGGCAAAAAGCCTTGCGGGCGTAAATACCTGACAATCAGCACAAAACGAAACATCGGAAATTATCGTGAAAGCATACTAACAGCAGTTGAGCATACAGTCTATCGTGGTAAAACTTGACATCGCTGATCAGAAAGTGTATCTTTGCAAACGTGAACGACATGAAGCCGCAGGCACCTCAAAGGACAGCATGGACAGCCGGCAACCATCAGCCGCCGAAGCGGCGCCGGGCAGCATGAAAGACACAACTGACACAAAGAAGCTTCTTAATGCAGAGAGAAACACACACAGATTATTAACCATTAAAAAAAGAAAGGAAAAAAGATTATGGCAGTTTTTTATAAGTTGTATCAGGAAAACAGAGAAGGTTCGGCAAACAAGGGCAAGTGGTATGCACGCGCCGTGCACACGGGCACAGTTACAATAGACGACCTGGCAGACGAGATGCAGGCCAACTGTACGGTGAAGAGGGCCGACATCGTGGCCGTACTGAGCGAGCTGGTGGAGACCATGCAGAAGCATCTGCAGATGTCGCACCGCGTGAAGCTCGACCGCCTCGGCACATTCAAGATCGGCATGCACACCAGTCCGGCCGACACCGTGAAGGACTTTACGGCAAGCGGCAACGTCAAGTCGGTGCACGTGCTGTTTCAGCCCGAGACCAAGATTGACAAGAACAAGACCCGCACCCGCGCACTGCTTACGGGCTGCAAGGTGCAGGAGCTGCCCAAGAATGCTGTCAGCGACGCCCTCGACGACGTGGAAGCCGTGTAGCAGCAGGGCATGAATGAATGCAGACGGTGAACGTAACACACATAAATTAAACCCAAAAACGGTCATTAGGATTCGGTCGGGATTTAGCTTTATATTGAGCGGATTTTCGTTATATTTTTAGCAGGCATAGCGGGCTATGTCAAGAAAAATCTGACAAAAAGACGCCAATAGAAACAAAAAGACAGACTGAAAGCATCAATGCACAAAATTGATAAAGTAATATGCGGTCTGATGACCGATTTGGATTAAAAAACTTACAAAAACAAAACAGACAATGGGAACAAAAGACAAGAACAACATTTCGATAATTCTGAAGGTGATAGTGGCAGTGGCAACAGCCATCCTGGGCGTGTTCGGAGTGAACGCGGCAATCTGAAAATGATGCAGTTAATCAAAATCAACCAACCGGTCCGGCAGGCATTTCAGTCTGCCGGATTTTTATGTTTATTCAATATATATACATAAAATATGTGTACTTTTTATCACAAAAGTCACATAATGTAAAAATAAATCGCTATATTTGGCAAATTAAACTCAAACATATAACACATAAACCTTGAAGCCTATGGGAAAATAATAGACACCAACATCTAAGAGATTAAAATCATTACACAAAATTAACCTGTTAAACTTATAGCTTATGAAAAAACTGATATTTATGCTCATGGCAGTAATCTGTTTCACGGCATGCTCAAACGACGACAACGACCCCCAAAAGCCTATTAATCCGGAACAGACCAGAACCGTGGAGCTGAACGATACCACCCTGACATTTGAACTGAATGCAGACACTGCAACTGTAAACATAGGCAGCAGCGAAGGCTGGTGGATAGAAGAGATTACGACAGAGGAAGACACACTGAAACCTACTGCCGAGGAGAAGCAGCTGATGGCAGGAGGCGGAGCATATGAAGCGCGATGCCAGTGGGTCAGCATGAAACGCAACGGCAGCAGCATCGAAGTGGCCGTAGACGATAACGTATATAAAGAACGCACATTCAAGATTGTCCTTGCCACAGCCGACAGCACGGCCACCATCACGGGCGTGCAGGAAGAAATGATTACAGGCCAGTGGGACGACATTATAGGCCTGTCGACCAAGACCGTAACGCTCAACGGGGCAGGAGACCCTGCTACTGTAACTACCGAAGGAAAACACTGGTTGATAACATCAATAGAGGTTGACGGAGAGACGCTGTATAATTTCTACTACGACAACACCGAGAACAGAAACATGTATCAGACGGGCAAGTTCAACCAAAAGTGCGACTGGCTCAACGTAAGCGTGGACGACTGGACGCTGAACATATCGGCAGACATGAACTACGGAGCAGGCAGAACCTTCAAGATTTATGTTCAGGCAGGCGACTACCACGACTGCATAGAAGGCACGCAGGAAGAACTGATGACGGGAGGAGCCTCAGACAAAATCGGCTTGTCGACCAAAGAAGTTACACTCGACTATACGGGCAGCGAAGTAAAGATTGACACTGAAGGAAAACACTGGTGGATAACAAGCATTGAAGTTGAAGGCGAAACGCTCTACAACTTCGGCTACGACAGAACCGAAAACAGAAATATGTATAACACGGGCAAGTTCAACAAAAAGTGCGACTGGCTCAACGTAAGAGTGGACGACTGGACTCTGTACATATCAGCAGACGATAACTTCAGAAAAGAAAGGACATTCAAAATAACGCTCGAATTAGGCAACTACTTCGACCATATCAGCGGAACGCAGAAAATCAAAGACAAGTAACACCTGTATAGCGCCATTGTATGGCTGCACACAGGCGGCATACGCAACACATAAACACATTCTAAAAAGAAGCCGGCTGCACGCGCCTATGCCCACATAAGCAGAGCGCGCATGCAGTCGGCATGAGTTTTCAGCGATAAACAACATTGCCGTTAAACCAAAATCAGTCATCATTATTAGGCTATAAGCATCAATGTGCTTGTAGAATTAAACCATATGACTGATAACCTGTTAGGGGTAATCGTAACTGTAACATAACGGACAAAATATAATAAAAACAATTTTATTTCGTACAATCGAATTTTTGCATTATCTTTGCATATTATAATTATGTGTCATGCCTGACAGCAAATGTAATAACAAATGACAGGCTTAAAGAATTGCTCACCCTACATCGTACAGATATAACAAAGTTACTTAAAGATTTATGTAACAATAAACTTTTAATATCTGAAGGAAACGGCAGGGGAACAAAATATTATATTAATAAAAAGGTTGACACCTCGGAGGGAAAGGTTGACACCTCAGAAGAAAAGGTTGACACCTCAGAAGAAAAGGTTGACACCCCGGAAGAAAAGGTTGACAATACTAATACACATCTAAAAAGAGATGAACTTGAGCGGTTAATAACAGAAAAAGCAAAAGAATACATTTCTTTGGAAGAAATAGCTTTAAGAACTGGGAAAAAATCCAGTTATCTTAAAAATAAGATAATACCGGAAATGATTAGGAAAAATAAGTTGAAAAGACTTTATGCACAGACACCTAACCATCCCGAACAAAAATATAAAGCAACAGAAGAATAAAAAACAACGATACGGAACAATGGAATACAATTTCAGAGAGATTGAGAAGAAATGGCAGAAACAGTGGGCCGAGATGAAGACCTACCAGGTTACTGAAGACAAGAGCAGAGAGAAATTCTATGTGCTCAACATGTTTCCTTATCCATCGGGAGCAGGACTGCACGTGGGACATCCGCTGGGATACATAGCCAGCGACATCTACGCCCGCTACAAGAGGCTGATGGGATATAACGTGCTCAACCCCATGGGATACGACGCCTACGGACTGCCCGCCGAGCAGTATGCCATACAGACAGGACAGCATCCGGCCATAACTACGGCCGAAAACATAAGCAGATACCGCAGCCAGTTGGACAAGATAGGATTCTCGTTCGACTGGAACCGCGAGGTGCGCACCTGCGAGCCTAAATATTACAAATGGACGCAGTGGGCATTCCAGAAGATGTTCAACTCGTTCTACTGCAACACTTGCCAGAAGGCACAGCCTATAGAGAAGCTCATAGAGCACTTCAGCCAGAAGGGCACCGAGGGACTCGACGTGGCACAGAGCGAGGAGATGAACTTCACGGCAGCCGAATGGAACGCCATGAGCGAGAAGGAGCAGCAGCAAGTGCTGATGAACTACCGCATAGCCTATCTGGGCGAGACGATGGTTAACTGGTGTGCCGGACTGGGCACCGTGCTTGCCAACGACGAGGTGGTAGACGGCGTGAGCGTGCGCGGCGGTTATCCCGTTGTTCAGAAGAAGATGATGCAGTGGTGTCTGCGCGTAAGCGCCTATGCACAGCGCCTGCTCGACGGACTCGACACTGTAGACTGGACAGAGTCGCTGAAGGAGACTCAGCGCAACTGGATCGGCCGTTCTGAAGGAACAGAGATGCAGTTTAAGGTGGCCGGACAGGACTGGGCTTTCACCATCTTCACCACACGTGCCGACACAATATTCGGCGTAACGTTCATGGTGCTGGCACCTGAAAGCGAACTCGTAGAGAAACTTACCACACCTGAGCAGAAGGCTGAGGTGGACGCATATATAGAGCGCACAAAGAAGCGCACCGAGCGCGAGCGCATCAGCGACCGCTCTGTTACGGGCGTGTTCTCAGGCTCTTACGCCATCAATCCGTTCACGGGCGAGAACATTCCTATCTGGATTTCTGACTATGTGCTGGCAGGATACGGCACAGGAGCCATCATGGCTGTGCCTGCGCACGACTCGCGCGACTATGCCTTTGCCAAGCATTTCGGACTGGAGATACGTCCGCTCATAGAGGGATGCGACGTGAGCGAGGAGAGCTTCGACGCCAAGGAGGGCACCGTGTGCAACTCGCCTAAGAGCGGAGTGGAAACTCTCGACGGATTCTCACTCAACGGCCTGAGCGTAAAGGAGGCTATAAAGAAGACCAAGGAGTTTGTAACTTCTCACAACATGGGCCGCGTGAAGGTGAACTACCGTCTGCGCGACGCCATCTTCTCACGCCAGCGCTACTGGGGCGAGCCGTTCCCGGTTTACTATAAGGACGGCATGCCTTACATGATTTCAGAAGACAAGCTGCCGCTCGAGCTGCCCGAGATAGACCAGTATAAGCCTACAGAGACAGGCGAGCCGCCGCTCGGACACGCAAAGAAATGGGCTTGGGACACAGAGAAGAACGAGGTTGTGGACAAGAGTCTGATTGACAACAAGACAATATTCCCGCTCGAGCTCAACACCATGCCGGGCTTTGCAGGCTCATCAGCCTACTATCTGCGCTACATGGATCCGCACAACGACAACGCCCTCGTGGGCGAAGAGGCCGACCACTACTGGCAGAACGTTGACCTGTATGTGGGCGGAACAGAGCACGCCACGGGCCACCTGATATACTCACGCTTCTGGAACAAGTTCCTGTTCGACCTCGGAGTGTCGTGCCAGGAGGAGCCTTACAAGAAGCTCGTCAACCAGGGTATGATTCAGGGACGCTCTAACTTCGTTTACCGCGTAAACAGCGACGACCACTCTAAGAAGCCGCTCTTCGTGAGTCTCGGACTGAAAGACCAGTATGACGTAACGCCTATACACGTTGACGTAAACATCGTTCACGGCGACGTGCTCGACACAGAGGCATTCAAGGCATGGCGCCCCGAATACAACGACGCCGAATTCATCCTCGAAGACGGCAAGTATGTGTGCGGATGGGCTATAGAGAAGATGTCAAAGTCGATGTTCAACGTTGTCAACCCCGACATGATTGTAGACAAATACGGAGCCGACACGCTGCGTCTCTACGAGATGTTCCTCGGTCCGGTAGAGCAGAGCAAGCCTTGGGACACCAACGGAATAGACGGCTGCCACCGCTTCCTGAAGAAGTTCTGGGCACTGTTCTACGATCAGCGCACAGGCGAATTCCTGCCCGACCAGAGCGAGCCTACGCCGGAGCAGTATAAGTCTGTCCACAAGCTCATCAAGAAGGTTACGCAGGACATCGAGCAGTTCAGCTACAACACCAGCATATCTGCCTTCATGATTTGCGTCAACGAGCTGCATCAGCTCAAATGCCACAACCAGGCATTGCTGACCGACGTGGTAGGCCTGATAGCTCCGTTTGCTCCGCACATAGCCGAAGAGCTGTGGCACGCACTGGGCAACAGCGGCAGCATATTCGACGCATGCTGGCCCGAATACAACGAGAAATACCTCGTTGAGAGCACCGTTCAGATGGGTATAGCCTTCAACGGCAAGCGCCGCTTCGAGATGCAGTTTGCAGCCGACGCCGACAACGCAGCCATAGAGCAGGCTGTGATGGCCGACCAGAGAACGGCAAAATACATCGACGGCAAGCAGATAGTAAAGGTTATCATCGTGCCGAAGAGAATGGTCAACGTGGTTGTTAAATAACAGCCGCGCCCATATCACTAAGGCAAACAGCAAAATAACAGGACACACACAGGCGGCAAAGGCCGGGCAACACAGCAGAGCCCGGCCACTGAGCCGGCCTGACTCACTCACAGGAGCCGACGCGCTCATGATAAAACCGTTATGTCAACAGAATTAAAAAGAAACACACTTTCACCTTAAAAAATCACAAGCCATGCAGAAGCAAATATTAATTCGTGAAGCCAAAGACTACTTCAACATCACCCTCGGGCTGATGCTCTACACGTTCGCCTTCACGGTGTTCCTCCTGCCTTACGAGATAGTTACGGGAGGTATAGCGGGAATCGGCGCCGTGGTGTTCTACGCCACGAAGTTCCCCGTTCAGTACACATTCTTCATAATCAACGCCGTGCTCATCGTGGCCGCGCTGAAGATACTGGGCTGGCGCTTCCTGATGAAGACCATCTACGCCACGTTCATGCTGACGTTCCTGCTCGACGTGGCCCAGAGAGTTGTCATCCAGCCCGACGGCACGTTCTACAAGCTGCTGGGCGACGGCAACGACTTCATGTCGCTCGTCATCGGATGTATGATGACCGGCACGGCCCTGGCCATAGTGTTCCTCAACAACGGCTCTACGGGCGGCACCGACATCATAGCGGCCTCGGTCAACAAGTACCGCAACATATCGCTCGGCCGCGTAATCCTGCTAATCGACGTGTGCATCATAGGCAGCTGTCTGTTCATCGACACGTTCGGTCCCGTGCAGTTACGCTGCCAGAAGGTGGTGTTCGGCTTCTGCACCATGTTCATCGAGTGCACCATGCTCGACTACGTGATGAACTGGCAGCGCCAGTCGGTGCAGTTCATGATATTCTCAAAGAAATATCAGGAGATAGCCAACGCCATAGCCACCACCACCGACCACACGATAACCATACTCGACGGTCACGGATGGTATACGGGCAAGGAGACCAAGGTGCTCTGTCTGCTGGCAAAGAAGAACGAGAGCGTGACGATATTCCGACTGATAAAAGTAATCGACCCCAACGCCTTTGTGAGCCAGAGCTCCGTGATAGGCGTATACGGCGAGGGCTTCGACCAGATAAAGGTGAAAGTGCCCAAAAAGATGAAAGACAATACGCTAAACGGCAAGTGACGGCAAAAGGCCGCAGCCACGGGCGCACAGAGAAACAATAAAGAAAAGATGAAAATAGTTTTCGCAACAAACAACAAGAACAAGCTGGCCGAGATAAGAGACATGCTCGGCGACAAGATAGAAGTGATGTCGCTGGCCGACATCAACTGCCACGAGGACATACCCGAGACGGCAGACACGCTGGAGGGAAACGCCCTGCAGAAAGCCCGCTACGTGTTTGACAAATACGGCATGAGCTGCTTTGCAGACGACACCGGACTCGAGGTGGACGCACTGGGCGGAGAGCCGGGAGTCTACTCGGCACGATATGCCGGCGGCGAAGGTCACGACAGCGAGGCAAACATGGCAAAGCTGATGCAGAAGCTCGGCGACAACGACAACCGCAAGGCGCGCTTCCGCACGGTGATAGCCCTGATAACGGGCAGCGGCGACGACGGCGTGAAGCTGTTTGAAGGCGTGGCAGAAGGCGATATAATACGCGAGAAGAGGGGAGGAGAGGGCTTCGGCTACGACCCAATATTCCGCCCCGAAGGCTACGACAAGACATTTGCCGAACTGGGCCACGAGATAAAGAACAAGATATCTCACCGCGCCAGGGCCGTGCAGAAACTTGTAGAATATCTTAAACAGGCAAGCGGCAACAGATAGCCGCCTGCCTTTATATTATCATCACCGCCGCCTGCAAGCGCTGCGCAAAGCGCTCTGGCGGCGCAACGGCAATGCCGCTGAACGAAGAATTTTGGCATTTTATAAAACAAATCTTACCTGCCGGCGTTATATCATAGAGCAACAAGCCACAAGCTGTAAACAAAACAATTATGCGAAAAATAAACACCCATATCCTCAGACATATCATGTCATGCTGTCTGCCGTGCCTTTTTCTGCTATTATCAGTGCCGGCCAATGCAATAAGCGGCGGCAGCACAGACGGCTGGACCCTCTATCCAAGCTACGGCAACATAACAGAAATAGAGCCCACGGGCAAGGAGGTGTACGTGCTGGCATCCAACAGTCTGTTTTCGTATAACCCCGCAAACGGACTTGTAGCCACCTACGACAAGACAAATATGCTGTCGGACATCGAGATATCGCACATAGCATGGTCAAAATCGGCCGGCAGACTTATCGTTACCTACACAAACTCTAACATCGACCTGCTTTCAAGAAACGGCAGCGTGATCAACGTGCCCGACCTCTACATGAAGGAAGCTACCTACGACAAGACAATAAACAACATTTATATATATAACCAATATGCCTATCTGTCGACAGCCTTCGGCATAGTGAAGATGAACGTAAGCAACGGAAGCATTGCCGACTCGTATCAGCTCGGATTCCAGGTTGACTACTGCTACATCGAGGGCAACTACATCTATGCTGCATCGAGCACGCAGGGCATCTACCGCGGCAACATGCAGGACAACCTGCTCGACAAAGGCAACTGGAGCCGCACGGGCGACTATGTGGCGCAGAACATAGACCGCACAAAGGTGTACGACCAGACCGACGGCACATGGTGGACCAAGACCGAAGACGGAAAGCTAACAGGATATAAGATAAACAGCGACAACGTGCCCGTGTATGTAACCGAAGGCGTTGCACCCGACGGACCCGCATCAAACAACTTCTACCGCATATACATCAACAACGGAAGCCTCTACGGCGTGGGCGGCCTGTGGTCGCAGGAGACCGACGGCAACCGCCCGGGCGAAGTTCACGTGTGGAACGGCGACAGCTGGTCGGAGTTTGAAAAGGTTACAACCGACAAGATAGGCCACAGCTACGTTGACGTGCTGTGTCTCGACTTCGACCCAACAATAAGCGGACACGTCATGGTGGGCGCCAAGAGCGGCATGTATGAGTTTCAGGACGGCAAGTTCGTGAAACACTACACAACGGACAACAGCGCGCTCGAGTCGCCGTTCAATCCGCCGTCGAAAGACTATACCATCGTTACATCTGTAAAATACGACGCTGCCGGAAACCTCTGGGCGCTCAACTCGCTGATAAGCAACAGCATAAAGTGCCTCTCGAAAAGCGACGGAAAATGGACTACATACAAGCATTCTGAACTGTCGGGCACCAACAGCTACGACCTTGAAAAAGCCTTTATCAGCAAGACCAACGGCAAGATGTGGTTTGTAAACAACAACTACAACAACACCATACTTTACTCATACGACTATGCCAACGACGTGCTGACAAAATACGGACCGAGCATAATAAACCAAGACGGAACAAGCCTCGGCGCAAACTACATATTCAGTCCGGTTGAAGACAGGGAAGGAAACGTATGGGTAGGCACCAACGCCGGACCTGTTTATCTCTCGGCAAGCGCCATACAGAACGGCTCCACTTACTTCACGCAACATAAAGTGCCGCGCAACGACGGCACCAACTATGCCGACTATCTGCTATCGGGCATCGATGTGCGCGCCATAGCCATCGACGGCGGCAACCGCAAATGGATAGGCACCAACTCGAACGGAGTGTTCCTCATCAGCGACGACAACAACACGCAGATAAGCCACTTCACCACAGACAACTCGCCTCTGCCGTCAAACCTTGTGCAGGACATAGCCATCGACGGTGCGTCGGGCCGCGTATATTTCGCCACAGACAAGGGCTTATGTTCTTATCAGAGCGACGCAACCGAGCCGACAGACGAGATGACCAAGGACAACGTATACGCATATCCCAATCCCGTAAGACCCGACTACACGGGCTTGATAACCATCACAGGCCTTAGCTATGACGCCGACGTGAAGATAGTAACGTCGAGCGGAGCACTCGTAAACCAGGGCCGAAGCACGGGCGGATCATACACATGGGACGGCTGCGACCTCAACGGCAAGCGTGTGGCATCGGGCGTGTATATGGTTGAGACGGCAACATCGTCGGGCGACAAGGGCACCGTGTGCAAGATTGCCATAGTGAACTGACATCACAACAGACATAAAAATCTCAGCAGGAACACGTGACACGAAATACAGACATCCTATCTCACGAAAACACATTATGGACGCAGGGCATATCGGCAATAATGGTTATGCTGATGCACTTCATAATGCAGATTGAAGGTTACCCCCGCATCGTCAACATATTAGGCAGCATAGGCGTGGCTGCGTTTCTGTTCATATCAGGCTTCGGACTAAACGAAAGCTACAAGAAAAGCGGTCTGGCCGGCTACTGGCACAAACGCATCGTGCGCGTAATAATACCGTGCTGGCTCGTCTTTCTGTTCAAGCTGCCGTTTGAAGAGCAGTTCAGCCTGTCAAGGCTTGTCCACAACCTGCTCTTCACCGACTCGGAACTGTGGTTTGTCGACTATATCGTAAGATGGTATATCATCTACTGGCTGGCGCGCAGACTATCACCGCGCCACACCACCAAGATACTTGCAGGCTTCTCAGTGGCCTTCATCTTCGCCCAGCAGCTCATGTGCGAGCAGGCCTTCTCGTTCTTCTGCGGATACATCGTGTCGCAGCATTATGACAAGGTAAGACAGACAAGCCGCGGCAGGATCATAAAATTCACGGCGGCAGCCTTTGCCTACGGCACGGCGTTCATGCTCATCAAGGAAATTCCGTTCGTAAGAAGATACATCGGCACCGTGCCCTTCAACGTCATACTGCTCAACATCAAGTTGCCGCTGGCAGTAGCCATAATCACAGCTCCGCACATATTACCGCAACTGAAGAGGCTCAGACCTATATCATGGTTCGGCAAGATAAGCTATGAGATATACATAGTTCACTTCTTCGTCCTGCCGTTTGTAACCGACTTTTTATCCATAATTAAATACATGGCGGCGTCTACCGTCATTGCCGCCGTGTTCAACAGGATAAACAACGAGCTGAAGAACAACTTCACCACGGTGTTCACCTCAATACTCTACATCGCCGTATGCTACATCATGGCATGCAAATACAGCATGAGGGCCACCGAACATTTCGGATACGTCAGCATGAGCTATGCCGTTATCCTGGCTCTCGTCACGCTGCTGTTCAATCGCCGAAAGACAATTATAAGCAGACATTCTGAGGCAATATTCTGGTCAATGGCTGTGATAATGGCAGTTGCTATGGCTGCCGTGCAGTATCATTTCGACCCCATGCAGAACCAGGTTGACCGCTGGTCGGCCATAGCCAATCCGCTCACCGCCATGTTCAGCGGCCAGTTTCCTTATTCGGCACAGACCCACTTAGGCGGCTACGCCTCTCCGTTCCCGGTGTGGATGGTGTTCCACATACCCTTCTGGGCACTCGGCAACGTAGGCCTTTCAGAGATTTTCACCGCCCTGCTGTTCGTCATCAGCGTCAAGGCCGCCTACGGCTCTCAGGCAGGCATAAAGGCCACCGTGCTGCTTGCGCTAAGCCTTAATCTGTGGTATGAAACGGCAGTGAGGAGCGACCTTATATCCAATTTTCTTCTTCTTGCATCATTTATAAACCTTCTTATATGCAAGAAGATAACCTTCAGTAAATATCCTTTGATGCTCGCGGCTATATCCGGCCTGTGGCTGTCAACGAGAATAAGCACGGCCTTTCCTCTCTTCATCATGTTCTTTCCCTTCTGGCTCAAGCTTTCTGCGGGCCGCAAGGTGTCCACGCTGCTCATTGCCGCAGCCGTGCTGTGCCTTACGTTCCTGCCGTTTGCATTGTGGGACTGGCACGAACTGTTCTATGCCGAGAACAATCCGTTCTCGCTTCAGTCGAGACAAGGACGCCCGGCCGACTCGCTTCTGCTGCTCGCTGCTGCAGTGATAATGGCTTTAAAATGGAAGGGAAACAACAAGATGCTTATGCTATTCTCGGCTATAATGCTTATCCTCGTGCCAGTGCTGGCATACGGACACAATATGTATGTGTACGGCAACTGGACCGACATATTCAATTCGGCATACGACATAACCTATCTCGACGCCTCGCTGCCGTTCTGCATCACGCTCATGGCAGCCTTCGGAGCATGTCAGATGCAGGCAAAGAAACCCAGCTTGTAGAGCTTGAATACTGCCAACGACGGCTTATTGCCACGCAGATTGCGCAGTTCGGCGCCACTGAACATTCTGTGGAACAGCCTGACAAGCCACAACATGTGCATCGACCTCAGCCTGCCCATCATGCCGAGCAGCGGCGAATAGTCTTTTAGTTCGCCGGCAAACTGATGCAGAGTGAGCATGGCCTCCTCTATCTTCTTCAGATAAGCCGCATTGCCTTCAAAGCACGTATAAGCCACAGGATTGTCTATATGCCTTACCACGATGCCGTTGTTGCGGAACGCACGGCCAAGCATCACGTCCTCATATCCGTAGCCCTTTATCCTTTCGTCGTAAGGCACACGCTCAAGAACGGAGCGGTGATAAAAGAAGTTTGTCGTGCGGAACGAATTGTATGGCAGTCTGTTTCTCACCTCAACCGAATGGTTTTTCTCTTCAAATTTCTCATATCTGAAGCGCAGGTTCTCCTTATATAGTCTTGCCGAATCAGCCCCACCGTCAACACACACGCCGCCGCACACGGCCTCGCCGCGCTGCGCTCCGCTGCGTAGATAGCGCAGCAGAAAGTCGTCGTAGACCAGACTGAGGCGCGCGTCGACCATCAGATGCCACTCATATTTGCCCTTAGACGTCATATTGTTGCGCATGGCTGCACGGCAGTCGTGATGGCGGTCAATAACGTAGCGGCAGTGAGAAAGGCCGTCTATCGCCCTGTTTTCGGCTATCACGGCCTCGTTAGTGCTTCCGTCGTCTATTGCGAGAATCTCATATTCAAGGCCGTCTATGGCTTCAGCCTGTGAATGGAGCACGCTGACAAGCGCCACGGCACTGTCGTTATAGACGGGTATAAGTATTGACAATTCGTTTATCATTTTGTTTTGCACAGATATGAATATTTAAGGTGCTGCCGCCGGCGTTACGCAATTGCAGGCCAGCGTATATTATGCAAATATAATGAAAGCCGGCGGCAAAACAAAATAAAAGGCGCAGTTTTTATTTCAGTCGCTTAAATTGATTAAAAGCTAAATGAAATAGAAATAATGTACCATCTCCTATGACACTGTCCAAAATTTCTTTTTGGTGTCGTATTTTAATATATATTTGCATCCGTAACAAGTACGAGCGTTATATCAACGAGATTGAACATTCCTGATAATGCCGTAATTGGTGGCTACAAGGACGGATGATAGCCAAGACTAAAGTCACTGCCATGACATAAGCTCTAAAATCACTTAACCCCATATAATGCAAAATAATATCAAAAAAACTTCTTATGATAAAAGAAACTGACGAAGGCGGCCTGATAATGACCACGACAAAAAAGCCCTTAGCCAGCTACTCGTGCATTTAAAGGCCGATCTGTGTCTCATTGAAATCCGAGAATGCAAGAGGCTTGCCCGCATAGCCATTGCAACAGGCGTTGCGGCAATCCTGTTGCTGCTAATACTGATATGGCTATAGCCCATTTCGCGATTTTGTTGGCTTTAATGGCGGAAAGCTTGCTTTCATTGTCAAGCAGCCTGTCTTCTTCTTCACTGATTTCCGCAGACAGCCTGTCTCGGCATATTTGCAAATATGCCGTCAGGTGTTCTCTTGAAAAGACGGACAATCCCCCAACGGTTAGTTGAATTTTAGCGTTGTCTTTCATATCCTTTTCCACGCTGGCCCAATAAGCTCCGCAAACTTTTTTCCCCAGTTCATGGTCTATATAGTCGTCCTTTAAAAACATCGTTATCTACTGTTATTCAGTAATTTAATCAATAAAAGTCTTTGATAAATCTGCAAGTTTTCTTATCT
>ENA-ORTJ01000585-ORTJ01000585.1-human-gut-metagenome-genome-assembly--contig:-NODE-585-length-31018-cov-11.301876_pt1 | contig 31018 bp, 29 predicted proteins | sample MGYA00242069_ERZ509187 | MGnify/ENA primary metagenome ERZ509187 (study PRJEB26280, sample SAMEA2338779) | human gut metagenome | biome: human gut; feature: human-associated habitat; material: faeces... | reverse complement strand
GATTCCGAAGGCTCAAAGGACCCCGAGACTCCTGAGACCCCGACGAATCCGGACATGATGCGCCGCTTAAGTCAACAGAAGTGCTGTAGCTGCCAACAGTTATAGTATAAGCACTTGTACCATTGACATATACAGTGCCGTCAGTTCCCTTAATTGTTACGGTATTTCCATCAGCATCCTTAATAGTTCCTACATTGTACAGGTTAGTTATAGTACTGTCGCCAGTTACAGTCCAGCTTGAATCAGAGCTTATATATACGTTGCAATAGCCGTCTCCACCGCTTCCGGCTACTACAGGAGCAATTAATTTTTTCTTTAAGTCTTTCATAGTCGTGGCCTCCTTGTTATATGAATTAATACGTGTTAATGAGTGAAAGTAAGTCTGATTACGTATCACTAATAGTCATTGCTAAGTTTTTAAATAATTGTTTTGTATCTTTTATGATTATAGATTAATAGGAAACTATGAAGAAAAATGTTAAAAGATTGATTAAAATGTGTAATTATTATGGTGAAAATGTGTCCTCAGAATTAATCATTAAATCAGCAGATAATATTTACATACAGTTTACGAAAGACTGATATTACATTTTACAGAGCTTTATTACTATATAGATAATGTGAGTGTCAGAAGTGAATTCGCAACTCACCAAAGTATTCGTATTACTGCGTTGCTTTGCGGTTAATGCAATTTCCAGATAATTTTACATAATTAACAATGACATCATATTATTTTACTGTTTAGAGCATATCTTAAAAATGCTGTGTATTTCTTCAATGTGGAGTGGTTGCCATATAAAATTTGATAAATATATATTGAAGCATTTATGCACATTTTTCATATTTAACATAACTTTGGATAGTAAATGTATTATAGAAATGGAGGGAGCTTATGCCATCAACATATGCACATTACAGACTGGGACAGGAAGTGTATAAGAGTGTGTCAGCACTGGCGCGTACTGCGATTAAAAGTCATAAGGAGATGTTTGATATAGGTCTTCACGGACCAGATATATTATTTTATTATAGACCACTTGCGGTATGTACAATTAATAAGCAGGGATATGATATGCATGCAAGAAGCGGACTTGAATTTTTTAAGAGAGCAGGGGAAATCTTCTGTGAGGCAGATGAGGATGATAAAGAGGCACTGCTTGCTTATATATATGGATATTGCTGCCATTTTGCGCTGGATGTAAGTTGTCATGGCTATATAGATGAAAAGATAGCTAAAGACGGTGTGAGCCATACGGAGATAGAAGTTGAATTTGACAGAAGTCTGATGATTAAAGATGGCTATGACCCTATAACACACAGTCTGACCGACCATATTAAGGTAAATAATACAAATGCTGCATATATATGTAGATTTTATAATTATCTTACTAAGGATGACATAATAAAAGCTTTGGACGGAATGGTTTCATATAATAAGCTGCTTATAGCACCATCAAGAATAAAAAGGGCAATGATATATTCATTACTGCACATAACAGGCAATTATAAGGAAATGAATGGATTACTTGTGAATTATAAGGCCAATCCTCTTTGTAATGACAGCACAGATAAGCTGTATGAATTATATGAGTCAGCAAAACAGCTTGCGGTGACTCTTATAAGTGAATTCCGAGCATCAGCTTATGGCAGGATAGAATATAACAAGATGTATAATTATACATTTGGTTCTAAGCTTGTTGAAGAAAATGTGCATAAGACAAGTGAAACACAAATTAAAAATCAGACCAATAACAATACAGAAGATAATGCAAAAACTGTTATTCAATATACTGTAAGTAATGAATTGGAGAATAATGCAGATGGCGATGAAAGTGATAATGCAGATGGCAGCAGTAGAAAATGTGGTTAATGCAGCTTAAATGGTGAGGAGGGAGAATTGTCATATGAAGATTAAACTTACTGGTAAAGAAAAAAGATGGATTATGTATGATGTTGGTAATTCAGCATTTACACTTTTAGTTTCAACAATAATACCAATATATTTTAACTATCTGGCAGGAAAGGCAGACATATCTTCTGTTAATTATCTTGCTTACTGGGGTTACGCAGCATCTATATGTACAATTATTGTTGCACTGCTAGGACCTGTATGTGGAACGCTTGCTGATACTAAAGGATTTAAGAAACCGGTATTTTTCATATCAATACTTATTGGAAGTGTAGCATGCGCTATGCTCGGAGTCTGTTTTCAATGGCTGATATTTCTTATTGTATTTACGATAGCAAAGGTTGGATTTTCTTCAAGTCTTATATTTTATGACTCAATGCTTGTTGATGTAACAGATGATAAAAGAATGGATTATGTATCATCACAGGGATTTGCATGGGGTTATATAGGAAGCTGCGTTCCATTTGTAGTATGTCTTCTGCTTGTGTTAGGTTCATCAAAGCTTGGGATAAGCATGGAGCTTGCCATGGCAATATCATTTGTTATAGTAGCATTATGGTGGATGGGTATGTCACTGCCTCTTATTAAAAAATATGAGCAGAAAAATTATGTAGAAAGAAAGCCACATGCAGTAAGAGAAAGTTTCAAAAGATTATATGCAACATGTAAAAATATAAAAAAAGAAAAGCATATATTTTTATTTCTGCTTGCATTTTTCTTCTACATAGATGGTGTGTATACAATCATAGACATGGCAACGGCATACGGTTCGGCACTCGGACTTGATAGTACAGGACTTCTGCTTGCACTACTTGTAACACAGATTGTAGCATTTCCGTGTGCAATAATATTTGGAAGACTTTCATATAAAGTAAGTACTGAAAAACTTATAATGTTATGTATTGTGGCTTATCTTGGAATAGCAGTATTTGCAGTGTTTTTAAGAACACAGGTACAGTTCTGGATACTTGCAATTCTTGTAGGTATGTTTCAGGGTGGCATACAGGCTTTGTCAAGGTCATATTTTACTAAGATTATTCCAGAGGAAAAGACTGGTGAGTACTTTGGACTTATGGATATATGCGGCAAAGGTGCTTCATTTATGGGGACAACTGTCGTCAGTGTTGTATCACAGCTCACAGGTGACATCAACAAGGGTGTCGGTATGATTGCAGTGCTGTTTGGCATAGGAATAGTTATATTTATGAAAGCTGTATCAATGGCAAAAGTGAGCAGGGGAGAAGTGTCAGATACAGGTGCTGATAGTAATAGTGCTGATATGGCGGCAGGTGCCGGAATATAAATGTAGTTAATGTCAATGTATGCAATGGCATAACTGATAGCATGAAAGGTTTTAATGATAATGTAAAAAGCTTAGATGATAATGTGTTTATCCAGTAGGACTATATGCGAATTGTATTAATTTATTAATAAGAGATATACATAAAAGTATGAGCGCTTTTATGTATATCTCCTTTATACTTCAGGGCAGAACTCTGTCTTGCGTAAATTTGAATAATAACATATTGTGTCGTCTGTCCATTGACAGAATTAGGTTAAACAACAATATTATTCAAGCACAAGTAAGAGTGCCATCTTAAACTTTCCATTGGCTGTTACGCTGTGAAGACCATTCTTTTCAAAACGGAAACATTCGCCTTCCTTGAGTTCGTAGTCTTTTCCTTCGTATCCTATAGTAGCCTTTCCTTCAAGTGCAAATACGATAGCGTTGCCAGGTGCTCTATGAGGTGTAAGACCAGTTCCTTCATCAAAAGCCATAAGAACATACTTCATAGTAGGATTGCTTACAACATCCATATTGGCGATACTGCCTTCCTCATAAGATATAAGATTTTTAAGTGCGAATACTTCGTTTGTTTTTACATTTGCGTTCATAGTGTTCTCCTTTTCAAGAATTAATTCTGTATACACAAGACCTTCGGGTGCAGATGTCTTCATTCCACATAAAGTCTTTGGAGGGATGATAATAGCCTCATCAGGATGCAGACTTACAGTGTGCTGGTCTTTACCGATAACAAACTGTCCGCAGCCATAGGCACCTATATACATAGTCATACGGTCATAGCTTTCCTGACTTATAGAAGTGTCCTTTCCCATAGAAAAGTAAGTCACCTGCGTAATGCCGCCAAGTCTGGAATTCCTTGAAATAGTCATTCCATCACGTACCGGACGCATTTCCTCAATAGTAAATACCATGCAAATCCTCCTTTTTGTGCAAATAAAAATTAAAAAATTAATTATAGTTTTATGTTATGATGTAAGGGTCAAAAGGTATTTTGCCATTTACATCATGCTATCAGGACATTAGTAGTATTGCCCATATGTGTAATATACATTACAATGTAACAAAAATAAAGTGCGTACATTAAAGTTATATACTTACCTTGAGTAAAGTGAAGAAAATAAAAAATTTAACGAAAAAAGGAAAATAAAGATATGAAAAATACAAACACAGAAAATATAAAACTGGAAAATGTAAAAAAAGAAGATACGAAAAACAAAGCAGAACATGATTGCATATGTTCTTCCACCAATATACCCAAAACAGACTGCTTCCATACAGGAGAGAATATAGCAGATACCGATTTTGGTTATACATTATCGCTTATTAATGGAAAATATAAGCTAATTATAATATACTGGCTTGCCAATCATAAGTCAGTTATGCGCTATAATGAACTTAAAAAATGTCTTGGAAATATATCACATAAGACACTCAGTGCCACACTTAAGGAAATGGAAAAAGATGCTCTTATAATCAGAAAAGAATATCCACAGATACCGCCAAAGGTGGAGTATAGCCTTTCAGACAGAGGAAAGTCGCTCATACCTATACTTGTGTCAATGTGCCAGTGGGGCGGTGATCATAAAAATGATGTAATATAAAAATACTTGCTTATTATGAGAATTGGATTATAATACATATGTCATCAGTCCTGGGAGGGGTGCCGCGCAAGCGGTATTGTTGGAGTCTAGGCTCACTCATAGATTTTCCAGTAGAACTCACAACAGCTGGTGACTTTATTTAATGTATTATGTAATATAATGAGCGCCAGAGGAAAGAAAGTGGCTGCGAAAGGTGTGGGTATAATGATTAGACATATATTATTCTGGAATTACACAGACAATGTAAAAGCACAGCATAAAGAAGAGGAAACACTTAAGTTTTTACAGAATTCAGTTGATACAATGAATGGACATATAGATGGACTTATAAATGCAACGATAGGAAAGAATATTGCTGGCGGATACGACCTTGTATTCTATGCAGAATTAAAGGATGTAGAAGCATTAAAGAGCTTCCAGACACATCCGCTTCATATGGCTCACAAGCAAAGATGTGCAGAACTTGTGACGGACAGATTATGTGGCGATCTTGTTGTGGATTTATAATTATAAAAATAATTACTTTATTATTTGCAGCTATAAATGAGCAATTTTAAAATATTACATAATTGTTTATGTTATAAAGAATTATCTTTTATGATTTATTTAGATGTATCTGAGTTGCAACAGAAAAACAATTTATTTTGTATATTTTATTTATAAGCTCATTCATAGATAATAAAATAATTTAAAAATGTAATAAGAGGATAAATATGGATAAAACAAATTCAAGATATGAACACATAGTACATCCGTTTCCACCTTTATATGATGATAATTCCAGAATACTTATTCTTGGAAGTCTTCCGTCAGTAAAGTCGAGGGAGCAGATGTTTTTTTATGGACATAAACAAAACCGTTTCTGGAAGGTTATGGCAAACATATTGCACAATACACCGGAAGATATGCAGGATGAGAATAAACATATTACAGAAGAAAATGCTGTATCAGGCAGGAATAATATGAGTGATATATATGTTCCGGTTACGATAGAAGAAAAGAAGAAAATGCTTCACAGACACCATATAGCTTTGTGGGATGCGATATATAGCTGTGACATAATCGGTTCAAGTGACAGCAGCATAAAAAATGTTGTTCCAACAGACTTAAAACCGATACTTGAACATTCACATGTTAAAAAAGTATTCTGTAATGGTGCGACATCTGCAAAGTACTATAAGAAATATCAGGAAAAAGAGCTTGGAATAGAGGCAGAAACACTTCCATCAACAAGTCCGGCAAATGCAGCATATTCTGTGGACAGACTTGTGGAAATATGGTCTGACAGGCTGGGCGCATACTTGTAGTAAATTAATAAAGATTATATCCTTTATAACTTTGGTAAAATTAAGAAATATTTTATAATGGTATATTTATAAAGTAAGCTATAAATGAGCCGATTTAAAATATTGTACAATTATGTGTGAAATAGAAAGATATATTTTGCATAATCTAATAATTTTTCTGTGTTATTCTTTAATTGTTTTAATTACAAACAAAGAAGATTATCGAGAAATTATATCATTATCAGACAGCAAATATAGTTGAAATTATGATAAAATATAATATCTTTTTAGATATGTGGTTAGAAGTATCTAACTATGCGCTATTATAAAAAGATTGGAGTATACTTAATGAATTTAAAGAAAGTATTTTTTGTTGTGCTAGGCTGTCTGAGTCTTGGATTGGGGGCATTAGGTGCAGTTCTTCCATTACTTCCTGCATTTCCATTTCTTATGCTTGCGGCGTTCTGCTTTGCGAAAAGCTCAGAAAAACTGCACGGATGGTTTGTATCAACAAATCTGTACAAAAAGAACCTTGAAAGCTTCGTGCAGGGTAAGGGAATGACGGTAAGGACTAAGATAAGAATTATGCTTACAGTTACATTTCTTATGAGCATAGGTTTTATTATGATGCACGCAGTACCTGTTGGAAGGATTGTTCTTGGAATTGCATGGCTGTTCCATATATTATATTTTATATTTGGAATTAAAACATTAAAGATAGAGGATATATAAAAATAGAATGATGTCAGTGTCAAAAGATGTAAAATCGTTTATTATTAAATAATAAGATTTAAAAGTTGGAAATATATGGACGGAATATAGAACACTTCAGTTCTTGACATATCATATAAAATAGTAGTATCCTATAAAAAACTTAAACAGGGAATGAAGTTCTCCCTTGGAATCTGGAAGCAGAAACCTAGACTGCTTATTATAGCTGATGACTTCTACGATTATTAATATCGTGGATGTTGTCAGCTTTTTTTCTTTATAAAAATGCAGACTATGATTAGCTATTAGAATTTGCGTCTGAGCGCACTTGACACAAATTCGTTATACGTAAAAATGTGCGCAGAAATGAGGAATATTATGTTAACATCACTATCATTAATTTTTCTGGTTGGCTTGGCTATGGGAGCGATATGCCAGAGACTTAAACTGCCACGTATAATCGGTATGCTTGCGACAGGAATAGTACTGGGAGCATATGTTCTGGATATGCTGGATCCATCTATATTATCCATATCTTCAGAACTTCGTAAGATGGCACTTATTATCATACTTATAAAGGCAGGGCTTTCACTTGACTTAAGTGACCTTAAAAAAGCAGGAAGACCGGCGGTGCTTTTATCATTTGTTCCTGCAACTTTCGAGCTTATGGGATATATTGTGTGTGCGCCTTTAATACTTTGTGTAAGCCGTGTTGATGCAGCGGTTATGGGAGCTGTGCTTGCAGCAGTATCGCCAGCCGTTGTAGTGCCAAGAATGGTGAGCCTTATTGAAAAAAGATATGGAACTAAAAAAGCCATACCGCAGATGATACTTGCTGGTGCTTCGTGCGATGATATATTTGTTATTGTATTGTTCACAACATTTTTAAGTATGGCACAGGGCGGAAGTGTGAGTGTTACAAACTTTATTAATATTCCGGTTTCCATAGTGCTTGGCGTTATCTTAGGTGCAGTTACCGGATGGGGATTATATCTGTTTTTTGAAACTTCTTATGCACATAAGCATTGCGTAAGAAACAGTATGAAAGTAATTATTGTGCTTGGATTTTCATTTCTTCTTGTGTCAATAGAGAGCTGGCTTGAAGGAAAAGTTGCAATTTCGGGACTTCTTGCGGTTGTGAGCATGGCTTGTGTACTTAAGCTTAAAAGCACAGCATTTGTGTCAAAAAGATTATCAGAAAAGTTTGGAAAGTTATGGCTGGCAGCAGAGGTTATACTTTTCGTGCTTGTAGGTGCAGCGGTTGATATAAGATATATGCTAGGTGCGGGAATAGCAGCGGTTGTAATGATAATCACTGCACTTTTATTCAGAACGGCAGGTGTACTTATATGCCTGATTAAGACACCTTTAAGTGCTAAAGAAAGATTATTCTGTGTTATAGCGTATCTTCCAAAGGCGACAGTACAGGCAGCGATTGGTTCAGTACCGCTTGCGGCTGGACTTCCTTCCGGCAATATCATACTATCAGTTGCAGTACTTGCCATTATTATAACTGCGCCACTTGGAGCACTGGTAATAGACAGCAGTTATAAGAGGCTGCTTGAGAAGGAGTAAATGTAAAAATTCATTTTGACATTCATATTATAAATGTGTTAATATAATTACCATAGGTAATTAACTAGGATAATTATCTGTAGTAATTTTATGCACTGATATTATAAATTAGCCAATTTAAAATATTGTGGAAGTTATTAGCTTATTTATGGTATTGCTTTATAAAAATATCTACCTCTGGAAAAGTTGTTTGTATATTATTAGAATATTACAATTTATAAACAATAAAATCATAAGAAAATTAAAAAAGAAAGGATCACAATGAACGCTGATAAAATAAAAAGAATGTTGGATGCCTGCTATGTGGCAAAAAGGATAAGGGAACTGCTGCCAGAGCTTCCGGATGGGGTTACTCCGGCATATATACAGTATATGGATGTTATCCATAAGCTTGAGAGCAGCAATAAGAAAGTAAAGGTGTCGGATATAAGTGCGACACTCAATCTTCCAAGACCGGGAGTTACAAGAACCGTTAAGGAAATGGAGGCAAAAGGTTATCTTACAAAGTCGACATCGGATGAAGATGGAAGAATAACGTATATATCTATCACGCCAAAGGGTGAAGCATTGTCTGAAAAATATGATAAAAATTATTACAACAGATTATCAAAACATATGGATGACATAACAGAAGAAGAGGCTGATTGTATGATTGAAACAATAAATAAGTTTTACAAAGTGATGAGCGAAAGGAGAGTTGACATTGAATAATTCTAAGTCAGATTTTACACAGGGAAGCATATTAGGAAAGTTAGTGCCATTTATGATGCCAATACTTGGAGCACTTATACTTCAGGCGGCATATGGTGCGGTCGACCTTTTAGTTGTTGGAAGATTTGGAACAACATCGGGACTTTCAGCAGTTTCAACAGGAAGTCAGGTGCTTAATTTTGTAACATTTGTGATAACCCAGTTTGCTATGGGTATAACTGTCCTGATAGCAAGATATATTGGGGAAAAGAAGCAGCAGCTCATAGGTTCGCTTATAGGCGGTTCAATAGTTGTATTTGCGATTATATCGGTAGTACTTTTTGCTGTTATGATAATATTTTCAAGACCAATAGCAGTGCTTATGCAGGCACCTGCTGAGGCAGTTTCGCTCACATCAGTATATGTGAAAATATGTGGCGGCGGAATATTTTTCATAGTTGCCTATAATCTTCTGTCAGCCATATTCAGAGGACTTGGCGACAGTAAGTCACCACTTATATTTGTAGCAGTTGCCTGTGTCGTAAATATAGCCGGCGACCTTATACTTGTTGCAGGATTACATCTTGATGCGGCAGGAGCAGCGATAGCGACAGTATTTGCACAGGCAGTAAGCGTTGTATTTGCGTTACTTCTGTTATTTAAAAGAAATCTTCCATTTACAATTAAGAAGAGTGACTTCAGAATAAACGAGCACTGCAACAGAGCTTTAAAGATAGGACTTCCTCTTGCGCTTCAGGAATGTCTTACACAGATATCTTTCCTTGCATTATGTGCATTTATCAACAGACTTGGGCTTGAGGCATCTTCCGGATATGGAGTTGCATGTAAGATTGTAAACTTTGCAATGCTTATACCTAGTTCACTTATGCAGTCGATGGCTTCATTTGTATCACAAAATGTCGGTGCGGGTAATGAAAAGAGAGCAAGAAAAGCATTATTTACAGGTATTGCTGTTGGATTAACAATAGGCTTAATAGTCTTTGTATTTATAATGTTTAAGGGTGATTTACTTACAGGAATATTTACAACAGATGAGGCAGTTATACAGCAGGGTTATGATTACTTAAGAGGCTTTGCGCTTGAAACAATAGTTACTGCGATATTATTCAGTATGATAGGTTACTTTAATGGACACGATAATACAGTGTGGGTTATGATACAGGGACTTATACAGACACTTCTTGTACGTCTTCCACTTGCCTACTATATGAGTATACAGCCAGATGCAAGCCTTACAAAGATAGGCTTTGCAGCACCGGCGGCTACTATGTTTGGTATTCTGTTAAATGTGATATTCTATATATATTGTAATAGAAAGACTAAGAATAATTAGAATTTTATTTGTTACTGTCCATATATATATAATATTAATGAAGCGCCAGAAGATAAATATAATCTGGTTCTAATGGATATTCAGATGCCGAGAATGGACGTACAAACAGCAACAAGATAGATTCGTGCATTGCCGAATAACTGGAAAGTTTATGGATTTTGAGGAGTTATCTCACAAAATGAAAATCAAGTAGAAAGTGAATAATGTTTATATAATGTTCAAATAATGTTTATGTAATGTTACATTCCATTTCAAAATTATATAACACCTATTATGTAGAGAAAACTCAGGTGTTTTTTGGCTTGCAATGTTTTAGTAATGTCATTGTAATGTCTTGTAATGTTTGATATAGTTGTAATAAAGACATTATTATTTAATGGAGGAGATCTATGAAAGTCAGAGAATTATATCCTGATGTTATTACAGAAGATTTATGTTATGAGTATAAAGCTAAATTAACTCCTGATAATCCTATTAAATGGGCAAAAACTCTTATTGGATATGCAAATGGTAAAGGAGGTACTTTATTTGTAGGTGTATCAAACGATGGAAAAGCTTTTGGAATTAATCTTGAAGAAGTTGATAAAACAAAATTATTAATTTCAAGAATTAACGATAGACATATTTTTCCACATATAAGGATTTCATATATGATGAGAAGTGTAGATTCTAATGCAGAACATTTTGTATTAGCTATTAAAGTATCTCCAGCAGATTCTGTTATAAGATATAGAGAGGGCGACTATAATGAAACTGTTTTTATAAAAGGAGATGGTAATGCAACTCCCGCAACGCCTGAAGAAATTATTTCACTCTCAAAGAGAAAATATGGTGTTGATAATGAGACAAGCGAAGTAGAATATATAGCAAATTTATGGTCTGAATATCTTAATCTTTGTATGGAATACAGACAAGATAAATCAATACCAACAATAAAGGAATTGCAGAACGAAGAAATTATTTCTAAAGATGGTTATGCAAAATCAGGATTTATAATGTTTTCTGACAATTATAATGAAGGTGATACGATGATTTGCTGTCGCTTGTGGAAAGGAAAAAACAAGACAGGTATCGTTTTGGATAGTAGCAGACTAAGAGGTTCAATTGCAAAAGTTTTTGAAAATGCATTAAATTTTATTGAACGTAATACGAAAACAGGCTGGGTAAAAACAGAAAATGGCGGCAGAGATGAAATTAGGTCATATCCCAAGGAAGCTGTAAGAGAAGCATTGGTAAATGCTATTGCACATAGAGATTATTCTATTTCGGGAACTCAGATTGACGTTGATATTTATTCAGATAGAATAGAAATAGTATCACCTGGTTCATGGCTTTTACCTAAAGATTATAATGAGTATCCTTCTGGTTCAATACCTTCTATCAGACGCAATGCTATTATAGCAGCATGTCTTGATGTAGCAAACCTTATGGAGAGAGGCGGGACTGGGTTTCAAACTATGATAGAGGCTTATAAATCCAGTCCTGAAGAAATACAGCCAGTAGTGTCCATATATCCTGGATTTTTAAATTTAAAATTATTTGATAGACTATATAGAAATGAAGATATAGAATTGGATTTAGAAGGTTTTACTGATGCAGAAAAAGTTATGGCTATTCTCAAGATGGAAGGACCAAAACCAATTAAGGAGTTACAAACAACTCTTAACTACCGAAGTAGAAGTCAATTTCTAAATGAAGTTATAAATCCACTTATGGAAATTGGAAAGATATATCGAGATGGTAAACCTAAATCACCAACGGCACTTATTAAAATTAAAAGATAAAGATTTCAATAAGGAAGTATTAGAATCGGATAAGGTGGTTCTTATAGATTTCTGGGCTACATAGTGTGCACCTTGCAGAATGATGGAGCCGGTTATAGAACAGCTTGCAGCAGAATATGATGGAAAAGCTAAGGTTGGAAAGGTAAATGTTGATGAAGAAACAGAACTTGCACAACAGTTTCAGGTAATGAGCATTCCTACGATTGTTTTAATGAAGGATGGAAAAGTTATTAATCAGTTAATAGGTGTAAGATCAAAGGCAGAGCTGGAGTCATTATTATCATCTAATCTGTAAATATAAAGGTGGGATGGTAGTCCAACGATATGAGAATACATATTTATAATAAATATAATATACGTAATAATAAAACAAGATAAATAAATGCAGATAAGAGAGGAAATATATCTATGCAGACAAAAGTAAATGCATTGACTGCGTAAAGGATGCAGCATCATTTCTTGAGGATGAATTAAAGTAAGGCATGTGTTATACTATTAAATAAGCATGGTTTAAGGATTATGTAGATTATGAAGCAGTAAAACAGAAAGATGAGGATGTTTTGATGAAAGATAATAAAAAGGATTTAAGGCTGCTTTTTCAGATATTTACAACATTTATGAAAATAGGCATATTTACTTTTGGTGGTGGTTATGCGATGATTCCGCTTATTCAAAGAGAAACTGTCGTTAAAAGAAAATGGGTCGATGATGATGATATACTTGATATTGTAGCTATAGCAGAGAGTACTCCAGGTCCTATAGCAATAAATGCATCAACCTTTGTAGGATATCGTGTGGGCGGTTTTTTTGGAGCAGTTGTAGGAACTGTTGGCATGATACTTCCATCATTTATAATAATACTTGCGATTTCTTTTGTGTTAAACAGCTTTCAGGATGTACAGGCAGTAAAGTATGCATTTAATGGAATAAGGGCAGGTGTACTTGCACTTATAATAAGGGCTTTATGGCTTATGTATAAGAATGTTAAGAAGTGTGCGGTGTCATATATTGTTATGGCTGCGGCATTTATTTTGAGTGCATTTACATCTGTTAATGTAATAGTTGTTATAGCTGGCTGTGCATTATTTGGCCTGATCACAGCTTATATAAATACCAAAAAAAGAAATGATTGTATGGAATAAAATGTTGCAGATAAGGTATTTTATGTAAGTTTAAGGCGTTTAAGTATTGTAGTATGATTAAATATCAGGAAAGAAGCAGTGTATGATATATATAAGATTATTGTGGACATTTTTTAAGATAGGTGCCTTCACCTTCGGAGGAGGTTATGCTATGCTTCCTCTTGTAGAGAGTGAAGTTGTGGCACATGGCTGGATGAGTGAACAGGATATTATTAATTTTATAGCAGTTAGTGAAAGCACTCCTGGTTCATTTGCGGTAAATGTTGCTACATATGTAGGAGAAGAGGTCGCCGGTGTTGCAGGTTCTGTGTGTGCAACACTTGGCGTTGTACTGCCGTCATTTATAATAATACTCATAATAGCTGGCTGTTATAAAAGGTTTAAGAATAGTGGTGTTGTAAAGGGCTGCATGAGTGGTCTTAAGCCTGCAGTTGTCGGACTTATAGGAGCTTCGGTTGTATCAGTTGGCAGGCAGGTATTTATTCCGGATGGATTTGCATTAGAGGTTTTTAAAACATCTGGTACATATGTTTCTATAGGAATACTTGCACTTGCACTGATATTGTCGTTTAAGAAGGTGCACCCAGTTATAATAATTGTTCTAAGTGCAATACTTGGCATAGCTGCAGGGTATATTGCAGCCTGAATTCTGTCAGGTATATTGCAGTCTAAATGTTTGAAAAGAACTATGACATATGATAGAATTTCTTCTATATATTAAACAGATATAGAACAATCAATGTTATTGATATGACAGATATTTTATGGTCATATATGGAGGGAAATATAATATGTCATTTACACATTTACACGTTCATACGGAGTATTCGCTGTTAGATGGTTCAAGTAAGATTAAAGAGATAACTAAGCGTGCCGCAGAGCTTGGCATGGACAGCCTTGCAATAACGGATCACGGAGTTATGTATGGTGTCATAGATTTCTATAAGGCAGCTAGAGAGGCAGGGATTAAGCCTGTTCTTGGATGTGAGGTGTATGTAGCTCCAGGTTCAAGATTCGATAAGGAGGCAGGAACAGGAGAGGACAAGTATAACCATCTTGTGCTGCTTGCTGAGAATAATACTGGTTATCAGAATCTGATGAAGATAGTCTCAAGAGGTTTCACGGAGGGGTTTTACTATAAGCCAAGGGTTGATAAAGAGCTTCTTAGGGAATTCCATGAAGGAATCATAGCCACTAGCGCCTGTCTTGCAGGTGAAGTGCAAAGATACTTAGCAAGAGGCATGTATGAAGAAGCTAAGAGAGTGGCACTTTCTTATCAGGATATATTTGGAAAGGATAATTTCTTTCTTGAACTGCAGGACCATGGTATAGCAGAGCAGCATTATGTTAATCCACAGCTTCTTAGAATGTCAGAGGAAACAGGCATAGAACTTATATGCACTAATGATGTGCATTATACATATGCAGATGATGCTGATGCACATGATATTCTGCTGTGTATACAGACAGGTAAGAAGGTTACGGATGAGAACAGGATGCGTTATACAGGCGGACAGTATTATCTTAAGTCGCCAGAGGAGATGGCAGAGCTTTTTAAGTATGCACCACAGGCTGTTTCCAATACTGAAAAGATAGCAGAAAGATGTAATGTTGAGATAGAGTTTGGCGTGACAAAGCTTCCTAAGTTTGCAGTACCGCAAGGCTATACTTCGTGGACATATCTTAATTATCTGTGCTATGAAGGACTTAAGAAAAGATATCCTGACCAGGCATCAGACATATCTGTTGAAGAGTTTGTCAAAAAGGCGCAGGATGAGTCGGTAGAGGACAGAAAAGATGTCGTAATAAAGGTGGCTGAGGATACCAATAATATATTCCAGAGGCTTGCCTATGAGCTTTCAGTTATATATTCGATGGGATATGTCGATTACTTTCTTATCGTGTGGGATTATATCAACTTTGCCAAAAGACATGATATACCAGTAGGACCAGGAAGAGGTTCTGCGGCAGGAAGTATAGTATCATATTGTCTTGAGATAACTGACCTTGATCCTATTAAATACAGTCTCATTTTTGAACGTTTCCTTAATCCGGAGCGAGTATCCATGCCCGATATTGATGTGGATTTCTGTTATGAAAGAAGACAGGAGGTCATAGATTACGTCGTAGAAAAGTATGGCAAGGATTGTGTTTCACAGATAGTTACATTTGGTACTATGGCGGCAAGAGCGGTTATAAAGGATGTAGGAAGAGTACTGGATCTGCCTTATGCCATGGTTGATAACATAGCAAAGATGGTGCCAAGAGAGATAGGAATAACTATAGATAAGGCGCTTGCAGAGAATCCGGATCTTAAAAGTGAATACGAAAACAATGAGGTGGTAAAGGACCTTATAGATAAGAGTAAAAGGCTTGAAGGTCTTCCAAGACATGCTTCTATGCATGCAGCTGGTGTTCTTATCTGTGGAAAGCCAGTTGAGGATTATGTTCCGCTTTCAACAGGTTCAGATGGTGCAGTTGTTGCCCAGTTTGTCATGACAACACTTGAAGAGCTTGGGCTTCTTAAGATGGATTTCTTAGGGTTAAGAACTCTTACTGTGATAAAAGATGCAGAGAATCTTATAAAAAAATATAATAAGGACTTCTCTATCCACGATATTGATTACTCCGACAAGGGTGTTTTTGATGCCATCAGTACTGGTAAATGTGATGGCATATTCCAGCTTGAAAGTGCTGGAATGAAGTCGTTTATGAAGGAACTAAAACCAAGATCGTTAGAAGACCTTATAGCTGGGATCTCACTGTACAGACCGGGTCCTATGGACTTTATTCCACAGTACATTAAGGGCAAGAACAACCAGGATAGTGTAACTTATGCGTGTCCACAGCTTGAGGCTATACTTAAACCAACCTATGGTTGTATCGTATATCAGGAACAGGTTATGCAGATAGTACGTGATCTGGCTGGATATTCCTGGGGACGAAGTGACCTGGTAAGGCGTGCCATGTCTAAGAAAAAGGCTTATGTTATGGAGCAGGAGCGCAAGAACTTTATATACGGCAATCCGGATGAAGGCGTTAAGGGCTGTGTTAACAATGGTATAGATGAGAAGGTGGCTGGAAAAATATATGATGATATGATTGACTTCGCCAAGTATGCTTTCAATAAGTCACATGCTGCATGTTATGCTGTTGTATCATTCCAGACAGCATATCTTAAGACATATTATCCGGTTGAATTCATGGCAGCCCTTATGACCTCGGTTATTGATAATACATCAAAGGTTGCAGGATATATATATGCATGTAAACAGATGAATATAGGTATTCTTCCACCAGATGTTAACGAGTCACAGATGGAGTTTACAGTAGAAAACGGAAAGATAAGATTTGCGATGGCTGCAATCAAGTCACTTGGAAGACCTACTATACAGGCTATTCTAAAGGAACGCGGGGAAAATGGCAGCTTTGTATCTATGCAGGATTTCGTGACAAGGATGTCACATGCACTTAACAAGCGTGCGATAGAGAATTTCGTTAAGGCAGGTGCATTTGACACATTTGGTCATACAAGAAAATCAATGATGATAGTATCAGAAAGCATGCTTGACAGTGCAATAAAGCATAACAAGGATTCCATGTCGGGACAGATGTCACTTTTTGATTTTGCAGCCGAAGAGGATAAGAAAGCTTTCGAGATAAGAATTCCGGATGTTGCAGAGTACACAAAGGAAGAGCTTTTAGGTTACGAAAAGGAGATTCTGGGTGTGTATGTAAGCGGACATCCACTTGATGAGTACACAGGGATGGTCAAGAAGTATATAACCAATGTTTCCTCAGACTTTGAGATAGATGATGAGACAGGGGAAACAAAGGTAAAGGATGGAGCTGTCGCAATTATAGGCGGACTTATAACTAATAAGACGATAAAAACAACAAAGAAGGGACAGCTTATGGCGTTTTTTACACTTGAAGATGTTGTAGGAACAGTCGAAGTTGTTGTATTTCCCAATAGCTTTACTGCTAACCGTGTTGTTATGGACCATGCTGAAAAGGTGTTTGTAACTGGAAAAGTACAGGCAAATGTCGATGAAAATGCAAAGCTGATATGTGACAAGGTTGTTGATTTTAACACTATTCCAAGAAAATTGTGGATAAGGTTTGAAAGTCTTTCAGCTTATGAGGAAAAAAAGGCTGAGCTTGATGGTATATTGCACGAGTCAGATGGAAAGGATACGGTTGTAATATACTGTACAAAGGAGAATAAGAGAATTACACTTCCGTCAAACCGTACTATTAAAGTTAATTCGGAACTTATTCAGAAGCTTCAGGCTATGTATGGCGATAAAAATATTACTACAACTTAAGTCCAGTGATAAATAATAATAAGTAATTATTTATAATATTTTAAATATATTTATGGTATCCACAAAAGTTGTGTCTGACAGCTACATTTATAAATAATATTAGAAAAATTTCGTAAAATAATATATTATTTTACGAAATTGTGTTAGTATTAAAGACAGTGATATTAGAATATTTAATGGACAAAATATCATTTACGATGGAATGTCATAGACTTTAGATGAAAGGGGAAATATATATGGCTAAAGAAATTAAGACAATCGGTGTGTTAACAAGCGGTGGCGATGCCCCTGGTATGAATCCTGCGATAAGAGCTGTCGTAAGAACAGCTATCAATAAAGGACTTAAGGTAAAAGGAATACAGAAGGGTTATAATGGTCTTATCAATGATGAGATTATAGATATGGATAAAAAGAGTGTATCAGATATCATACAGAGAGGTGGTACAGTTCTTTATACAGCCAGATGTCTGGAGTTCATGACAGAAGAAGGACAGAAGAAGGCAGCAGAGGTATGTAAGAAGCACGGTATTGATGGCATGGTAGTTATCGGTGGTGATGGTTCGTTCAGAGGTGCACAGAAGCTTGCAGATGCAGGTGTCAACACGATTGGACTTCCAGGAACTATTGACCTTGATATTGCATGTACAGATTATACTATCGGATTCGATACAGCAGTCAATACAGCGATGCAGGCTATAGACAAGATAAGAGATACTTCTACATCGCATGAAAGATGCAGTATTATCGAGGTTATGGGACGTAATGCAGGCTATATTGCACTTTGGTGTGGTATTGCGAATGGTGCAGAGGATATTCTTCTTCCAGAAAGATATGACGGAGATGAGCAGGCTATCATCAACCATATTATTGATGGCAGAAAGAAAGGCAAGAAGCATCATCTTATTATCAATGCAGAAGGTATCGGACACTCAACAGGCATGGCAAGAAGAATCGAAGCAGCCACAGGTATTGAAACAAGGGCAACTATTCTTGGTTATATGCAGAGAGGTGGTTCACCTACATGTAAGGACAGAATGTATGCATCTATTATGGGTTCATATGCAGTTGACCTTTTAGTTGCAGGAAAGAGTAACAGACTTGTAGCTTATAAGAATGGTAAGTTTGTTGATTATGATATTGATGAGGCACTTGCTATGACAAAGGATATAAGTGAGTATGAATTTAATATCAGTTCTATGCTTTCTAACTAAGCAGGGTTGAATTCGGTATATATGGTGCAGATGATATTGCTGTATATATAGTACTTATACTTATTGTATGCAAATGCGACAGATTAGTTGTAAGATTATAAATAACTTAACATGTAAATAAAATATGTCAGGCGGGTATCTGTGTGTTTGCAGATGCCTGCCTGTTTTTGATTCATATCAGGATATATATTGTAGTAATCAGGATACTTGTGTAACAGATAAATTTGCCGTTATTAATATTAATGGGATTGATAATTATAATAACTATTACTTGCTGGATTGTTATTAGTTTAGTATTATGTAATATATTTATGAGATATTTTTAAGATTATTATTTAAGAAAGGAAAATCCGGTATATGATTACTGGAATTGCCAGGCAATGGAGTAATTCGTAGTTATCAGTTAGGAGGATACATTTTGCCACTGATATCTGAATATAAATACTGGATGGTAGATAAAATGATTACAAGTACAAGCAGTTCGCAGGTCAAGCATATAGTGAATTTACAGAAGAAGTCAAAGTCAAGAAAGGAAGAAAAGCAGTTTGTTGTTGAGGGGATAAAGATGGTGTCAGAAGCACCCAAAGACAGACTTGTTAAGGTATATGTTTCTGAAACATTTAAGGCTGATAATGAGGAATTCCTTAAGAAGATGAATTATGAAGCATTAGGAAAAGATATTCTTGAGGTTGTGTCAGATAATGTGTTTATCCGTATGTCAGACACACAGACACCTCAGGGAATAATGGCTGTCGTTAAGATGTCGGATGTATGCATAGAAGATATGTTTGGAAGAGATATGCATATAAACAGCATGAATGGAAAGAACGATGTCAATAACAATACTGATAGTAACAATGCTGCTAGCAAAGACGATAATAGTAAAAATGATAACAGCGGTAATTCCAGCAATACAATACAGCCACTTCTTCTTATACTTGAAAATCTTCAGGACCCCGGCAATCTTGGAACTATTGTAAGAATGGCTGAGGGGGCAGGTGTCACAGGCATTATTATGAGCAGTAACACAGTTGATATATACAATCCGAAGACGATACGTTCAACTATGGGGTCACTTTACAGAGTGCCTGTCATATATGTTGATGATATATGTAAGGCAGTAGATGAATGTAAGGAAAAAGGTGTTAAAGTATACGCTGCGCATCTTAAGGGAACGGATAATTACAATCAGAAGGACTATGCGCAGCCAACAGCATTTATGATTGGCAATGAGGGAAACGGACTTTCAGACAGACTTACACAGAAGGCAGATGAACTTGTAAGAATTCCTATGCAGGGTAAAGTTGAGTCACTCAATGCAGCTATTGCATGTACAATTCTTACCTACGAAGCAGTAAGGCAGAGATTGTAAGAACGTGTAGAAATGTGTCGGATGCCTCATAAAAAGGCTGCTATTTCATAAATATTTAATAAATGTTAAATAGATAATATAAGCGTAAAGCCGCGGAAACACTGGTTTCTACGGCTTTTTGTAACAAATTTGACAAATTTGATTAACTTTGCTATTATACTTTCGTAACAAAATGTAACAATTCTGTAACATTTTGTAGGCGCATTTAACAACTTGTGCCGGAAAGGGAAAAACTTTATGAAACTTAGAAGTAGCAAAGCTGCTTGTTGTCTGGGAGCGACAATGGTAGTTATGATGATGCCAGTTCTTCCAAAGGTAACAGACGCGAAACCTACCTATGAGCAACACGAAAGTACAATTACTGATACCGAAATCAGAGTTGCATCATACGCAGCCAATGTTGAAGAAACAGTTGTAACAGGATACGAAGAAACAAAGGGCCAGATGCATGACAAAGCGCTTGCAATTACAGAGCCTTACTTAGATGTATATCAGAGTATGGGGGCTGAGTCAGAGGTTGTCGGACGACTTTACAAGAACACTGAGGTTGATGTGTTAGAGATAAGTGAAGGATGGACTAAGATAAGCTCTGGTAATTGTGAAGGTTATACTAAGACGGCAGCTCTCCTGTTTGGTCAGGAAGCAGATGCGATAGAGGTTTCTTTAGATGATGAGGATATCCTTACAGGATACACTATCGAAGAAGCAGAGGCGAAAGAAGCTGAAGAAGAAGCAGCAAGAATAGCCGAAGAAGAAAGACTTGCAGCCGAAGCTGAGGCAGCCAGAGCGGCTGAAGAAGCAAGAGTACAGTCGATTATATCAAAAACTATATCTGGAACAGATATAACATATAATCCTACAATGAGCGTGAGTGATGAAGAATTATATCTTCTTGCATGTGTCATTGACTGGGAGGCAGGCAGCGAACCTTATGAAGGTAAGCTTGCAGTTGCCAATGTGGTATTGAACAGAGTGAGAAGTTCAAAGTTCCCAAGTTCAATATCAGGTGTAATATATCAGAATTCCCAGTTCTCTGGAGTGTCAGATGGAGCAGGTGGTCCATCAGCCAAGTTCCAGAGCAGAATGAACAGAGGATTAAGCACACAGACATGTATGGATGCCGCTGTTGAAGCATTATCAGGACATAATAATATCGGTGGATACACATCATTCAGAATGATATCAGTAGCCAATATGTCAGCTATGTCTGATTATGTTATTATTGGAAATCATGTATTCCACTAAAACATAAGCCGTGAAAGGTGTGAGGATACATTTAATGATGTTTAATTGGGTTGCTTACATTTTAACGGAACAAGACTTAATAAAATATAAGAACTGTATGGACTGTCAGGCATAGTGCTATGGCAGTTCGTATGGTTTTATATTTTTTATGGTTTTATATTCTTTATGATTTTGTAATCTTTTTAATATGCTATAAATGAGCAAACACAGAAAAATGCACAAAAATAATTTGCTTTTGTTTGTACCTCAGATACATTTCTATAGATTATTAAAAATCTGTCTTTAATCTTTTTTAAATAATTCGCTAATTATCTCTTTTAATTTTTTTTGAGGTTCCCTGTTTTGATGTAAGAGCTTGATTTTTATTTTATTGTACTGGTGCCTAGGTCAAAAGCCAACAACTATCATCCCACTTTTTGCTGGTACTTGTATTTATAAAATAAATGCGATAAAATATGATCTATGTTTTACGCAGGATTGAAGGAAATACGAAATCCCTCAACATTAGACGCGTATTGATTGGAGGATTATTATGAACCTTAAAGGAAGAGATTTTTTAACATTAAAGGACTATACACCAGAAGAGATAGAGTATCTTATAGAGCTTGCAGCAAAGCTTAAGAAGATGAAGAAGGATGGTGTTGTTGAACAGCCACTTCGTGGAAAGAATGTAGCACTTATATTTGAAAAGACAAGTACACGTACAAGATGTTCATTTGAGGTAGCTGCACATGACCTTGGTATGGGCGTTACATATCTTGACCCTAAGGGTTCACAGATAGGCAAGAAGGAAAGCATAGCAGATACAGCAAGAGTTCTCTGTACTATGTTTGAAGGAATTGAATACAGAGGCTTCGGACAGGAAATAGTAGAAGACCTTGCAAAGTATTCATCAGTTCCTGTATGGAATGGTCTTACTAATGAGTATCATCCAACACAGATGCTTGCTGATATGCTTACAATAAAGGAAAAGCTTGGCAGATTAAAGGGTGTTAAGTTCGTTTATATGGGTGATGCAAGATACAATATGGGTAATTCACTTATGATAGTATGCTCTAAGCTTGGATTACATTTCACAGCATGCACAGCAAAGGAATATTTCCCTAACGAGGAGTTAGTGAACCAGTGCAGGGAATGGGCTAAGGAAAGCGGCGGTTCTGTAACACTCACAGAAAATGTAGAAGAGGGAACAAAGGGCGCAGAAGTACTCTATACAGATGTATGGGTATCTATGGGCGAGCCAGATGAAGTATGGAATGAGAGAATTAAGGCTTTACTTCCATATCAGATTAATAAAAAGGTTATGGATAATGCAGACAAGAATGCTATATTTATGCACTGTCTTCCAGCCTTCCACGACCTTAAGACAACTATCGGCAAGGAGATACACGACAAGTTCGGACTTGATGAGATGGAAGTTACAGATGAAGTATTTGAGTCAGAGCAGTCAGTTGTATTTGATGAGGCAGAAAACCGTATGCACACAATAAAGGCAGTTATGGCAGCTACACTTGGTGCATACTAATTATATAATGCAAGCATATAAGCGTTATGGCAGCAATGTGTACTAATAATATACAAAATATCGGTGGCAGAAATCGGTTTGTGTTGCCATAATATGCTTTATGGATACATTTTGGTACTTACATCAATCGTATGGAATACAGAGAGGAATTGATATGTATTATACAACAAGTGGTTCATACAAAAAGACAAAAATGATTATAGATTATACCAACATTGTGCTTACAGTTGCGGCTACAGTAATATTTATTATTGTGCTGTTTTTAAGAAGCAAAAGCGGAATACTGTTTCCTATTGAGTTTCTTCTTGGAACAATCGTAAATGCACTTACATCGGTAAAGCATTTTATTAACGGCAATAAAGTGTCGGGTCTTATAGTTGCAGTTGTTGCGGTTTTACTTGCGGTTATGACAGTGGTTACAGCTCTTATTGTTCTGTAGGATATATTATAACTAAAATATAACTAAAAGACAGTGCAGTTCTTTTTAGATAAGGATTGCAGAATATAGGATATGGGAATTACTGCGAATTCAGGTGGTATATATGAAATCAGAAATATTACATTTGTTAAGATGTGCTGACGATTATGTGTCAGGCCAGCAGTTGTGTGAAACATTTGGTGTGTCAAGGACTGCTGTGTGGAAGGTTATTAACCAGCTAAAGGAAGAGGGATATGTTATAAATTCTGTCCAGAATAAAGGCTACAGAATTACAGAATATCCTGATATAATAACAGCTTCGGAGATAGAGAGCCTGCTGCTTGATGATGATGGCAATATGCAGGGAATATGCCAGCATATTAAGTATTTTGACGAAACAGACTCAACTAATAATCAGGCAAAGCTTGCGGCTGAAAAGGATGCACAGGATGGTACACTTTTTGTGGCTGAGTGTCAGACAGGCGGACGTGGAAGAAGAGGAAGAACATGGGTATCACCGGCAGGAAGCGGCATATGGATGAGCCTGCTTTTAAGACCACATATAAGTCCTGAAAGTGCATCCATGCTTACTCTTGTGCTTGCTGTTGCGATGGTTGAGGCTATCAATGAAGAAGTAAAAGATGCAAAGTGCTATGTCAAGTGGCCAAACGATATAGTTCTTAACAGTAAGAAGATAAGCGGAACACTTACGGAGATGAGTGCTGAAATGGATGCCATACATTATGTTGTTATAGGTATCGGAATTAATGTCAACACAACAGACTTTGATGAGTCGATAAAGGATATGGCAACATCTATATATCTTGAAACAGGTACGAAGGTCAAAAGAAGCAGCATTATAGCTGCATTTTCTAAGAGCTTTAAGAAGTATTATGAAGCATTTTTAGAAACTGAGGATTTAACACTTCTTATAGACAGATACAATGAGATTCTCATCAATAAGGGCAGAACGGTCAAAGCCATATATGCCAATAAAGAGCTTATAGGTGAGGCACTTGGAATTAATAAGGACGGCGAACTTATAATAAAAACAGAGGATGGAGCTTCAGTGGCTATAAGAGCTGGTGAGGTTTCAGTGAGAGGATTGTACGGATATGTATGATAATAATGAAAATGTAGTACTGTGTGCTTCTAATTCGTATGAGAAGAAGTATTACTTTAATCCGGACTTTGATAAGCTTCCGGAGGATATAAAAAATGAGTTAAAGATTATGTGTGTTTTATTCACAGAAGAGGTTGGTGGAATACTTGACCTTGAATTCGATGAGGATGGCACACTGCTTTTTAAGTCAACAGCGGATGAAGGCGACCTTTTATATGATGAAATAGCCTGCGGTCTTCTTGTTAAGAAAAACCAGTATGAAAAGAGAGAGTTATTAGAGTCTCTTGAAATGTTTTATAAGGTGTTTTTCTTAGGACTGGATGGATGATGTGCGAAGGTAATGAGCCGTATAATATTAAATCATAACAAAGTACTTTATTATGATTTGGTCTGACAGGGCTGATACCAGATAGTCTAAGAAGACAGAAAGTTCTTACATATGCGTAGCAGATGATTTATTTGTAAATGTTTGGAAAAAGAAAGGCTATAAATATATGAAAATAGGTTCAGTTAATATAAAGACTCCCGTAGCCTTAGGACCGATGGCAGGTGTAACAGACCTGCCATTTCGTCTTTTATGCAAGGAGCAGGGCTGTGGGTTATTGTATACAGAGATGGTCAGTGCAAAGGCCATTCTTTATAATAATAAAAATACAGAGGAGCTGCTAAAAACAGACCCAAAGGAGCATCCGGTTGCAGTCCAGCTTTTTGGTTCCGACCCGGATATTATGGCAGATATAGCCAAAAGACTCTGTGAAAGGGAATTTGACATAATTGATATCAATATGGGATGTCCTGTTCCAAAGGTTGTCAATAATGGTGAAGGTTCAGCACTTCTTAAAAATCCGCTTCTTGTTGGAAAAATAGTTGAGAGTATGGCAAATGCGATAGATAAGCCGCTTACAGTTAAGATAAGGACTGGCTTTGATGAAAGCTGTATTAATGCAGAAGAAATAGCATATATTATACAGGAGTCAGGCGGGGCTGCAGTCGCAGTCCATGGAAGGACAAGAAGCCAGTATTATTCTGGTAAGGCTGACTGGGATGTTATAAGGAGAGTAAAGGAAAAAGTAAATATACCAGTTATAGGCAATGGTGATATAAAAAGCGGAGAAGATGCCGCACGTATGTTTAAGGAAACAGGCTGTGATGCAGTTATGATAGGAAGGGCAGCACAGGGCAATCCATGGATATTCAGACAGGTTAAAGACTATCTTGAAACGGGTGTGATTACTTCGGGACCTTCTATAGATGAGGTTGCTGATATGCTTATAAGACACTGTCAGATGCTTGTTGAAACAAAGGGCGAATTTACAGCAGTGCGTGAGATGAGAAAGCATTTTGCGTGGTACACAACCGGAATAAAGCATGCCGCAGCGTTAAGACACGAGGTCAATCAGGTGACTAAGCAGGAGCAGTTCAATGAATTCGTGGAGAAGATACGGACGTTGACATAAAAGTTTAGGTGAGATATAATATCTTGAGCATTTTATCAGATGATGGTAATAATGTGAGTGCCGGAATTAAAAGAATTTTTTTAATGAATATATTTATGGGAAAGGTGACGAACAATGGCAGAGAAGCAGTTACTTACAAAAAAGGGATATGAAGAGAGAGTTGCTTTACTTGAGCACTTAAAAGTAGATAGAAGAAAGGAAGTCGCTGAAAAGTTAAAGGAAGCAAGAGAACAGGGCGACCTTTCAGAAAATGCAGAATACGATGCAGCTAAAGATGAGCAGAGAGATATTGAAACTCAGATTGCAGAACTTGAAGAAATTCTTAAAAATGCAGAAGTAATTCAGGATGACAACACAGATTCAGATGCTATTAAGATGGAAAGTACAGTAGTACTTCATGATATTGAATTCGATGAAGATATTGAATATGTAATCGTTGGTTCTTCAGAGGCAGACAGCCTTAACAACAAGATATCTAACGAATCACCACTTGGAGCAGCTATGCTTGGCAAGAAGGTTGGAGATATCGTAAAGGTAGAAGCACCTATTGGTGTGGTTGAATATAAGATTGTTTCTGTTAAGAATGACTAGTAATAAGATTTTAGAGCATATGCTGTGAGCACAATACTCACAGGCAGGCTTGTTTTTAATTTAATAGTTTAGTAATTAATCAGGTAACAGATTTAGGTAATTGCGAAATGTATTAATCAGAATTTATGTGTTTTTGGGAGTTTTGCAAGTGCCTAAGGTAACAGATTGTAAAGAAGGAGAAAAAAAGTGGCAGATAACAAGAACCAGGCACAGCCAGATGTTAATGAGCAGATTAAGGTAAGAATGGACAAGCTCGCTGCATTACAGGAAGCTGGCAAGGATCCATTTCAGATAACAAAGTATGATGTTACACACCATACAGATGAAATCAGAGCTATCTATGAAGCACACGAGAAGGAGCTTCTTGGTGACAGACCAGAGGTTAATACTGATGGTATGGATGAGCAGCAGGCAAGAGAGGCAGTTAATGCTGATTATAATGAGAGAAGAGCTATCATGGATGCTTCTCCTATTGAGGTAAGTTTTGCTGGAAGAATGATGTTCAAGAGAGTAATGGGAAAGGCATCTTTCTGTAACATAGCAGATCTTAAGGGCAGAATGCAGGCATATATATCGAGAGATGCTATCGGTGATGATGCTTATGCAGATTTTAAGAAGTCTGATATAGGTGATATATTTGGTATCAAAGGCTTTATATTCAGAACTAAGACAGGTGAAATATCAGTTCATGCAGAAGAAATAACACTTCTTTCTAAGAGCTTACAGGTACTTCCAGAGAAGTTCCATGGAATTACAGATACTGATATGAGATACCGTCAGAGATATGTTGACTTGATAATGAATCCTGAGGTTAAGGATACATTTGTAAAGAGATCACAGATTATAAAGGAAATCAGAAGATTCCTTGACGGCAGGGACTTTATGGAGGTTGAAACTCCAACACTTGTTTCTAATGCAGGTGGAGCTGCCGCAAGACCATTTGAAACTCACTACAATGCACTTGATGAGGATGTTAAGCTTCGTATTTCCTTAGAGCTTTACCTTAAAAGACTTATCGTAGGTGGTCTTGAGAGAGTATACGAAATCGGACGAGTATACCGTAACGAAGGTGTTGATACAAGACACAACCCAGAGTTCACACTTATGGAACTTTATCAGGCATACACAGACTATGAAGGTATGATGGAACTTACAGAGAGTATGTTCAGACACCTTGCACAGACTGTATGTGGCACAACTAAGATTACTTATAACGGCACTGAGATTGACCTTGGAAAGCCATTCAGAAGACTTACTATGAATGATGCTATCAAGGAATATGCAGGTGTTGACTTTGATACAATTAAGACTGACGAAGAGGCTAAGGCTCTTGCTAAGGAGAGAGGAATTGAGTTTGAAGAACGTCACACAAAGGGCGATATCATCAATCTTTTCTTTGAAGAGTACTGCGAAGAGAAGTTAATCCAGCCAACATTTATTATGGATCATCCTCTTGCAATCTCTCCACTTACTAAGAAGAAGCCATCTGATCCAGAAAAGGTTGAGCGTTTCGAGCTTTTCATTAACACATGGGAAATGTGTAATGCTTATTCAGAGCTTAACGACCCAATCGACCAGAGAGAGCGTTTTGCACAGCAGGATAAGAATGCAGAGAATGGTGATGAGGAAGCACAGCACACAGATGAAGACTTCCTTAATGCGCTTGCGGTAGGTATGCCTCCAACAGGTGGTATCGGATACGGTATCGACAGACTTGTCATGCTCCTTACAGATTCACCAGCTATTAGGGATGTATTACTCTTTCCAACGATGAAGTCGTTAGATGGTGGAAGCAAGGAAAATAAGGCGTCTAAGAGTAATTCGGCAGAGAATTGCGACCAGATTGCGACTGTTGAGGAAAAGATTGATTTCTCAAATGTAAAGATTGAACCATTGTTTGAGGAAACAGTTGATTTTGATACATTCTCAAAATCAGATTTTAGAGCAGTTAAGGTTAAGGAATGTGTTGCAGTACCTAAGAGCAAGAAACTTTTACAGTTTACGCTTGATGATGGTACAGGTGTGGATAGAACAATCCTTTCTGGTATTCATGCGTATTATGAACCAGAAGAATTAGTTGGAAAAACATTGATTGCCATCACAAACCTTCCACCTAGAGCAATGATGGGAATTGAATCTTGTGGTATGTTACTTTCAGCAGTAAATAATCTTAAAGATTCAGAGGATGAAGAACTCCATCTTCTTATGGTGGATAACCATATTCCAGCAGGAGCGAAATTATATTAAAATAAAGAGAACACGCTAAAGAAATAGGACTTCCCAATATAAAAGTGAGGAAGTCCTATTTTCTATATACATTTCTTTGATGTATTTATTATTTTATCTTTCCAATCAATAACATTCTTAATTGATAATTTTTCTTGCGCTTTTATGAATGTTGTAATATATGTGTAGTCGATGTTATCATTTGAATCCACAGGAAGACGTATTTCCATATTTTTTAATACATTTTCATTAAACGAAGATTGTCCCCATGCAAAATTTTGAAATGCTTTTCTCATTACTGTTAGAAGATAGCAAGCAAGCTCTGGATTTAATTCACAGTCACGATAAGACATAACTTTGATTTTATCACCAGTAAAGTAAGGCTTTTCTTGATAGAATATAGTTGCTGTATCTTGTCCAAATGAAATTGTTTTTGCAGGATTAAGATAACATTCATCTTGTGTTATGTATCCTCGAATACCATTGTTTAAACTGCTTCTTACAACGTATGGATATTTGCCACCAAATGTTACTGTGTTTGCGTTAAAACGCTTTTGGGAACTTGATATATCAAATAGCCTTTCATTGCCTTCACCAAGTTTATAAACTTTATACTTCACCTTATTATCTTGGAATTGTTTTATAGTGTCTTTCTCGGATGAATTTAATTCATAACTATCTAGTCCGCTTATTGATAAATAAGCGGAAAGTTCGCGTATACGCTCCTCTTCGAGTTCGCGTATACAAGTTTCCATAAAATCAAAGTCAATAGTATCTTGTGCTATTATAGGTAATGAAACTTCCATATTTAAAATATCAACTCTAGTCATTTTAGTGGAATAATCATAATTTCCAACCGTTTTTTTCTTTAATAATGTAATTAAATATAAAAGTGAATACCTATTCCACTTTTCGGAATATGGGTACATTCCTTGTACGTGAGGATATCCAATAAAACCACCTTCTTGGTAAAAAAAGTATCTGGACTTTTAGTACCTGTATCACTGAATGTAATAATATTCTTTTCTGTTGGAGGTAGATTAGAAAATCCTGCTCTTCCATGATTTTCGGATGTATTAGTTGCAACAGGATTTTTACCATCAATGTCAAAAAGTTTTGAATTTGTTAATTTGTATGCTTTTGTAGGATGAATGTCAAACAGTTTCTTAATGGCAAATGGTTGATACGATGTCACTGATTATCTCCTCCTTTTAATATGCAGTCTACTTTCCAACTTAGAAATTCTTTTACTGTGTTTTTAAAATCATCTTGTGAAGGAAAATCGGCATTGGGTTTATGTTGTGTCAAAGTCCAGTCATCTCCGTTTAGAGTAATCGTATCTTCAATGTATTCTTCTTCTGAAAAATATTTAAGATATGATTTCCAATAAAGGACGAGATTTACAATTTCATTATATCTCTCGTTTGCGTGGTCTGTATTTCGTAAATTAACTTCTTGGCTTGATTTCTTCTTGTTTTGTCTTGTATAACCATCGTTTGAAAAATCTATAAACTTAACAAGTTGTTTTGTGTCATGTGGAACGCCTATGTTAAATACATATATGGCAGTTTGAACACCAGCTTTTCCGTGAAAAATATCTGACATATGGATGCTTGCAACAAGAGTATTGTTTTCTAATATTCTTTTTGTATAAGGTAATCCATTTCCACTTCCTGCATTTTCTTGAATAAGGATAACCGCATGTCCACTGTTCATTAGTTTAAGAGCCTTCTCTACAAATATAAATCCTTTTCCTTGAGCGGAATATGGTGGATTTAGCAAAAATACGTTGGCAGGATACTTCTTTCCATTTAATTCGCCTTGTTCATAGTTTCCACTATATTCTGTCAAACTATCTTTATGAATAATATTAGAAGAGCCATCTCCCATCAGAATCATATTAAGCACTGCTAACAAATAAATATCAGAACGCTTTTCGATACCAAGAAGCTGTTCACATTTTATTTTTACAATCTTTTCATCTAGTTCTTTAGGACTTTTTATTCTTTCTTGTGCGTCCTTAATCATGATGTAACTCTTCGATACGATGACAATGCACCGGATGTTGTTGTAACAACTCTTAAGCTTATCAATGTACCGACAGAGCCTAAGCTTCCACAGACAGGCGACAATGCAAATCCGCTTCTTTATCTTGGAATCGGTG
>ENA-ORTJ01000565-ORTJ01000565.1-human-gut-metagenome-genome-assembly--contig:-NODE-565-length-31450-cov-11.027361_pt1 | contig 31450 bp, 15 predicted proteins | sample MGYA00242069_ERZ509187 | MGnify/ENA primary metagenome ERZ509187 (study PRJEB26280, sample SAMEA2338779) | human gut metagenome | biome: human gut; feature: human-associated habitat; material: faeces... | reverse complement strand
TACACGACCGCCGTCATTATAATTTTACCAATGTATACAATATTGGCAATATCCTTTTAAAAACAATCTTATTACCTTTAAAAGATACATCCGCACGAAATCTTATGCAAAATACATCGCACATCCGCCGGATGTATCTTCATCAACTTAAAATACCTATCATCTTCTATTCCATGAATGCAACCGGCAATTATCCTTTAATCATAATTCTGATTCTGGGTGTATAATCCAGGTATGTAGAACAACTGATTATAAGGTATCGGGAAGAACTCGTTCTTGCCTGCCGTAAAGTGAGCATCGCGGTAATACTGTCCGTAATGCTGTTCCCTGGCACTTGTCACATTCCCGTTTTCATCGTATGATACTGGCGCGCCTTCCATCACGTTGCCGTTGTGGTCGAAGAAGCTGTATGTAGAGTTCTGCTCGCTTGCGAAGTAAGCGTTAAGTGTCTGAGAAGCAACACCCCAACGGCGCAGGTCGAAGAAGCGTCCGTTCTCCATAGCCATCTCAAGACGGCGCTCCCAGCGCAGGCACTTGCGTGCGTTCTCCTTGTTGTCGAAATACGGAGAAACAGGATATTCTGCTATCTGGCACTGGTCGGCAGCATATTCAATGTGCTTGTTCACAGAGTTGGCAGCACGGCGTCTGATATCGTTGATGATGACGCGGGCCTCAGACAGACGGCCAAGTTCGATAAGTGCTTCAGCACGCATAAGCATGACATCTGTATAACGTATTACATAGTCGTTTGTTGCAAAAGCCTGCCATGAATCATTGAATGTTTCACCCTTAGAACGCTGCGGAACTTCCTTAAGCGATGTATAATAGCCATAGTCGGTAGCGTCGCGAGAGTTAGCCATAGTCTGCGTATATTCCTTCTCGTATTTGTATGGGAAAGATGGCATTCCTACAGTATGGAACAATCTCGGATCCCACTTCTGTGCAGTAGGCTGTCCGTTGATAGGATAGTCAACACTGTCGTTGTAATTGTCAAACATTGGCAGACCGTCCTTTGTCTTGAAGGCATTTACGAGGTTCTGAGAAGGCTTGTGGAAATCCCATCCGCAAGACCACATACCCCAGCAGCCGTTAAGCATTACCGACCAGTTAGCACGGCCGTAAGTAGTATGGTCATCCTCATAGTCAGAACACTGTACTGCAAACACAGACTCTTTACTGTTCTTATATTCGGGAAGGAAAATGTCGCCATAATCCTCGAGATAACCGTAATCAGAGTTGACAACTTCGTCGGTGTATATCACAACGCTGTCCATATAGTTTGTGTTGATGTGGTCAACACCTGTACCTGCTTCATATCCGTTACCCCATGCGAGGTTAAGATAGCATTTTGCAAGGTATGCTGCAGCTGCCACCTTGTTGGCACGGCCGTCCTGTCCCGGCTCTTTTACCGGCAAAACATCGTAAGCAACCTTAAAGTCGCTGATAATCTTGCCGAAGAGTTCTTCATAAGTGTACTGGTCATTTCTTACAGACTCCTGTGTTCCGTCGTCTTCTACCCTCTCATCAATCCAAGGTATTTTACGGAATACGGTGAGCAGCTTATAGTAGAAATGACCACGGAGGAATTTAACCTCAGCCACACGCTGGCGTGTAGTCTCGGCTCCGAGCTTGCTCTCGCCGTTACGTTCAAGTGACAGCAATGCACGGTTGCAGCGAGACACGGCACAATAAAGATGATACCACAGCTCATCCATCTCACCCGGAGTGGTAGAAGTCAGTGTTGTCCATATATCCATGGCATGATATCCTGTATCATTAGGTCCGCTTCCGCCCTTAAGACAGTCGTCAGACGTTATGTCTCCATAAGGAAAGAGATTAAACGGATATGAGAACCAGCAGTCGCCGAGCATGGCGTAAGCAGAGGTAACCATTCCTTCAGGATCAGAAAAGGCCTTATCCTCGTCTACCACAGCAGTAGGAGTATAGTCAAGAAAATCGTCACAGCTTGTCAGCGTAAGGCCCAGGACGCATGCTGCTAATATGCTATATATCTTTTTCATTTTGATAAATCGTTAAAATGTTAGAAACTTAATTGTAATCCGAATGAGAGTGATGTTGACAACGGATAGTTCCAGTCCGGGTTCTCCGGATCAGGACATGTAAGGCTTGAACTCTTTATTGTAAGCAGGTTCTGGCCTGAAAGATAAACGCGTGCACTTGTCATCTTAAGCTTTGAAATAAGACTTGAAGGGAATGTGTATCCCACCTGCAGCGTACGCAGTTTCAGATAAGATCCGTTCTCAACGAAATAGCTTGATGCGCGGCCTTCGTCGGCTGTATTGGTCGTTGACAGCCTCGGGATGGTTGAGCCGGTATTGTTGGTGTTCCATGCGTTGAGCAGTCGGTTACCCTTGTTAGATCCTGCGTCAGTAACAGCCCAAAAGTCTGTCTGGAATTTCTGGTTGTTATAAACATCCTTGTCGTAAACGCCCTGCCAGAACATGCTCAGGTCGAAACCTTTATATGTAAGGCCTATGTTGATGCCATAAGAGAACTTAGGAACGGGATTGTAGATCCAATCCTGGTCATCAGAGTTGATAACACCATTCTTGTCGAGGTCGGCGTATTTAAGTCCGCCCACACGCGCATTGGCCTGACCGGATGCATTAACTTCCTCTTGTGTCTGATAAAGTCCCTCAACAACGTATCCTACTATTGAACCATAAGGCTGTCCTGACTCTACGAGATTCTCCTTAGACGTATGAGCATAAGAGCCTGTTGCTGTTTCGGGCAGAGATGTAACCTTGTTGCGGAAGAAGTCGGCGTTGGCGTTGATGTCGAGTCCAAGTCCGCATGGCAGTGTCTTGCGGTATCCGAGCATAAACTCCATACCCCAGTTGCGCAGCGAAGGACCATTCATCCATGTTGCACCACCCTCGCCCTTTGTACCGATATATGCCGGATTGATAAGCATGTCGTCGACATCCTTGATATACCAGTCGATAGAACCATAGAGCATGTTGTGGAACAGCGTAAAGTCTGTACCTATATTATATTGTGTGGCCGACTCCCACTTCAGGTTTGCATTAGGCAGCTGTGTGGCACGGTATCCAGAAGGGAATGTGCCCGAGCCCTGAAGGAAAAGGTCATAGGCTGTAGAGGTTATACGGTCTAATCCATAATCAGCGACATACAGTCCGAATTGTGCGTTATTGTCTATAGCCTGGTTACCGGTCTTACCCCATGACAAACGTATTTTCCAGTCGTCTAACCAGTCTTTCTCAAGCAGTTTGGATACACGGAAGCCTAATGTGGCTGCGGGGAATGTACCCCAGCGGTTGCCCTTGCCGAAACGTGAGGAACCGTCGCGGCGCATCGTGAACGAAGCCAAGATAAGATCATCATAATTATAGTCAACCTTACCGAAGAAAGAAGCAAGCCTGTATCCTACCATTGCGCCGGCAACGCGGGCTGTGCCTGTTGCAGCGTTAGGCCACATATAGTCAGGATCTTCGAGTGCATAGCCTTCATTGTAGCCTGACCAGTCGATAGAGTTCTGCTTTGACAACTCTACACCAAGCAGAACAGAGAAATCATGCTTGTCGGCAAGCGTAAAGTTGTAAGTGGCTGTGTTAGACCATGTCCAGTTCATATCATTCTTGTTAGAGAGCGTTGTGCTTGCAACGTTGTTGTTGACGATATCTGAATGGAATGTATGATTCATCGACTGTATAAAAGATGTATAGAAGTCGATACCGAAACTTGAACGGAGCACAAGGCCTTCAATCGGCTTCAGCTCTACGTATGCATTACCGAACAGACGCCAGTAGTCAAGATGGTTATCACGGTTCTGATACATCTCACGGAGCGGGTTCTGACGGTCGGACATGCTTCCTACAGGACCACCGAATGTTGTTCCGTCAGTCTCATATACCGGCACGATAGGGGCCATTTTCAAGGCATTCTCCATTGGCGCACAGTCAACTTGTCTCGACCATGTTATGGTGAAGTTTTCGCCTACTGTCAGATTCTTGTTAATGTTGTAAGAAGAATTCATTCTGGCAGAAATATTCTCAAACGAAGTATACTTCAATATACCCTCGTTCTTTTTGTATCCTAAAGAGAATAATGCCGAATATTTGTCTGTTGCGTTAGATATAGACAGGTCGTAGTTCTGAGAGAAGCCTGTACGCGAAATCTCGTCAAGCCAGTCTGTATCTGAATATTTCATTGTTTTTGCGCTGTTGATAAATCCGTCATAACGGCCGTTTACAGTATAATTCTCATACTGTTCTGTTGCCGGATTCCATACCGTGATAGGGGTTCCGTTGGCGGCGTTGAGATTAAGTCCGTAGTTGGCTGCATATGTAACAGGGTCTATTCCGTCGTTCAGGGCTGCCTGAGCCATTGCAGTGGCATATTCGGCAGAGTTACACAGGTTCATCAATGACTGTGATGTGTAGAACGAAGCCGTAAGATTTGCAGAGAAGTCAACCTTCATCTTGCCGCCTTTCTTACCCTGCTTTGTCGTGATAATGATGACGCCGTTAGACGCGCGCGAACCATAGATAGAAGCTGAAGCCGCATCCTTAAGCACCTGCATGCTCTCAATGTCGTTAGTGTTAAGAGAGTTGAGAGACATTGTTGTTGGCACACCGTCGATTACGAAAAGCGGGTCTTGTGAAGAGTTGAACGAACCGATACCACGTATTCTTACTGTTCCTGTTCCTATTGGCGAACCGTTGCCTGTAACAGTCATACCCGGAACACGGCCCTGCAATGCACGCATCGGGTCGGCATCCGGACTTGTCTTCAGGTCGTCTGTCGAAACTACAGACACAGATCCTGTAAGGTCGGCTTTACGCTGAGTGGTATAACCTGTTACAACAAGTTCGTCCATAATGTTGCCGGCTTCCTCGAGCTTTACAACCATGTTCTGACGCGCCGGAAGCGTCACTGTGTTGTAACCTACATAAGAGATTCTGATCTTGGCGCCTTCCTTCACCTTTAATTTAAAGTTTCCGTCTATGTCGGTTACAGCACCGTTTGTCGTACCTTCTTCAAGCACACTGGCTCCAATAACCGTCTCACCTTGATCGTCTTTCACCGTACCGCTGACTTCCATCGTTGTCTGAGCCGTGGCATACAAGCCGAAACTCATTAAGACGAAGAACAGCACAATACGCTTTACGCTTGATAGCATTAGTTTAATGTTCTTCATATTTTTACTGCGTTTTTATGGTTTAATAAATTGTTTATCGTGACTTTTGTCGTTAGCAAAATTATTTAGATTATGAAATTTCTGTTAACAATTTTATACCAATGAATTAAAAATTTCGTTCATGTAACAAAATTTACATACTTTGTACGATTTCTGTGGCCTATTTTGCCCGTTTCATGGCCAATAAAGGCTAAAAGGGCTACACACTTATTAACATTTTCTTTATATTCCTTGATGCGGCAACAGAGATATGCCGTGGCTGGACATGGCGGCAGGGCAGGAATGAACAGACAGGACGAACAATAATGCAGACGAATCCCGAAGATAAATATGAGGTTAAGAAGTTTTGTTTTGTCTGGTTGGCACCGGGAATGAAAAGAGGGTGTGTCAAAACTAAAATGGGCACTCTACAAAGTTACAGATTATAACCATAGCACTAAAAAGGGTCGTATAAAACTCTGTATTGAGTAATTATACGACCCTTCATTTAGCTTTTTGGAGATGTTCAAGTTTCAAATTATCAGCTCATATTTTTTAAGAATGGAGTTTTGACACACACCACGCAATAATTATTTTTTACTGATATTTATCTGACAAGCCGACTACACGCCGCGGCCTTCGTTAGGCAGATGGCCGAAATAGTCTTTAAAACACTTGGTGAAGTAAGACGGCGACGAGAAGCCTACGTCGTAGGATATCTCCGACACGGTCTTCGACGTGGTGCGCAGCAGCTGCTCGGCGGCCTTCAGGCGCGTTATGCGTATTATCTCAACGGGCGACGAACCAGTGAGCTGCTTCACCTTACGGTAGAGCTGCACGCGACTAAGGCCGAGTTCGGCGGCAAGAGTCTCCACATTGAGCTCTGAATCAGACAGATGCTCCTTCAGGCGATGCCTGAAGTCGGCCACAAAGCGTGTATCGGGATCGTCAGCAGCCTTGTCCTCCTCTGCCTCGGCACCCGAATAGATATTTTTCAGTTTCATGCGCTCATTGAGCAGATTGCGCACTCGCGACAGCAGCACGTTGCTGCTGAAGGGCTTGGTTATGTAGGCGTCGGCGCCGCAGTCGTAGCCCTCGGCGCGCTGGTCGTCGAAGGTGCGGGCCGTGAGCAGTATGACGGGCACATGGCTCGTGGCAGTCTCCGCCTTAAGCCGGCGGCACATCTCAAGACCGTCCATCACGGGCATCATCACATCGCATATAACCAGGTCGGGCACATACTTGACGCACAAGGCGAGGCCCTCGCGGCCGTCGGACGCGCACTTGACATCGTAGTGGGCCGAGAGCAGACTGACGATATAGTCTTTAACGTCGCTGTTGTCGTCTACCACCACTATCGACTTGCGCTCGCCGTCGTCCTGTGCCGTCATCATCTCCACGCCACCGCCCATAGGTATGTCTGCCGGAACGCTGTCGCCTGTCTCCAGGGCTGCTGCATCAGGCTGCTCCACTATGGTTTCTCCGGGCTGCGTCAGCGGCAGACTCACCGTAAACGTTGCCCCGCCGTCGGCGTTGGCCTCTGCCGTAACCTGTCCGTGATGAAGGTCGACAAAGGCCTTTACTATGGCAAGCCCGATGCCCGTGCCTCCGCGGTTTTCGGCTGATGCCTGGAAGAAGCGGTCGAACACGTGGTTAATCTTGTCGCGCGGTATGCCTATGCCCGTATCGCTTACGGTCAGGCGTGCCATGCCGCCGTCGGCAGCAAGACTTATTCTCACTCTGCCGCCCTTGCGGTTGTATTTTATGGCGTTGCTGATAAGATTATAGCATATACGCTCCATCTTATACAGGTCGGCCTCTATGTTTATGTCGTGGCCGCAGTCAACGCTCAGCTCCACGTCCCTGCTGTCGGCCAGCGGCGCAAAGTTGGCCACCCACTGCCCTACGCTGTCCGACAGGTTGAAGCGGCTCACGGTGAGCTGCATTTTGCCGTTCTGAATCTTGCGAAGGTCGAGAATCTCGCCAACAAGTCTGAGCATGACGTCGACATTCTTTCTTACCAGGCAGAGCATGGAGCGCTGCTGCGTGGTCAGGTTGTCGGCCTCGAGCATGCGCCTGACGGGGTCGGCAATGAGAGTGAGCGGTGTGCGGAACTCATGGCTTATGTTGGTGAAGAACACCAGCTTGGCGTTGGCAGCATCCTCGCGCATGCGCCGCTTTACTACGATGGTGCGGTAGAAGGCTACAAACGAGAGCACCAGCAGCACAAGGATGATGATGAACATCATGAGGTAGACCTTCTGATGGCTGTACTGCGTGAGATACATGTTCACGCGGTCGTGCATCATGTTGAGCTTGTCGTTTAGCTTGTTCATCTCTTCGGCCTGCATCAGCAGCACCTCGGCATTGTCTTTGGTTACGAGGGCTGTCTTCATCAGGTTCTCGCGTTGGTAGGGATGCTTCTCAAGGATACTCATGGCCAACTGCATTACCATGTCGCCGCGCGTGGGATAGATATATGATGCGTCGAGCACTCCGTCGCGCACCAGCTCGATGCCTCCGCTCTTGCCCGGCAGGGCGTCAATGCCGATAAACTTTATGCGGCCTGCCAGTCCGCGTGCCTGGGCTGCCTGACGCGCGCCGAGAGCCATGCGGTCGTTGTGTGCAAACACGTAGTCGATGTTGCCGCCCACGCTGTCGAGCATGGCCTCCATGGCCTTGCGCCCGCTCTGCTGCATCCATGTGCCGCTGCTCACGGCCACCAGCTCTATGCCCGGATAGTGCTTCAGGGCGTCGGCAAAGCCCTGATGGCGCTCTATGGCCGGCGACGAGCCTTTAAGGCCCGTAATCTCCAAGACACGCCCCTTGCCGCCAAGGCGCGAAGCGATATACTCGCCCATGGTGCGCCCCATCTTTACGTTGTCGGCGCCGATAAATGCCGTGTATTTGTCTGAACCGGTCTTGCGGTCGAAAAGTATTACGGGTATGCCTTTGTTGTATGCGTTCTCGATGGCCGGCGTAACGGTGTTCATCTGGTTTGGGGCGACAATAAGGATGTCGACGCCATCGTTTACAAAGCCGTTTATCTGCTCAGTCTGCCTTACGTTGTCGTCGTTGGCCGAGGCCACCCTCAACGTGACGTTGTCGTAAAGATAAGTGCCGGCAAGCATCTCGGTGTTGAGCTTTTCGCGCCAGATGTCCTCGCTGCACTGCGACATGGCTATAACATACTCTTTACGGTCGGAACAGGCCGTCATGAGCGTTAACATCAATAAAGACAAAACGTAAGCAATATTTTTCATAGTCTGACCTCTGTTGGTTAATGCCTCACATAAGAGGCTATCCTGCATTGGATAAAAAAACTTTTTTGAAAGAAAGAGCAGCGGCACGCATGCCTTAGGAAATGGGCGGCCAACATGCCGCTGCTCTTTATATATTATATAAGATGTGTAAACAGAAACATCATACGTATGCCCTGCTGAAGCTGCGGGCCGGCATAACGCAGCCAAAGGATTTGGCAGGCACGACAGACATACACATCACAGGTTTCAGTAACATGACATCAACATTATTTGTCGAGTCTCCATACGCAGCCGTCCTTGGTGTCTTTCACCTCGAATCCGGCAGCAGCCAGCTCGTCGCGTATGCGGTCGCTTGTGGCCCAGTCTTTCTCGGCCTTTGCCTTTGCCCTGAGGCTCAGCACCATGTCTACCACCTTGCCGTAGGCTTCCTCGCGTGCGTCAGACGAGTTGCCCTTCTCTTCCTTCAGTCCGAGCAGGTCTATCGCAAAGAGGCGCATCGTGTCGGCAAGCTCCTTCAGGCAGTCGGCACAGATGGTGGCCTTGTGGTCGAGCAGCTTGTTGACCACTCCGCAGGCCTCAAACAGATAGCTGATGACCTGAGGTGTGGCAAGGTCGTCGTTCATGGCGTCGTAGCACTTCTGGCGCAGGTTCTTCACAAACTCCTCGGTCTGTGCGTCGCACTTGTCTGACACGGGCACGCGGTCTAAGTCGGCGATGCCTGACATCAGTCGGGCCAGTCCCTTCTCGCTTGCCAGCAGGGCTTCGTTAGAGAAGTCTACCGTGCCGCGGTAGTGGGCAGAGAGGATGAAGAAGCGTATCGTCATGGGCGAATAAGCCTTGTCGAGGCTCGGATGGTTGCCCGTGAAGAACTGCTCGAGCGTGATGAAGTTGCCGAGGCTCTTGCCCATCTTCTGTCCGTTGATGGTTATCATGTTGTTATGCATCCAGTATTTCACCATCTGGTCGCCCTGGCTTGCCACGGCCTGCGCAATCTCGCACTCATGATGCGGGAACACGAGGTCCATGCCTCCGCCGTGTATGTCGAAGTGGTCGCCGAGATACTTGCGTCCCATGGCCGTACACTCGCAGTGCCATCCTGGGAAACCGTCGCTCCAGGGGCTCGGCCAGCGCATGATGTGCTCGGGCTGCGCCTTCTTCCACAGGGCGAAGTCGGCCTGGTTGCGCTTCTCGCCCACACCGTCGAGCTGGCGGCTGGCGTTGATGACGTCGTCGAGGTTGCGTCCCGACAGTATGCCGTAGTGGTATTTCTCGTTATATTTTGCGATGTCGAAATAGATGCTGCCGTTGCTCTCATAGGCAAAGCCGTTGTCTATAATCTGCTTCACCAGCTCCTCCTGCTCTATGATGTGTCCCGTGGCGTGAGGCTCAATGCTTGGCGGCAGCACGTTGAGCGCCTTCATGGCGTCGTGATAGCGGTTGGTGTAGTGCTGTGCTATCTCCATAGGCTCGAGCTGCTCCAGACGTGCCTTCTTTGCAATCTTGTCGTCGCCATCGTCGGCATCGTGCTCCAGATGGCCCACGTCGGTGATGTTTCTGACGTAGCGCACCTTATAGCCCTGATGCTTGAGGTAGCGGAACAGGATGTCGAAGGTTATCGCCGGGCGTGCATGGCCCAGATGCGGATCGCCATACACTGTAGGGCCGCACACATACATGCCCACATTGGGGCTGTGGATAGGCACAAAGAGCTCCTTACGGCGGCTCAGAGTGTTATATATAAAAAACTTTTGTTCCATATTTTATTGTTTAAAATTAAACATGTCATTATCAGAATGATAACGCAACCCGACAACAAAACCACCAAGATACGTTTGAGCGTTATGCCGAGACGCTGATTATCTTATGCAAAGATAATGCAAATCGAGAGCAGAAACATCAAGCGTGCTTGAATGTTATGCCGAGATGCAGCTTATTATTATGCAAAGATAATGCAAATCGAGAGCAGAATCGCCAAACCACGTTTGAGTGTTATGCCGAGATGCAGCTTATATTATGCAAAGATAACGCAAATCATTGGTTTAACAAAATCAATGCAATGTTTTTTGAAAATATGTCAAAAGTGAACATCAGAAGCCACGCCTCTCATTTATATGCCACGGATAAAAATATTCGCTGAATAAGATTTCACATTCCGGCTATTTATACTTGAATCATATTAAAACCCCAATCTGTTATTAAAATTCGGTCGGGATTTTTGTTTTATCTTGAGCAGATTTTCGTTAAATTTTTCACAAGCACTCTTATAACTGGCTACGCCGAAGTTAAAGGAGTTCAAGCAGTTAGAATCAAATGCCAACGTAGTGCTTGCGACAAGAAGCAACAAGACTTTTGGAGCCTCCAAGTAGTGCAATGTAGGGACGCACTCCAGGTGTCCACATATCATCAAACATTCCATTTTATCGTAAACCATTGTAATACAATGATTATCGGGAAACGCTGTTTAATTAGCCTGCGCTGAACTTGGTATGCGCTTAGCGCCTTGCGCCAATAGAAATAAAAAGACGGGCTGAAAACTGGAATGCACAAAATTGATAAAGCTACGTGCAATCCAATGACTGATTTGGGGGTAACAGACAGACTGCGACAACGCCTGCCTCCATTAGCCGCAAAAAATCATAAGGAGAAAACACGATTATACTTAAAGAACATTCAAGAAGAAAGGTTTAAAAAGAAAGACTGTAACCAAAATCAGGCGTACAGGTTTCAAATCATTAACCTATCGTTTACGCATCGTAACTCGGCCACTTTTCACTCAAAAGTGGCATGTTTTTCAGGGCCAAACCGGCCTTTTGATTTTCATATTTTGGCGAGTGGCTTGTTGAGAAGATGCAGAGAGGCATCAGCAGGCATGTATCACAGCCTGCCACATGGCGAAAGAGACGCTGCGCACCATAAGAGATGACAAAAGGACGTGCCGCCCAAATTCCCATGAAAGGAACCGGACGGCACGGAAAATATCAACTTAGCCCTTAAACGAAATTAAAGGCAGAAAGCAGGAACATCAAAACTAGCATTTCGGGTGGATGTCGAGCTTAACAGGGCGAACCATGTTCTTGGCATCAAGGATGGTGTCGAGATCTTCCTGAGTAAGTATTCCTTCCTCAAGCACAAGCTCAACAACGCCGCGGCCTGTCTCCATGGCCTTCTTGGCAATCTCTGTAGAATGCTCGTAACCGATGTAGGGGTTGAGGGCTGTAACGATGCCGATGCTGCGGTTAACCTCGCGGCGGCAGTTCTCCTCATTGCTTGTAATGCCGTCAACACAGAGCGTGCGCAGTGTGTCGCATGCGTTGGCCATAAGGTCTACTGACTCGAAGCAGCACTGAGCCATGACAGGCTCCATGGCGTTAAGCTCCATCTGGGCAGCCTCGCCGGCCATGGTGACACAAAGCTCGTTGCCGATAATCTTGAACGCAACCTGGCTTACAACCTCAGGAATAACGGGATTTACCTTTCCTGGCATTATTGACGAACCGGGCTGACGTGCCGGGAGATTGATTTCTGCGAGACCGCAGCGCGGACCGCTGGCCAGCAGTCGAAGGTCGTTGCTTATCTTGCTCATCTTAACGGCGATGCGCTTCAGCTCTGACATATAGCCTATCATGCAAGATGTGTCTGAGGTTACGCCCACGAGGTCTTTTGCGAGAGTGATGTCCCATCCGGTAATCTCTGCCAAAGCCTTAACACACTTCTCTGCGTAGCCCGGCTCAGAGCAGATGCCCGTACCTATGGCAGTTGCGCCCATGTTGACCTCAAGGAAGTCGGCTGCAGCCTGGTCGAGATGCAGCAGCTCTGCCTCGAGTATGCTTGCAAAGCCTGAGAAGGTCTGTCCGAGAGTCATCGGCACAGCGTCCTCAAGCTGTGTGCGTCCCATCTTTACGATGTGTGCAAACTCTTCCGACTTCTTGCGGAATGCCGCGATAAGCTCTTTGATATGTGGAACAAGGGCAAGATGGCTGGCATACATGCCCATGTGGATAGCCGTAGGATATGCGTCGTTGGTAGACTGTGAGCGGTTCACGTGGTCGTGAGAAGAGCAGTGCTCATAGTCGCCCGGCTTGAAGCCCATGTGTTTCAGCGCAATGTTGGCGATAACCTCGTTGGCGTTCATATTGGTGCTGGTGCCTGCTCCGCCCTGAATCATGTCCACGGGGAACTGGTCGTAATACTTGCCGGCCAATATGTCCTGACAAGCAGCCTTGATACCCTCATACTGGGCATCGGTAAGCAGCCCGAGCTGATGGTTTGCCTCAGCAGCAGCCCACTTTGTGTATGCCAGACCGTTGATGAACAGAGGATACTGGCTGAGTTTGAACTTACTGATTGAGAAATTCTCAACGCCGCGCAATGTCTGTATGCCGTACAATGCGTCTGCCGGAATCTCACGTGAGCCGAGGAGGTCGTGCTCCATACGGATATTCTTTTCTGAATTCATAGTTTTAAGGTTTATATTTCAATTATGTGTTTTTACTATATTATTAAGGTGTTTCGGCATTATGTTCTGCCTCCTTCCTTTCAGTGTCAAAGATAGTGCTAACTTTTCATTGTGCCAAACATTATCAGGTTTTTAACACATCAAACGCACGTATTAGCGTAAAACAGACTAAAAAGCAGTACATATATCTTACAAATAGTCAGCAAACGGCAAATTTGGCATCGTCATCTACTCACCGGCAGTCATCTGTCCCATCCCCGTTCTTTCCGGTATGTCCTCACAACTGGCATAAAAAAATGATGGGAGCATCCTCACGGACACTCCCATTCTCTCCTGCAACTTGACCTGTCGGTCAAAATATAAAAAACTTACCTAACTCTTATTTTCGTCACCTGCGAGCCGTTCTCTGTCTCTGTGCGCACGACAACCATGCCGCTGTCGACACCATTGAGAGTGCAGGTGAAGTTGCCGCTGGGCGATACTTTCTTCAGAAGTGCACCGCCTGCCGACCATACGCTCACTGAACGCAGAGCCGTGTCTGACGTAACGACAACCTGGCGCGGAACGATAGAGCTTACGCTGACGTTGCCGTCGGCGCCCGTTTCGGTTATGCCTGTTGTGCCCGAGCCGTGACCTATCAGGAAGTAGCGGCCGTATGACGGACCGTTCACCGTGAGCTGATAGCCTTCGTAGAGCGGTGTCTCGCTCTGCAGCTCGGCATCGTAGATAGCGGCATCCTTAACGGCTGCCACGCCGCTGAACGTAAGAGTTACCACTGAGCCGTCGGCTGCCGTAACGCCTAACGGTATGCGCTGTGCGTCTTTCAGCTGGTTGACGCTCACTGCCGTGTTGCCGGCTACGGTGTAAACCTTAGGAGCGTTGTCGGCATTGCCTGTCAGTCCGCTAATCATCTGTGCATCCTCCATGCCGAAGCCGTTGCTTGCCGAAGCAGCATAGCGCACAGCCGCGCTGCTTGAGCCTTCAGCGTCTTCTGCCTTTATCTTGAGAGAAGCGGCCTGTGAGCCTTCACCTGTTGAAGTTGTTTCAAACTTCTGCATGTCAGCAGTGAATTTAACTTTAAAATTGCCCTTTTCATCAGGTGTTGCTGTTTCAGCTATTTGAACATAGAACACAGAATATGGTGCAATGAGAGATGTGTTATCTGACCATGTCTCATTACTTTCATCATAAGTTACAGCCGCTGTTGTTAGATCTGAGCTAATCCAATATTTCTGTGCCAGCACGCCGATATTGGCAGCAACAAACGCCTGGACATCGAGCGAAGCCATAAACGGATTACCTACCATCAGATACTTGCCGTCGGCAGACGGAGTAAGCGTTGCCTGAACGACAACAGGATCAACATACGTATACGGATTGCTACGGTTAACCATATTGCTGACAAGCAGCTTGCCTGCATTGGTACGGTCAACTGTTTTATTTTCAGCAGTACTTACTGTATATTCTGTATCAGCCTTCGGGAAGCGGAACAGCAATTTTTCTGTAGAAGATGGCTGTTGTCCCTGATTCAAAATTCCTTTAACTGAGAATCCTCCACCTGCAACATAAGGCACGCTTGCGTCGTTGTATGCAGAGCTCCATTCTGTATCAAACGAAACAGTAGTGTTTGGCGTCTGCTTTTCTACAATCGTTGCTCCTGTACTCCAGCTGCGCTGGTAAACGGCAGGATTCAGACGGTTATAATCGTTATCATTGAACGTTATATCCTTGAAATACTCTGTCTCTTGTCTTCCTGTTGCAGTAGGAGCATACCAGTCGCCGGCTACAACGCCCTGCAGCGGTGTGCTTACGGCAGTCCATTGTCCCGGAGTAATCTCCACGTCTGTCCATGCCTTGTTATAGAGCAGCTGCTCAGCATGCAGCATCTGTGCGCCCAGTTCAAAGTGGATGTCGCGGCAGATATTCACGCGGTAGCGCTGAGTGGTGAGTGCTCCGTCTTTTTCATAAGCCATCAGGTCATACTGGATATTCTCTGTAGGCAGTTCCATATAACTTGGACGGCTCGTATTTACCCATCCATTACCGCCATCTCCATATCCTGCCATATAAAGCTCAGCTTTGCTTCCTGCAGGCATGATGACATTAGAGAACAGCATCGGCACGAAACCATTTTCAGTGGTATTAGCCTCGTTAGTCAGATAGCTGTCACCATCAGCCTTCTTCAACGCAGATTTATCGGCACGCTTCCAGTTGGCATCATTATTCCAGTTGCTTGTAGCACCGGTTCCATTCCATACAAGATTTTCTGGCACAACCTTCATACCAACCGTAAATCTTCCAAAACAAGCATTTGTGGTATTATTACCATGCTCTTCAAAATGTACAGCAAAGGTATAAGTATATCCTTCTTTAGGTTGGAAACGGAAACCATTTGCCTGCGTAGTCTGCGTATCAAAATATATTTCCATGTAGTCCTCAAAAGAAGACTGATCATCATATTCTTCTGCATACAATGACTTTAATGTACCTATCGGCAACGAAAATTCACTAAAATCTGCAGGAAAATAGGTATCATTCTTATATTCAGGATCATCAGTATCCACAAGATATATTTTGCTGTAAGCATCTGGAGATATAGAAGTAATCATACCAATATAACTTGCACCCGCTGACACTAATTGAGCACCACGCAAATTAACTTTTATCGGCTGATTGACAGAAGTAGATTCAATTTGGCTCAAGCCTATACGCAATCCAGGATTAAAATCATCTGCAGGATACTTTACAGAATTAAAACCTGCATGCAATTGTGGCGCGTCACCTGAAGCATTAAGTTCCAATGGTATATACGACCAACAAACTTTTGACCACATATCATCACTGATACTTCCATCAGGAGACTGAAGTGTCGGTATCGGCTGGATCACCAATTGTAATCCCGACTTCAAAAGAGTTATATCCAGATTCTCTTTATGCAGGACTAGCCGTGCATGTATACCTTCATCAACGATCTTGTCCGTAACATAATAATTGATTATATTTATCATATTCTGCGACAGATTAACCGTTTGTCCGTCAATTGTCTCATGGTCACCTGCCGTCACATCCGTAAGATCTTCTTTGTCTGGATAAATGTCGCGGAATGTAGTAAGTGCGCTTAATAATGTCACATTACCATAATCTGGATTTTCAGCCAAGAATTCATCTTCCGTACCAAAGAACCAGTCGAAATAAACACCTTTATCTATTATAATATAAGATTCTGTTCCGTCGTCTTCTGATACAGGCACACGCATCTGGGCTGAGAAATTGAATATCTGTCCGGCACAGAAATCTGTTGTCGGGTCAACAACCTCACCATTAACGCGAAGCAATGTCTGCGCTGTAACATGGAAAGGTGTATTTATACCACACGGATCATTTATATCTTCAGCAAAATCCGCAGCTGTAGCCTGGTTACCGTCATTTACCTGAATTAGCATCAGGTAAGAACGGTTCGGAGTCAATGCCGAGTAGAAATCTACAGCCAATGATTTTGTGCCGGCTTCATCAGTTGTACGGTAAAAATAATACTTACCCGTTCCATCACCATTATCTCTTGCCAAACGTGGATGTGGCAATAAATCATAATCTGTATTCGAGTCAAAATCTAATTTGAAATAAAGTGTATTATATTTTTGGTTATAATACTCTCCGCCCAAATCCGGATTATTATTACCTACCTCAACAACAGAATATTCTATTGCGCCTTCATAATCTCCACTATGTTGTGTTAAATAATCCTCATACTTTGCCTTGTCGATAAAACAAAAATCTATAGCATCAGTTTGATCAGTTCCTTCTTTTTCACCTAAACGTGAAAGCAGACGATCCCAATCAAGCTTAATACTCATCATAGTTCGTTCACTCGTACATGTAGCTTCCAATTGTTTAACCTCAGCGCTTGGTGTTGCCAAATATACACGGATATCGTCAATATACATATCACCACCTTGTGTTGATTCACTGTTGTTATCAACCTGAAGAACATAAGAGTCATAAAGTGCATCATTCTCTACAATGAAAGAGAAATACATCTGTAACCATTCGTTTGTTCCTGTTCCCGTTCCGGGCATACCTCCTGTCAGATAGTCTGTACGGCGTATCTGACTTGAGGCATGACGATATATCGGCACATACACATCCTGACCTGTAGCTTCATCCTTTTTTACACCCATCACAGAGAAGAGCATGCCGGCATCAGGAGTTGTAGAACTATATCCTGCACTCTTAACCCATGCCGTTACGAACATTTCCGAACCGGAACACAATTTCTGTTCAAATGGCAATCGGGCAATAACTCCGGCACGGTCAGAAGCATCAATAAACATATGATAAGTACTGTTTGGAAGAAGTTTTCCTGCATGATTGAGCGTACCACTAGTCCAATATTTATCTTCTATAAATCCATTCATGATTGAATAATATCCCCACTCAGGGAAATATCCGCTTTGCCCTTTGAAATCAGTACCGTCAGCACCATCGTAGAACGAATAGCTGCTTGAAGTCCAATCCAATGGGAATTGATAGAAATCGGGCTGACCATAAAGTTCAGATACGCTTGGATCGTAATCGAAATCTAGCTTGGTAAGCAACTGATAATTCTCACTCAAATATTTATCAGTACGGAACTGATAATACTTCAAGTTATTGTCCTGAATAGTGCCGTTTTCAATTTGCTCTAATTGTGTCTGTGTCAGCAATCTGGTATCACGCACAAAAGTCAAATTATATTTCGCAATATTATATGTTGTACCTGTACCGGAAACTGTTTTTGTAACATAAATAGTTGCAGTACTGTTATTTGCATTAACATACTCTGTACCATCCGAATAATTAGTATTTGGATAATTAAACTGAATTATACGTGACGTTCCGCTCAAAGATGTTGTCGCTAACGTTATTCCAGACCCGTTATCAACCAGTTTTACATTTAATACATCATTGTCGTCATCTATCGCCGCATCAGGAATTGCATACGACCGGGCGTCCTTTGACAATGCCACAAGTTCTTTCGTATTATTTGAAATACGTGTAAACGGGAATGAGATGTCATATTCCTCCAAATATTTTCCTGTTGTAGTACCTCCTTGATAAGCCGTATTTTTCAGGCGTCCCATACCATTTTGCCATGTCACGGTGGCACCCTCTCCCGTATCGCGGCCATCCACCGCCATGATATAGTAGATTATGCGGTGAGTAAGCGTGGGCTCATATGTCAGTCCGTCAGACTGGTTTGACGGATAAAATGAAGATGAGCCGGAAGCGTCGCTATAACTCTTAGTAAAGTCTGTATATCCTGACACATCACACCCCACAAGATAATAATTATTGTCAAAGGTCTGAGCTGCCGTTTCGCCAAACCATGCTTTAAACTCTTCATCTGTCGGGACATAAAATTTCATATCCATAACATCAGATGTAGTAAGCGGCTTGCCCACATAACCATTAGCAAAACGGCATGGCGTAGTACCTGCAGGTGTCAAAAGATCCCATACCTCGTCACTACCTGTATTTTGTGTGCGGAAAGTTCCATCAGTACGATAGCTGTACCAACGCTGATAAGATACAACACTAGAGTTTGACAATCTGTCAGGCACAGCCAATGTTACAGATGTTCCTTTATGAACATAGATTGTATCCATATATACATGGCTGGCCTGTATATCGCCCTTCGGGCCGGAATACCATGCAGTTTCATCATTAAACGTATCCATATTCTTTGCGGCTTCAGATATGTTTGAACGCAAGTCAAACCATTTAGCAGCTTTATGATGAATGGTCACGTTTGAATAATCTACAACATCTGAATACAACGTTATTTCATTCATAGCAAGTTCATAATCTGAACGTCCAGGAACTAATTGTAAACGCAAATAGCGCGTGTTAATCGCATTTTTCAAGCAATAATCATGCTGCTGTACTGTTCTATCACCAGCAAAACTTTCAACGAGATTCCATGTATAACCATTTGTTGACGAATAAACGTGTAACTCATCTTCTCTTTCCTGAGTATTTCCTCCACTAAGAAAATGAAACGCACGTATTGTTCTATATGCATTAAAATCTATATCAACATTTATCGTCCCGGCTCTACTTGAAGCCCACCAAGTACCAGTATTGCCATCAAATGCGTTTCCTATTACGTAATCACCACGACCTGCATTTTGCCCTCCTGATGTCTTGGCTGTAATATCAGCACCATATGTACTGACTTTAGAATTTTCGTCTATCATCAGATACTTATTTCCTTCCACCTGTGCCACAGCATTCTGTGCAAGGAATGTTGCGCAGAAAAGAATGAGAAGTTTATATAAATTATGTATTTGTTTCATATCTTATGTCCTCCTTTTTATTTTATGAACATATTAAGCATTTCATGACGCAGATAGTCGAGACCGAACTCCGGTGTACGCGTTTTGCTCTTAAACGGGAAGTTAGTAATGTCGTCGGTAAGTACCTTTACTGTGTATGTGCGGTTATATGTTGCGCCATTATCCTGCCACGTAACCAAAAGGCTAAGATCAAAAGTCTTGCCGGCAGATGCCGTAACATGGCCCTTAATAGTCTTCACATTAGTAGTTTGGCTTTCAAAGATTATGCCGTCAACACCTTCTGGAATATTCCAATTACATTCAGGATTAGTAACAGTGGTTGTTCCTCCACTATTTTTCACTCCATTTACGGTAAACTCAAACTGGCATCCTTCGGGCACTACTATTTGATATGTATTATCAAAGCCTGTAATCTGAACTTCCACGGGCAGGCTTCCTATCGGGCTTACCCAGCATTGCGCTGCGAGGTCGAGGCCATAGTCGTTTAGCTGCAGCGTAAGCGGGAAGATGCTGTTGCGCGGAAGCTCGTCTCTTGAGGTGGTTGCCTCGTATGTAATTCCGTTCATCTCGTCAGTAGTAACGCTGACATTAAACGGATGACCATCCGGTGAAGAGTTTACATAAAAGTCAGGAATCGTAAGTTTACCATCATTATCCAAAGACCAACCGCCTTCAGGAACAGTTATTGTCTTTGTCGTTGTGTATGTCGCTCCTTCCAACGTTTTATCTGAGAAGAGAGTTATCTTGTCGGCATATCCGCCAAACGACAGGGCCGTAACCTTTGTGCTGGCCTTACCTGATATGCTCATTCTTATCTTGCTGACCAGGCGGTCGAGACCGATAGAGATGCTCTTGGTGGCAGCCGTAACCACAACCGTCTGCTTTGCACTCATGGGGATAAACTTGCCCTCAGCAAAGTTAAGCTTTGCAGCTGGATCTTCAAGCACGATATTATCTATATCTACATTCAAGTCGCTAAGATTTTCGTTGTCTCCCAACCCTGTAAGACTGCCCCATAAATCATCATAATAAGTATCAATGTTGGCAAAGGCATAAACGGTGTAAGTGCCTTCTGGAAGCGTGAAGGGGTCTGACACCCACGACTTCAGATTGCCCTGCTGCGCTGCGGTGTTACCGGCAAATTCATCATCTGTGTTGGGCAACAGTTTTTTGGTAACAACATTGTTGCCGCCTACAATTAGCACGCAGAGGTTGTGCATATACTCACCATTGGTGCCAACTTCGTCTGCCCTTGTGTTCAGGTCGCCTTCCTCACGTGCCGTAATGCTCAGCTGCAGCGTAGCGGTGCCGTCGCCACCCTGGTCGATGTCGTCGTCAAACGAGCATGAGGCAAGAGGCACGGCGCACAGCCATGGCAGCAGCCATAACATAGCCTTATATATATGTTGTTTCATTTTGTTCATAACGTCAGTGTTTTTTCGTTAAAGTCATTTTATCACATAGGCAGAGTCTCCGGGTCGAGCAGCAGCCAGTCGTTTACGTAAACATCAAGAATGATGTTCTCGTCCTCGCCGGGCACGTCGTTTCCGAGCGAATAGATGCTGTTGACCGTAAGCTTATAGATGTTGTTGCGCACAATGGCATACTCCATTATGCCCTTTGTTTCATCATTGTTGTCATTGCTGTGGCGCACCCACCATGTGTAATAGCATGTGGCGTCTTCGTATGTACGCACTCCGTAAGACTGCAAGGCGTTACGGGTAACAATGCCGTTCTGGTCGAGCTCAACTTTATAAGTTTCGTTCAGACTTGCCGAATAGCCGCAATTGCTGAGCATATATGCGCTCCATTTAAGACTTTCCTTAACCTGTGCAAGGTCTTTTGCTTCGTCCTGCCCCAGCAGGAAAGCCTTATAGCCTGACGGGTCGTTGTCGAGCAGCGATGCCGCAAAAGTCTTTACTGATGCCCAATTGTCGCAGGCATCGATTTTATCGTCAAACTGACTGAAGTCGGCACCATACACGTATGTCATCATGTCTTCCATTGATGCAAAGAGGTGAGTGCCGAGGGCGAAGAATGTTGCACCGCCTTGATAATTTGCCACGCCCTGCGGATTAAACTTTGCCTTGAACACCACGCCCGTGCTGTAGTCGCTGCCTGCCGCATCGGCTGCCGTAGTGTTTTCGAGGGTATAGCCTATACGTTGCCATGTTTCGGCTCCGTCAGAGACAGAAGTGCCCGGCTGAACGTAACCTGCCCACCAGTTGGGGTCTGAAGAACCGTTCATAAACCATGTTCCGTAAAGATTTCCATTCTTGCTTGCCGTCCACGGGTCGAGCACGTAATTTGTTGCTGCGTCGTTCTCGTCAGCAGTTTCATTGCCGAGATAAGACAGATTGGTGCCGTTAACATCGTCAGCAACGCGCTTTATGATATAGCTGCCTGCAGTAAGATTGTTCACCAGGGCTGCGCCGGTTATCTCAACTGTGGCACCAGTATATGCCGGGTCGGTACAAGGATAAGACGCTTCGGCCTTATAGTCGAGCCTTGCTGCCATGCGCTCTACGTTTACCGTAGCTTTTGCGGGGTCGCTCTCCGGGTTAGAATTAAGCGTGAGCGTGGCGTCGGCAGCTGATGTCATTACGAAGTCAGAATAGTCTGAGCCTGAGGCTGTCCATGCCGTGGTCTGTATATGATTGCGCACGTCATCGAGCGTGAGCGACTGGCCTGTCCACCAGTCTGCGCCCGGATTTGCCACCACGAGCACGTTATATGTTCCGTCGTCGAGGTCTACCTGCTGAGGCGTTGTTGTATAGGTGCGGTCGATGCCGTTGCCCGGCTCGGTATAGCTTCCAACGTTAAATGTTGCTACAGCCATGATTGGAGTTGTACCGCTGCTGTTCACTCCGTCAGTGCCGCTGCCCTGATAGAAGAAGGCCACGGCCGACTTTATCTCATTTTCATTAGTTTGCCCTTTTTCCTGTCCGTCGCCCGTTTCGCCTCCCGTAGGATTAGAGCGCGTAGGCGTGCTTTGCTGCGATGCGAAGCTGAGCGAGACATAAGAAGATGCCGACATGCCGCCTCCGCCTGACGGAGCGGTGTCGATGTCTTCCTGCGCACAGCCGGCCGCAAGAGATGCCATAAGCAGGCATCCCGCAACGCCCTTAACTGTATGTAATATATTCTTGTTCATAGACATTCGTGATTTTTAGGTTGGTTGGCTGTTTAAATCACAGTTCCTCAAACTGCACCCGCTTGCTCCATCCCAGCACGCTGATGCTGATGTTTACGTAAGCCAGGCGGTCGCCCTTGAGGTAGAAGTCGAGCTGATAGTCGTAGCCGCGGTCGAGGAATTCCTGTTCCGAGTAGCGGTATATCTCCTCGCTCGTGCGCAGACGGCTGAGAAGGTCGGGCAGGTTGACGCGCACCACTTCCATGTTGGTGTTTTTGTTCACTATAGACAGTATGCCGTCGTCCTTTGCATCGGCATGATACAATATGCGCGATGTCATAAAGTCGGCATGAGCAATCTTGCCCACTCCGTCTATCGGGTCGCCGTTATGGTCGAAGGCCGGCGTGCGGTCGTCGGTGTTCCATGTTGCGTGCGGCGTATAAACCACGGTGCTGGTTTCGTCGAGCGAGTTATCCCAGAGGATGTGCGAGTTGCGGTCGGTGATGGTCATGTCATAGTTTGCCACGTCCATCTGTGTGGGGTCGTCGAGCTCGCGCATTGTCACGTTGATTTTCTTGGTGTCGCGCATGAGCGAGATTGTGTGGTAAGTAGGCTTTCCGGCGAACACCTCAACAGGTTCAACCTCCATGCCGTGCCACAGAGTGTCGAGCGGCAGTCCGTGGTTGTCAACAAGGAGCATATCGCTGCCCTGCTGTGTTGTCTCGAGTCTGACGTCGAGAGCCGTCATATCGTCTCCGGCAGTAAGGTCAGAGCGGACGAAGCGTGCGCGTCCCGACTCCATCTGCTCAGAGTAAGAGTTTTGTCCGGCAAGCACTATGAACTTATACTTGCCCGGGTCGAGGTCCATCTTCATTGAGTATGTAGGCACGGCCAGCGGCAGCGAGCTGCCCACGTTGGCCTCCGACTGGCGTGTGACATACTTGCCGTTTTCGTCGAACACGTAGACATCTACAGCTCCCACATGGTCGTTGAACATGTCAGCGCGCTCAAGATTGTAGTCGTACTTGAAGTTGAGATACAGCCCCATGGGACAGTCGTCTCTGTCTTCGGTCATCATGTCGCACGATGTGAACACCGGTGTCGACAAAGCCGCAATGCACAGCCAAGTCAGACGCTTTATTGAAAGATACTTCATAAGCATATATATTTTTTGTTTTTATTTCCTTTATCCATATTTAATTGTTGCATTGTCTTTGCGCGGCGACATTGCTGTCTATCCCCGCCGGGCCAGCCCGGATGCCTATCTGTCTGTGTTGCTTAAGCAGATGTTTAGCCTTGGGCTGTCGCTGTTTATGTTGTGGGCACTTGCCCTTGAGCGTCGTGCCTCGTTGTTGTCAGTTTTGGTTTGCGGCAACACTGTTCCGCAACGGCTCCTCTCTCTGTGCCGGAGCTGCCCCCCGCCGTATCTCATGGTGTCTCTGCGGGCAGACTTACATGCAGGCCACACCTCTGCGGCTTCAGCCTTTTTAAGAAAATGTGCGGCCGGCCCATACCGGCCGCACACGGATGTTGTCAATTAACTTTAACTTTTATGAAGTTCAATCTTATTAGAGATCTACGCTCTGGCTGCGCTTAGCCCAAGAGAGAACGTTGATATCAACAGAGATGTAAGATTCCTTCTTGTCAACAGGTTCAGGAGTAACTTCTGTTACGTTAGGATCACCAAGGCTCTTAATGCTTTGAACGTTGATTTCGTACCAGTTGTTGCGGAGAACACCATAACGGCCGAGATATTCATCAGACTTATTAGCATAAATACTATTGCCTGTTTCATAAGTTGCATCCCAAGGTGTCTGAGTTTCATCAAAGTGTCTGATGTAAACAGGATAATAAGCAACTCCGTTTGCATAATACTCTAATGTAATATGGTCATTAGCAAGAGTTGCAGCATTTGTAGGATATTCAGCAGCATCAGCCTTCAGTTTGCCTTTACCTGATTCATTAAGAACAATTGTAGCAACGGTACGTTTTCCGGCAGCTTCTGTTGAGAATGTAACATCAAAGTCTGTATCTGATGAAAGTGCTTTACCCTGATCTACATTGGCCTTAGCCCAAGCATTGAATGTAACATCATTCAGCAAACGTGCAGCAACTTCTTTCTTTACATCAGCTACTTGCCATATATCGCTTCTGTTGCCATCAACAGTATAGAACTCTGTTCCGCCATTGAATGTAGCCTTAACAATAACACGTGTAAGATTCTGCTCAAGCATGTTAGCCAAGTTTGTTGTATTCTCGAAACAATAAGCTGCAAATTCTCCGTTAGCAGGATTAACAGCCGGCAGAGTTGCATGCTCACCGCCAACAGTAGTAAGACCACCAACACCTGTAGTGTTATAATTATAGTCATCACCCCAATAAACTCTATAAAGTCCGCTTGCAATGGCTGTTCCGCCTATGAAACGATAATCGGTTGAACGAGTTGCCTTATAAGCTTTCCATGTATTAAAATCTGTAACATCACGAACCAGCTTGTTGGTCTGGTTTGTATTGTCAAGAGCCCACCCGTCAATTGTATAAGTAAGCCCAGATCCGTCAGTTACAGTACCATTAGCACCATTCTTTACAGTTACCTTAGCCTCAGCTCTTTCAACATAGATTGTTGCTGCAGGTTGAGCATCTGCCTCAGCCTTTGTCTTAAAGATTTTGCTGCCGTCGATAGTAACAAGAGGTTCTACAACATTTGCACTTGTAGGATCTTCAGTACCACCTTGTGCGTCAGCCATAATGGCATTTGACATCAGCAGACCATCATCATGCCAGCTGTAGTCTGTACCGATAGCTGTTTTGACAGCATCATTAAGTTCTGAAAGACTTTTACCTGTAGCAGCAGCTCCGTTAACATTCAATATACCACCTTCTTCAATAGAAAGGAGTCCATTATTGTTGAGAACTACCAAAGCCTTAATATCACCAGACACGCTGTTAATCTCCTGAGTAATCTTAGCTGTTGTTGTGATGTTGTCAGTTGTAGTGCCTTCCGGTGAGAAGTTCAGATCCATTTTATAAGCACTGTTTACCTTATAATCAATATCAGACTCTCCCTTAACAAACAGAATAAGAGTAGCATCCTTTACCTCATACTCTGCCGGTGTGCCGTCGTCGAAATTATCGTTGGCACGTGTACCAGGCTGCGTAGGGAGCTGAATGGCAAGGTTGATATAACCTTTACCCTTATCATTCCACTGTGGCTGTCCGCCATTGTCAATGCCATCTTCGCTTGAACAAGCTCCCAGCATCAGCGCTGCCAATGCGAAGGAAAATAATTTTACTTTTTTCATAATTTAAAAAATTGAGTTGGTTTAAAAAATATTTTTATCAATTCTCGTGTTTTTACATGTCGAGTATCTGCAGGTTTTTGTCCACTCCCTGTGCTCCGGCCTGCTTAGCCTGATTGAGCAGCTGGCGCGCCTGGCCGGTGTTGCCCTCGAGCATGGCCATCACGCCCTTGGCGTGCAGAGCCTGCGGCGAGTTGCCTGCCTTGCTGAGATAGCGCTTAGCACCCTCAAGGTCGCCGCTCTCCATGCGTGTGCATGCGGCATTGATGTTGGCCGTAGGGTCGTCGGGATACATGCGCACGGCGGTCTCCATAACCTCGTTGAACTCGCGCGAGCCCGGCTCGTAGGTCTGTGCCACCATATACATCTCCTCGAGCGAAAGCTGCTGCGGCTTGGTCTTCAGCACCTGTTTTGCCTCGTCTACCGAGAACGGGCGCACGCTGTAGCTCACCACATAGTCAGAGTGGCGCAGAGCGGGATACCATGAGTCGAGCATAAAGCGGTAGTCTGTAGGATAAGTAGACTTAATCTTCCACTCTTTGGCATCGGGGTCGAGCGTCTTGTCGTCGATGAGCTTAAGTATGGCGTCGCTGTTGTCGAGATTGCCCTCAACGACATACTCGCGCAGGCCTTCCCAGTCTTCAGGCGTAGACGATACGGTGAAGAGGCGGTCTTCTATATGCACGAGCTTGCGCACATAGTCCTTGAGCGTCTTGGCACGGTTCTGTGCCAGATATGCGTTATGCTCATAAGGCGACTCGGGCGAAGCATATCCGTGGATTTCGATGTTTGTTATGGTTGTGTTCTTGTCGTTCTTCACGAGGTTGATTGTGTTCACAATCTTCTCCAGCTCGCGCGGGTTGTTGCGGTATTCGGGATAGAGAGTGATTTTGTCAACGGGGAAGTCGATAAACGCGCGTCCTTCCTCATGGCGCACCTTCTGTGCCTCGGCTGCCGGGCGCATATACGGCATGAACGGCGTGCGCAGGCGCTTCAGCTCAACGGTGTTCTGGTCTTTCACGTCGCCGCATCCGCATAGGTCTTCAGCCACGATGACGTTAGAGTTCTTCATCCAGGGCTCATAGGGCAGCACGGCGCTGTAGTGGAGCGTCTGGTCGGTGTTGTTCTTACGTCTTACGGCCACCACGTTTGCCGGAAAGTCCTTATGTCCGCCGCGGCGGTAAGAGATGTCCTGCTTGCGTCCGTTCACTACTATCTGCGGCATCTGCCTCTCCTCGGTGTTGTTAGTGATGATGGGCGTGAAGACGAGCCTCATGTTAGAAGGCAGCTTCAGCGAGTCCATATTGAGGTCGAGGTCAACCACCATAGTCTGGTTAGTGTTCTCTACCTTGATATTCTCTACCGTCACCGTCCGTCCGGCCAGCTTAGGCTCCACGCTCTGTGCCTGCAGCGCGAGCGGCGCGGCCAGCAGGCATGCACAATATATAGATAATCTTTTCATGTCCTTGGTGGTTTATAGTATCAGAAGATGTAAATAAGACTCAGCGCGGCCTTTGTCGGGCCGAAATAGTTGGTGTGCGACGACTTGAGCTTCTCGCCGCAGGTTCCGCACTTGTATTTGTCATACTTTATGTAGTCGTATCCCAGGCCTATGGATGCCTCAAAGTTCCAGTGCTTTGACATCACCCACTGATATCCTGCCGTTACGCCTCCGCCTGCATACCATCCTTCATAACGGTGGTCCTCAAGCTCGGGGAAGAACCCGAAAGGCAGCTCAACGCTGCTTGCGTTGAACTGTCCGCCCATGAGGTGGGCACCGATGAACCAGCCATTGAAGCTCTCGCAGAACCAATAGCGGTATTCAGGCATAACAAGCCAGTGGCGCAGACTCGACTGGTCGCCGCCCGACTGTTTCCACGGATTAAGACCATAGAACAGCTGCAGCGTGCTTTTCTTACCTACTGAGGCTTCAATTCCTAAGTTAGGAGTTGTGGTAGCCCAGTATAATGCATTGGTCTTCAACGCCACGTTCTGTGACAGCATTGTGGCTGAAGTTGCCAACACAAATAGTGCTGTACTTAATATGCGTTTAATCATAAATCCTGTAAATATTTTAGTTTTTTCTATTTCTCGGAATCTTGTTTTTATTCATAGTTATATTATCTCAGCAGATGGTTTTTATATCATCGTTGACCAATCATTTCACATCGTAAAACTGCATTCTCAGACTGTGTTGTTGCCTTATGACAATTTCAGTTAGCAGTTAGTTTACAGCCATGCTTGCGCGGCCGTTCATGCTGACAGGTTCGTATATGTTATTTATACCGATTACAGGTTTTTCACATTAGTAGTTCGAATGCTGGCACCATTTAAGGTTAAGCTCGTTCGACATTTTTGTGCTAAAGTTCTTATTCCAAGCAGCATGTTTGTAAAAAACACACCTTATTTTAAGGAATATTTATCTTAAAACTTTTCAATTGTAAAAATAACAATAAGTAATTACAAAGGACCCCCTCTTAGCGTTAAAAATCATTAATCAGGCACTTTTTCTCAATAAAAAGTTTTGGTGTCAGAAATATACTTTTTTGCCTTAAATACAGGGAAATGCAGGCATCAGGCAAGAAAAAAATACTTACATACATCAAGCATAGCCAACAAAAATATATCATCACGCACATTTTCGGCTTGCGTAAGCATATGCAGCGACAGAATGACATAATGTAAGAATATTAGAACATACGCTTACAATGTGATTCGGGCTGACTCTCGCATACTAAAGTATTCAGAAATTAAAATCATCCGGCCGCAAAAACGGGCAGTTTTCGTGTGCAGCCGCAACGCCCTACGGCATAAGACGTTACGCCGGATGAAGGCAATGTGTGCAATGTTTTTTGTCCCAATTAGGACAAAAAAGCCATTATTTCAATAAAAAAACAGGGTGGTTTCAAGGTCTGAAACGGCCTGTTTTTGATGCAAAAGTGGCCGAGTTATTCAGAAATAGCTGCCCGTTTGGACATAAATGTAAATATTGTTTACCAAAACACAGCCGTGCATGGCTCATTATTTTCTATTTCGTCAGAAAATCCGTACAAAAACGAAATGACACTTTGGCATGTAAAAGAGCAAATTATAGAGCAAGACAACACACACCACGAGCCCGAAGGGCTGCACCTCAGTAACCGTGGGTGGTACACCCACGGATGCAGCAACGCAAGAGGCATCACCCGAAGCGGTGATACTTCATAATTAAGGATAAAGATAATACGAAAGTAGCACCACTTCGGGTGCTTATCGTTACACATCGGGAAATCCGGGCGTGGCTACGCAAGGCTACGCCACACCCGGTTACGAAAGTTTAGCCCTTCGGGCTGCATATCCTCTTCGGCATACAGAACAAAACGCATGAAAAGGAAACCGTAAGTATGCATATACAATATGAAAGGACACAAGAGCGCATGAAGAGAAGACCGTTTAAAAGCATACAAACAAACCAAAACGAATGAAGTGGTATGACGGCAAGTATGCACTTCTAACACGAAAGGAACAGCAAAGCGAATGAAGCAAGAACTCCAAAAGACGCACGCACCACGAGCCCGAAGGGCTGCACCTCAGTAACCGTGGGTGGCACACCCACGGATTCAACCACCCCAAAGAGGCATCACCCGAAGCGGTGATACTTCATAATTAAGGATAAAGATAATACGAAAGTAGCACCACTTCGGGTGCTTATCGTTACACATCGGGAAATCCGGGCGTGGCTACGCAAGGCTACGCCACACCCGGTTACGAAAGTTTAGCCCTTCGGGCTGCATATCCTCTTCGGCATACAGAACAAAACGCATGAAAAGGAAAGACATAAATATGAATATACAATATGAAAAGGCACAAGAACGCATGAAAAAGGAAATGTTTAAAAGCATACAAACAAACCAAAACGCATGAAGAGGTATGACGGCAAGTATGCAGTTCTAACACAAAAGAAATATCAAAGCGAATGAAGCAAGAACGCAAAAAAACGCACACGCCACGAGCCCGAAGGGCTGCACCTCAGTAACCGGGGATGTGCCACCCACGAATTCAGCCACATAAGAGGCATCACCCGAAGTGGTGATACTTTTAATTAATAATGACTGTCAATGTAAAGGAAGATATTTCTCATCATATTCAATACCCATTGAATTCAAGAAGTTAATATATTCATCTCTCAGCGACACTTTTTTATGATGTTCTTTTTGTCCTCTCACATATTCCACAACCCTACTCAGTTCATTTGCGGAACAGGAAAATGCAGAATATCCGTCGGCCCATCCGTCCCACTCCGGAAAATTCACATTACCCTTAAGCCAAACACTAGAACTCTGCTTCACTATACGTGCAAATTCTGCCACCGACAACTTTGTAGGTAACTCTGTTATCATATGTACGTGGTCGGGCATACCGCCAATACGTATCAGTCTGGCCCCGAGTTTCTTCACGATTCCCAGTATATAAGCATAAAGCTCTTTCTCATGTTCTATGTATATAGTTTTTCCCCGCAAATGGGTAACAAATACGAAATGAATAATTATCTTTGAATAGCTCATGTGTCCTGAATCTTTATGTGAGTGTTTAATAATATGTTTTTCTTTATTATTTATGAAACTCCCATGCCAGACTTTTATTGTGCTTTTATCTTTATAATTATAAAATATGTCATGATAATATAAGAGTAGCACCGCTTCGGGTGCCGTCCGTCACTGCATCGGGGAGTCCGGGCGTGGCTTAGCAAGGCTGCGCCACACCCGGTTACAGAAGTGAAGCCCTACGGGCTGCATATCCTCTTGCGGAATCTAGAACAAAACGCATGAAAAGGAAAGACATAAATATGAATATACAATATGAAAGAGCATAAGAGCGCATGAAAAAGGAAATGTTTAAAAGCATACAAGCAAGCCAAAACGCATGAAGAGGTATGACGGCAAGTATGCAGCTCTAACACAAAAGGAACAGCAAAGCGAATGAAGCAAAAACGACAAAAACACACCACGAGCCCGAAGGGCTACACCTCAGTAACCGTGGGTGGTACACCCACGGATGCAGCAACGCAAGAGGCATCACCCGAAGCGGTGATACTTAATTAAATGAATGAAGAGGCATGCAAGATGAAACCAGCCGGAACAGAACAGACAGAAGAGACGGGACAAACAAAACATATATGCATAATATAAAGTACACGCGGGCGCGCATACTTTCGCCCCGGCACATCGGACATGACATAATTTAACTTGCCGAGCTGAAAAATATAAGGCCATTTATTTTGCTTTACCGCTGATTTTAGGTAACTTTGCCAAAAGTTTAACCTGAATAAAGACATAATTTTTAATTTTTTCACCATGGCTTATACACGCATAACTGCTGCCGAAGCTGCGGCAATGATTAAGAACGGAGAGAACATAGGTCTGAGCGGATTTACGCCCGCAGGCACCGCCAAGGCCGTAACCAAGGAGCTGGCCAAGATAGCTCAGGCTGAGCACGAGGCCGGCAGAGAGTTTAAGGTAGGACTGTTCACCGGCGCCTCTACAGGACAGAGCACCGACGGCGACCTGTCTAACGCGCAGGCTATAAAATACCGCGCGCCCTACACCACCAACTCTGACTTCCGCAAGCACGTAAACGCAGGCGAGATAGCCTACAACGACATCCACCTGAGCCACATGGCACAGGAGCTGCGCTACGGCTTTATGGGAGAAGTTGACTGGGCGATAATTGAGGTGTGCGACATCGAGGAAGGCGCCGACACATGCAAGGCTTACCTGACGGCTGCCGGAGGCATCAGCCCCACAGTGGCACGCCTGGCAAAGCA
>ENA-ORTJ01000563-ORTJ01000563.1-human-gut-metagenome-genome-assembly--contig:-NODE-563-length-31486-cov-7.711686_pt1 | contig 31486 bp, 30 predicted proteins | sample MGYA00242069_ERZ509187 | MGnify/ENA primary metagenome ERZ509187 (study PRJEB26280, sample SAMEA2338779) | human gut metagenome | biome: human gut; feature: human-associated habitat; material: faeces... | reverse complement strand
AGCCCGGCTGCGCCTGCCGCCGCAGATCGTGGCCCGGGGCTATTGTCGGGCCAGCATCGGGCAGGTGAGCCATCTGCCGGTGCTGCGGCTGGCCCCGGTCAAAGAGAACCGCAGCAACTGCCCGTTCCTGACCGAGAACCACTGTGCCATCCACGATGCGGAACCGCTGGTGTGCGCGCTCTACCCGCTGGCCCAGGAGATCAGCCGGGAAGGGCAGGTGAGCTACTTCTTGCAGCCTACCGGCTGCGGAGGGCAGGTGATCGAAGCCCGGGTACAGGACTACCTGTCCCGCTACGACGTGCCCGCCCGCGAGGCGCTGGACGTGCGCTGGGCACTGACTTGCATGGAGCTGGAGGATGAGGTGGAACATCTGGAAGCGGTGCTCAGTCCGGTGCTGCTGCGGCGTGCCCAGGCAAAGCTGTGGCAGGCACTGTATTACCACTACGACTACGCACAGCCCTGGCTGCCCCAGCTGGAAGCCAACCTGCACGGTCTGAAAGCCGATTGGGCAAAACTGACGGCTTACCAGCAAAAGCAAAACATGCAATCAAAATAATTGATGGAAATGTTTTAAATAATAGATAATAAGGGCCGTTTTTGCACAAAAGCGGATTGTTTTACCGGGAAATGTGTGCTATACTTCACGAGTGTAAAGCAAACCTGTTTCTGGCTCGCTTACAATTCAGCAGTTCGCGTGCGGCAGCCTGTGGCCGCACGAATTGCAATGTATAGAGGAGAGAAATCAAAATGCGTAAGATCACTCGTCGTTCGTTCCTGGCTGCCGCCGCTGCCTGCGGTGCCGCCGCCGCTCTGTCTGCCTGTGGCGGTTCTTCCGCTTCCTCCGCAGCTGCTTCTTCCGTGGCTTCCTCCACCGCAGCTTCTGTTTCTGCAGCGGCTGACGGCCAGAAGTTCACCGTTGGCATCTGCCAGCTGGTGCAGCACGCCGCTCTGGATGCTGCCACCCAGGGCTTTGAGGATGCCCTGACGGCTGCCTTTGGCGACAACGTTACCTTCGACTTCCAGAATGCACAGGGCGACTCCGCAACCTGCGCTACCATCGCCAACGGCTTTGTTTCTTCCGGTGTGGATTTGATCATGGCCAACGCGACCCCCGCCCTGCAGGCGGCTCAGGCTGCCACCAACACCATCCCGGTGCTGGGCACCTCGGTCACCGAGTACGGCGTGGCGCTGGGTCTGGATAACTTCTCCGGCACCGTGGGCGGCAATGTCTCCGGCACCTCCGATCTGGCCCCGCTGGATCAGCAGGCGGATATGATCGTGGAGTGGATGCCGGACGCCAAGAAGGTGGGCCTGCTGTACTGCTCCGCTGAGGCCAACAGCCAGTATCAGGTAGATGAAGTGCAGAAGTACCTGGAGGCCAAGGGTGTGACCGCTACCCAGTACGCATTCTCCGACTCCAACGATCTGTCCTCTGTGTGCCAGAAAGCGGCCGATGAGAACGATGCCCTGTATGTGCCCACTGACAACACCGTGGCGGCCAACACCGGCATCGTGGACGGCATCTGCCGCCCGGCCAAGAAGCCCGTGTTCGCCGGTGAGGAGGGCATCTGCTCCGGCTGCGGCGTGGCCACCCTGTCCATCAGCTACTATGATCTGGGCTACACCACCGGTGAGATGGCCGTCAAGATCCTGAACGGCGAGAGCGATATCTCCACCATGCCCATCGAGTACACCGACGTGACCAAGAAGTACAACAAGGCCATCTGCGATGATCTGGGCCTGACCGTGCCGGAAGGCTACGAGGAGATCGAGGCCTGACAACAGCGGGAACCAAAACGAAAATAGCGGAGAAGAGCATATTTTTACTCTTCTCCGCTTTCCCGTATCAAAACGGGAGATAAAAAAGTGTAACGTTTAGGAGGAAATTGTTTTGGAGATCATTGCAAGACTTGCCAACCTGCCGGGTGCTCTGCCGGGTGCCTGTGCGCAGGGCCTGATCTGGGGCATCATGGCCATTGGCGTATACCTGACCTACCGCATTCTGGACGTGGCCGATCTGACCGTGGACGGCTCTTTCGGCACCGGCGGCGCCGTGTGCGTCATGTGCCTGCTTTCCGGCATGAACGTCTGGCTGGCACTGCTGGTGGCGGTGCTGGCCGGTCTGGCCACCGGCCTTGTCACCGGCCTGCTGCACACCTTTATGGGCATCCCCGCCATTCTGGCCGGCATCCTGACTCAGCTGGCTCTGTACTCCATCAACCTGAAGATCATGGGCAAGGCCAACCAGTCCATCAACGTGGACAAGTACGGCCTGCTCATCTCCCTGCGCTGGGTCAAGGAATTTGCCCTGCACAACCCCATCATCATGATCATTCTGGTCACGGCGGTGGTCATCGGCGTACTGTACTGGTTCTTCGGCACCGAGCTGGGCTGTGCCATCCGTGCCACCGGTTCCAACCCCGCCATGTCCCGTGCACAGGGCATCAACACCAACTTCAACATCGTGCTGGGTCTGGCCGTGTCCAACGCACTGGTGGCCCTGTCCGGTGCTCTGCTGAGCCAGTATCAGGGCTTTGCGGATGTGGGCATGGGCCGCGGTGCCATCGTCATCGGTCTGGCCGCCGTCATCATTGGCGAGGCCGTATTTGGCCGCATTTTCCACAACTTTGCCCTCAAGCTGGTGTCGGTCTCCATCGGTGCCATCATCTACTATGTTGTCATCCAGTTGGTGCTGACCCTTGGCTTTGACGCAAACCTGCTCAAGCTGCTCAGCGCTTCTGTGGTGGCTGTGTTCCTGGCCGTGCCGTATTGGAAGAGCAAATACTTCTCGAAGCCGGTCAAAAAGGCACAGAAGGAGGATGCAAAAAATGCTTGAGATCCAGAATGTTTCCAAAACCTTTAACGCAGGCACGGTCAACCAGAAAACGGCGCTGAATGGCCTGAACCTGAAGCTGAACGAAGGTGACTTTGTCACGGTTATCGGCGGCAACGGCGCGGGCAAGTCCACGATGCTGAACGCTGTGGCCGGTGTGTGGCCGGTGGACGAGGGCAAGATCCTCATTGACGGCGTGGACGTCACCCGCCTGAGCGAGCATCAGCGCGCTGCCTACATCGGCCGCGTGTTCCAGGACCCCATGACCGGCACCGCCGCCACGATGCAGATCGAAGAGAACCTGGCGCTGGCTGCCCGGCGCGGCAAGCGGCGCACCCTGCGCATCGGCATCACCAAGGCCGAGCGGGAACAGTACCGTGAGCTGCTCAAGACGCTGGACCTGGGCCTGGAGGACCGGCTGACCGCCCGTGTGGGCCTGCTTTCCGGCGGTCAGCGACAGGCGCTGACCCTGCTCATGGCTACCATGAATAAGCCGAAGCTCCTGCTGCTGGACGAGCACACGGCAGCACTGGACCCCAAGACCGCGCTCAAGGTGCTGACCCTCTCCGCTAAGATCGTGGAGGAAAACCATCTGACCACCATGATGATCACCCACAACATGAAGGATGCCATCAAGTATGGCAACCGCCTGATCATGATGTATGAGGGCCACATCATCTACGACGTGTCCGGGGAAGAGAAAAAGAACCTGCACGTCAGCGACCTGCTGGCTAAGTTCCAGATCGCCAGCGGCGGTGAGTTTGCCAACGACCGCATGATCCTTTCCAACTGAGCACAGGCACCTGCCCTCCGGGGTGGGTGCTTTTTTGCGCACCGGAAACAAACAGGGCCTGCCGGAAAACCGGCAGGCCCTGCTGCATCGCGCGGTGAATTACCGCTTGATGTCGTAGTTCATATTCATCAGATTGCGGATGCTGCTCACATCGTCGGTGATGTTGGCATCGCCGTGGATGGTGTGCTTGATGGCGCTGCTGGCCACGGCAAAGTTAATCATATCCATGGCTTTGTAGTTGTGCAGCATGGCATAGATCAGGCCGCTGGCGAAGGCGTCGCCGCCGCCCACGCGGTCCAGAATGTTGAAGGTGAACAGCTTGCTCTCGAAGGTGTGGCCGTCGTACCACATAAAGGCCTTCAGGCTGTTTTCGCTGCCGCTGTGAGCATAACGCACATGGCGGGCGATGCACTTCAGGTTGGGGTAGCGCTCAATGAAGTGCTGGAAGATCTCGTCCTGCTGCTCGTAGCTGGGCTGCAGGGGTACGCCGTCCTTCCAGTCACCCTTGCTGTGGTCGTTCTCGTTCTTCCACAGGTGATAGGGCTCAATGCCCAGCAGCACATCCACGTAGGGCAGGCACTCGGTGCAGAAGTCCCGGGCGTCCTCCCAGCTCCACAGGGTGGAACGGAAGTTGCCATCAAAGCTCACGGTCAGGCCCTTCTTTTTAGCCACCTTCAGCATATCCAGGGTCAGGCTGCGGCAGTTGGGGGCCAGGGCCGGGGTGATGCCGCTGAGGTGCAGCCAATCAAAGCCCTCCAGCAGGGCGTCCAGGTCCACCTGAGAAAAATCGTACTCGGTGATGACACTGTGCTTGCGGTCGTAGATGACCTTGGACGGCCGGATGCCGTAGCCGGTCTCCAGATAGTAAGTACCCAGACGGTTCGAGGGGGTCTCGTCCGGCTCGGTGAGGATCATGGGGGTGCAATGTACGTCGTTGCAGCGCAGCCAGCGCACTGCGCTCTTGCCCAGGCTGTTGTTGGGCACTACGCTGAAGAAGGTGCTGTCTACCCCCAGGTTGGCCAGAGCCAGGGCAATGTTGGCCTCGCTGCCGCCGTAGCTGGCCTCAAAACCGGAGGCCATGCGGATCTTTTCGTAGTTCGGCGGAGTCAGGCGCAGCATGATCTCGCCGCAGGTGATGAATTTCTGGCCGGTGGTCTCGTTGCCAAGGATGGGATTGAAATGTTCCATAACGGTCCTCCTGATATTGTAAAAAACTCACCGTGGATCCTTTTGACACATCGTTGTATCCATGTAACCATTATAGTTCGCGCACCGCCGGAATGCAAGCATTTGCGCGGGAATGCAAGAGAAAATAAGAACCGAAATTTGGGTAGTTTGACGAAAAGAGAGAATTCGCGTTACACCCCCGTCAGGTCAAAGCTGGGGGTGTATTCCTCCTTGGCACTGCTCTTCTGCTGCATATAGCCCTGCACAAGGCCCTTGTCCATGGCGTAGTTCACCACCCGGTGGTACTCATAGGTGGTGATGCGCCGCCCGATGCCGTGCTCCGCGGCCTTGTAGAACGGCGTATACTGGCTCATGACGCTGGGCAGGAAGCACCCCGGGTCGGCATCGTTCCAGGCGGCCATCTGGTCCAGCACGGCAAAGCTGTCGTCCACATGGCCTGGCAGCGCCAGATGCCGCAGGATGACGCCCCGCTGCAGGATGCCGTCGGCGTCGAATACCGGGTGCCCGGCCTGGGCCATCATGGCTTCAATGGCGGGTTCTGCCTGAGCAAAGTAGTCCGGTGCGGCGGAAAGTTCCGCCGACAGGGCGGGGGAGACGTATTTCAGATCGGCCAGCCAGATGTCGATGTACCCGCGCCAGGCCTTCACATTCTCCACGGTCTCATAGCCGCCGGTGTTGCACACAATGGGCAGATGCAGGCCCTGTGCCCGGGCAAGGTCCAGTGCGGCAGTGATCCAGGGCCGCCACTGGCCCGGCGTGACCAGATTGATGTTGTGGGCTCCCTGTGCCTGCAGGCTGAGAAAGATTTCGGCCAGATGCTCCACGCTGATCTCCTTGCCCAGCCCTTCGGCGCTGATGGGGTAGTTCTGGCAGAAGCAGCACTTGAGGGTGCAGCCGGAAAAGAACACGGTGCCGCTGCCACGGGTGCCGCTGATGCAGGGCTCCTCCCAGAAATGCAGGGCAGCGCGGGCGGCTTTCAGGGTGCGGCCCGCGCCGCAGAAGCCCACGGCTCCGGCAGCCCGGTCCACCCCGCAGCGGCGGGGGCACAGGGCGCAATGGGAGGGCGGAGAGACAAGATCGGTTTTCGGCATAATATCCAAAGTCCTTTGTGTAAAGTTTGTTGCCCCCAGTATACCATATTTTACACGGGTCGTGCTATACTATAAAAAGAGAATAACTGCTTTCAGGAGGAACCCTCATGCGCACCGAGAACGATGAGATCCGCGATAACCTCAAATATCTGACCCTGCTCTCGCGGGATTACCCTTCGCAGGCTGCGGCGGCCAGCGAGATCATCAGCACACAGGCTCTGCTCAAGCTGCCCAAAGGCACCGAACATTTCATGAGCGACCTGCACGGCGAAAACGAAGCCTTTGTCCACATCCTGAACTCCGCTTCCGGTGTCATCCGTGAAAAAGTGGACCTGGTGCTGGGGGATGCCATCCCGGAACAGACCCGTGCCGAGCTGGCCACCCTGATCTACTACCCCAACGAAAAGCTGCCGCAGCTCAAGAACCGCTGCACCAGCGAGGAAGCGCTGGACCAGTGGTACACCGACACCCTGCTGCGGCTCATTGACATCTGTCGGCTGGTATCGTCCAAACACACCCGCGACCATGTGCGGCAGTGCCTGCCGGCCAGCTGCGGCTATATCCTGGACGAGCTGCTCCACGCCCATTTTGAGGACCACGACAAAGACCTGTATTATGGGCAGATCGTGGGCAGCATCATCGAGAACGGCCGGGCAGACCGTTTCATCGTGCGGCTGTGCGAGCTGATCAAGCATCTGGCGGTGGACAAGCTGCACATCGTGGGCGACCTGTTTGACCGTGGCCCGCGTCCGGACATCATTCTGGACCTGCTCATGCGCCACCACAACGTGGACATCCAGTGGGGCAACCACGACGTGGTGTGGATGGGTGCCGCCGCCGGAAGCCCCATCTGCATCTGCACGGTGCTCAAGACCACGCTGGCCTATCACAACCACGGCATGCTCGAGGATTGCTACGGCATCAACCTGCGGCATCTGCAGCGCATGGCCGAGCAGTTCTATGGGGAGGACGATCTGTCCATCTGGATGCCCCACACCGACGCGGCCCGCGGCCCCTATACCAAGGGCATGCTGCACCGCTGCGCGGTGATGCACAAGGCCATCAGCATCCTGATGTTCAAGCTGGAATGTCAGGTCATCGACCGCAACCCGGACTTCTAGATGCAGGGGCGGGACTTTTTGCGCCGCATCGACTGGGAAAAGCATACTGTCCGCATCGGCGAACAGGATTACCCGCTGCGGGACACGGCCTTCCCTACGGTGAACCCTGCCGACCCGGCGGCTCTGAACGACGACGAAAAGCTGGTGCTGCGCAAGCTGGTGCAGTCCTTCCGCCAGAGCGAAAAGCTGCAGCAGCATGTGGAATTCCTCTATGCAAAGGGCAGTGTGTACCACATTGAAAACGGCAACCTGCTGTACCACGGTGTGGTGCCCATGACCGCAAAGGGCAGTTTTGCGGTGGAACGCTTTGAGGGCCGCCGCTATTCCGGCCGTGCCTTGATGGATTACTGCGATGCCCGGGCCCGGCGGGGCTATTACGCGCCGGAGGGCAGCGCCGAACGCCAGAACGGACAGGATTTTTTGTGGTATCTGTGGTGCGGGCGGTTGTCACCGCTGTTCGGCCGCAGCGCTATGACCACCTTCGAGCGGCTGTATGTGGCAGACCCCGCCACCCATGAGGAGGTCAAAGATCCCTACTATACCTGGTACAACGACGAGGCCGCCTGCCGCCGCATTCTGGCGGAGTTCGGCCTGCCGGGTACCAGCCACATCGTCAACGGCCACGTCCCCGTGCGGGAAAAGAACGGCGAGAGCCCCATCAAGGGCGGCGGCCGTCTGGTGGTGATCGACGGTGGGTTCTGTCGTGCCTACCACGAAAAAACCGGCATTGCGGGCTACACGCTGGTGTATTCCAGCCGCTCCATGTCGCTGCGCACCCACCAACCCTTTGAGAGTGCCGAAAAGGCGGTGAGTGAAAACCTGGATATCATTTCCCAGAAAAACATTCTGGAGACCGAGAACCACCGCATCCTCGTGGAGGACACCGACGAGGGCGAGGTGCTGCGGGAGCGGGTGCACGATCTCAAACAGCTGGTAACGGCCTATCAGCTGGGCTGGATCAAGGAGACCCGCAGTGAGGATCAGGTGTGGTAAAATGTAACAAACCGGCGTCTGACCGCCGGAATGTGTCGGAATCTTGAAAAAAAGAGACAAATTTTCAGAATATCGGAACGGATTCTGGGCAAAACAGAAAATAATGGAACTCGTACAATCGGGGCTTTGCTTTTTTGTGTAATTTGTGTATAATAAGATAGCTGTAATTGTGCGCGGGCTTTGTTGGCTTTGTACACAGGACGGGCACAGGCAGCGGATATGAATGCTTTCAGGAACCTTAACAGGCCTGTGGCACAGGCCTTTGACAAGGAGATCATAAAAGTGGAGAAATTTGTTATTACGGGCGGCAAGCCCCTGCACGGCGAGGTCACCATTTCCGGTGCAAAGAATGCGGCGGTCGGCATTCTGCCTGCTACCATTCTGGCGGCGGATGTCTGTGTGATCGAAAATCTGCCGGATATCAGTGACGTGGCGGTGAGCCTGAAGATCCTGAGCACCTTGGGCGCGCAGGTCAAGATGCTCAACCGCAACACCTACGAGATCGACACCACCCATCTGACCGGCACCAACGTGCCGGACGATCTGTCCCGTCAGATGCGTGCCAGCTACTACTTCCTGGGCGCTCTGCTGTCCCGCTTTGGCCGGGCGCAGGTGGCCATGCCCGGCGGCTGCAACCTGGGTCCCCGCCCCATCGACCAGCATCTCAAGGTGTTCAGTGCCCTGGGTGCCGAGGACAGCGTGGACTACGGCATGATCACGGTGCGTGCCAAGGAGCTCAACGGCGCACACATCTTCTTTGATAAGGTCAGTGTGGGCGCTACCATGAACGGCATGCTCTCCGCTGTGATGGCAAAGGGCCAGACCATTCTGGAAAACTGCGCCAAGGAGCCCCATGTGGTGGACCTGGCCAACTTCCTGAACATGTGCGGTGCCGACGTGCGCGGTGCCGGCACCGATGTGATCAAGGTGCGCGGTGTGGAAAAGCTGCACGGCTGCACCTACAGCATCATCCCGGACCAGATCGAGGCCGGCAGCTACATGGTGGCGGCCGCTGCCACCGGCGGCGATGTGCTGATCAAGAACGTGACCCCCAAGCACCTGGAGCCCATCACCGCCAAGCTGCGCCGTGCCGGTGCCGAGGTGGAAGAGTTCGACGATGCCGTGCGGGTACGCCGTACCGGCGACATCCTGCCCCTGAAGATCAACACCATGCCGCATCCCGGTTTTCCCACCGACATGCAGCCCCTGATGGGTGTGCTGCTGAGCGTGGCCAAGGGCACCAGCACCGTCACCGAGAGCGTGTGGGACAACCGCTTCCGCTATGTGGACGAGCTGCGCAAGATGGGCGCAGTGGTGCAGGTGGACGGTCAGGTGGCCGTGTTTGAGGGTGTGGACAAGCTGAACCCTGCCCCCCTGCGTGCTTCTGACCTGCGTGCCGGTGCGGCCATGGTCGTTGCTGCCCTGATGGCAGACGGCACCAGCGAGATCGAGGAGATCGGCCACATTGAGCGCGGCTACGAGAACATCGTGGAAAAGCTGCGCGGCCTGGGTGCCGACATCAGCAAGGTGGACCGTGTGCCCGCCGCGCTGGAGCAGGCCCTGTAACCACAGCAAGTCTGAACAAAACCAACAGCCTGCCGTATTCTGCGGCGGGCTGTTTTCATGAGCAGTAAGAGGTTTTTCATGGCAGAATTCATCTCATTGTATTCCGGCTCTTCCGGCAACAGCAGCGTGGTGCGCTGCGGCAGCCGGTACCTGATCGTGGACATGGGCAAGGGGGTGCGCACCACCTCGGCAGCGCTCAAGGCGCTGGGCCTTGCCGTCAGCGACTGCGACGGCATTCTGGTCACTCATGAGCACAGCGACCACGTCAAGGGGCTGTCCACCTTCCTCAAAAAGAACCCGCTGCCGGTGTATGGCGCGGCCGACACGCTGGATTTTCTGGATGCTAACGGCATTGTGCCGCCCAGCTGTGAACTGAACACGCTGGAGGGCCGGGAAGAGGACGTGGGCGCATTTGGGGTGCAGTCTTTCCCCACCAGCCATGATGTGCCCTGTGTGGGTTACCGCATCCACACCCCGGACGGCAAGACCATGACCATCGCCACCGACCTTGGCGTGCTGACGCCCCCGGTGCACGAGGCCCTTGCCGGGTGCGACCTGGTGGCGCTGGAGAGCAACTACGACCTGCACATGCTGCGCAGCGGCCCTTACCCCTACTACTTACGGTCCCGCATTGAGAGCACCCGGGGGCATCTGTCCAACGACGAGTGCTCGGCAAAACTGCTGGAGCTCATTCAGGAAGGGTGCAAGCGCTTTGCCCTGTGCCATCTCTCACAGGAGAACAACACTCCGGCACTGGCCCTGCAGACGGTGTTCAATACGCTGGGCGCAGCGGGCGTGGTGCCGGACAAAGACTGCATCGTGCAGGCACAGCGCCGCAATGAGGTGAGCCCGGCGCTGGAATTCTGAGAGCAAAACGGTATAACGTCAAAGATCCCCCGCCGGAGGCAGCTGTGCCCGGCGGGGGATCCTTTTTTTGCGGTTTATTCCGCCGCTTTCTGGGGGCGGATGTCCTCACCTAGGAAGCGGAAGGGAATGAACGCCGACAGGCGGCTGGAAATTTTTTCGGTATAGCGTTTTTCCAGCAGGGCACCGTCGGTGATGTTGGTGGTGATGATGGTGGGCAGCCCGGCACCCAGACGGTTGTTCAGCAGGCTGTAGAACACTGTGATGAAGTAGGGTGTGACGAACTCGGTGCCCAGATCGTCCAGGATCAGCAGGTCGGCGGTGGAGGCAGTGCGCAGCAGAGTGTCGGCATCACCGGAGGGGTCAAAGCGGGAGGCTTCGATCTTGCCAAAGAAATCCGGGCTGGACACATAGATCACATCGTGGCCCTGTTCCAGAACAAGGCCTGCAATGGCCAGCGCAGCGTGGGTCTTGCCCAGGCCCGCGTTGCCGATGAGCATCAGGCTTTCGTTCTCGGTGGGGGAAAAATCCTCGGCATACTGCTTCAGGCCGTCCAGCAGGCGGCCCATATAGGCGCGGACGTTCACACCGTTCTGGGCATCCATTGTGTTGGGGTAATAGCGCAGCTCCATGGTGTCAAAGCTGGAAATGGACAGGCTGGACAGCTGCTCGATCTCCTGTCGGCGCAGCTGCTGCATGACCTTGTGCACACAGCTGCAGGTGCGGCCGTTGACCGTGCCGGTGTCCTGGCACAGCTTACAGCTGAATTTCGGCTCCAGCGCGTCGGCAGGCCGCCCGCTGGCCGCCAGCAGGGCGGTCAGCTTCTGCCGGGCATCGGCCAGCGCGGCAACGGCCTCGGTGCGGTCCTTGCCGGAGGCACCGGCCAGTGCGCAGCGCAGACCCCGCACCCGCACCTCGTCCTCGGCATGGCGCAGGGCGGGCACGGCGGCCTCTGCCTCCGCGCGGGCATCCTCGGCACGGGCGCGCGCCATCTGCCGCCGGGCGGCTACGGTGCGCAAAGCTTCCTGATACAGTTCGTTTTTGGTACGCATATGGGTAACCTCGTGTTATGTGTTGGAGCGCTTTTTGAGCCGGTTGAGCGACGCGGAAAGGCTGCTGTTGCCCAGAAAATCGTTGCCGCTGGGGGCTTCACGGTCCACCCGGATGTTCCGGCTGGCTCCGGCGTCGGCCACCGGGCCGCGCACGTCGTGGATGGTGCGCAGGCCCTTGGCGTTCCAGGTTTTCAGGATGCTGTTCCAGTACCACAGGTCCCGCTTGGGGCCTGCCTGCACAGCAGCTTCCTGTACCATGGCGTCATCGTAGCCGTACACCTCGTACCAGCGGGCGATGGCCTTGCGGCCGCCCAGGGTGAGCTCGTCGGTGGAGATGCCCAGCAGGCCGCTGACGTACTGTTCCCGGCTCCGGCGCAGGGCCAGCAGCTTGAGGTGGGCGTCGGCCTGCTCGCCGGTCTCCACGCCCTCGGTGCGCCAGACCTTCAGCTCATGCACCACGGCAGCCATGGTGCGCTTGCCGCAGCTGGCCACATAGGCCACGCACAGCATCACGGTCTCCGGCGCAAAACCCTCCTGCACATACAGGTTCACCAGTTTTTCCATCTCGCGGTGGGTCAGCGGGCGGGCAAAGCCGGTCTGGGCGCAGTCGATCAGGCTGGAGATCATGGGGTCGGTGCGGCTGGCGGCGGTGATCTCGGCCCAGGTCATGGGGGCGGGGGCACTGGGCTCGGCACCCGGGGCCGCGTTTTCCTCGTAGCGTTCCAGCAGCCCGGCACCGGCCCAGAAGGACAGGGCACTTTCGGCGCTGATGCGGCTGCGCAGCTTGAGGTCTGCGCAGATCTTGTCCGGGTCGGTGATGCCGGTGGCCAGCACATACAAAGCCACCCGGACGTTGTATTCTTCGGCGATGCCCAGCTTGGAAAATACCAGCTGCGGCACCGCGATGGTATCGCCTTGGAGTTCTTTCAAACGGTAGATCATGCGTTCCTCGTCTCTGCTTCTTCTTCGGGTTCCGGTGCGGGCGGCGTCCAGGGGTCGCAGTCCATCATGTCGGGGCAGTTCTTCCAGCGTTCCGGGTCGGCGTTGAAGGCGTCCTCCAGACAGCTTGCGGCGGCGGCGCGGCCCTCGTCGGTCAGCGGAAAAATTTCCTGTCGGCGCAGGGCCGGGTCGGTCATTTCCAGCGTCCAGGGGTCCGGCCAGTAGTCCACCGTCAGGATGCTCTCCTCCTTCACGGCACCCTCGCCGCCCTCCGGGTCCGGCACGCTGCGCTTGCCCGGGGTGAGCCGATAGCGCAGGCCGTATTCGTTGCCGCTGTAGGTGTTCTTGCACTTGAAGTAATGCAGCAGGGGCACAAAGATCATGGTTGCAAAGGTCCTTTCCGGTGCAGGGCTCACAGCCGCCGCACAATTACTTCTATTATAAAAAACCATGCCGCAAATTGCAACCGCAAAATAAACGGCCGCCGCCCGCCCGGGGTGCCCGGAGCGGCGCAGCAGCCGTAAATGCAGAAAAATCAGAGATCCGTGCGGGGCTTGGCCGACATTTCCCAGAAATGCAGCTCATGCACCGAGCAGTCGTGGAAGATGGCGCGGCAGCGGGCGGTGCGCTCCGGCGACAGGCCGGTGCACACCTTTTCCGCATAGGCGGCCCAGGCGCGGCAGGCGTCCGCATAGCCGGGACCGGCGTAGTCCTGCACCAGCGGGCCGTAGAGGGTGTCCCGCACGGCAGGGGAACGGTCCAGCATTTTCTGGAAGATCCAGCCGTAGCTCAGCATGCAGGGCAGGCAGGCCATGATGCATTCGGCCTCTCCCTCGCCGTTTTTTGCGGCGTTGATCATGCAGTCCACATAGGCGCGGTTCTCCGGCCGCAGGGGCAAGGCCTGCAAGTCGGCTTCCGACAGACCAAACTGCTCCAGATAGTGCAGACGGGTCACATCCTCGCTCTCCTGCACAAAGCCCAGCAGGGAGTAGTAATTGCGCAGCGTCTCCATGGTGCGGGCCTTGGTCATGCCCCAGGCAAACACCTTGGCGTATTCCCGCAGGTAAAGACTGTCCTCCACGATGTAACCCTTGAAGCAGGCTTCGTCCAGAGTGCCGTCCTCCATCCTGCGCAGGAATTCGGTGTCCAGGCACTGCTGCCACACCGGCAGATCCTCCTGCACCAGGGAGGAAACAAAAGGCATCTCAGCCATCCACAAACTCTCCTTTCAGAGCAAACATATGATCCATGGGGCCGGAGCCGTGGCCCAGATCCAGCATGGCGGACAGGCAGCCGGAAATGTAGGCCTTGGCCCGCTCCACCGAGGTGTCCAGATCGCAGCCTTTGGCCAGATTGGAGGCAATGGCGCTGGACAGGGTGCAGCCGGTGCCGTGGGTGTTGGGGTTGGCGATGCGTTTGCCGTGGAACCATTTGCCGGTGCCGCTGCGCCACAGCAGGTCGTCGGCGTCGTTGATCTGGTGGCCGCCCTTGCACAGCACGGCGCAGCCGTATTTCTCGCTGATGGCCTTTGCGGCAGCCTCCATGCCGGCGGCGTCGGAGATGGTCATGCCGGACAGGATCTCGGCCTCCGGGATGTTGGGAGTGAGCACCTCGGCCATGGGCAGCAGCTTGGCGGTCAGGGCCTGCACAGCGTCGTCCCGCAGCAGTTTGGAGCCGGAAGTGGCCACCATCACAGGATCCACCACGATGTGCTTTGCCTCGTAAGCATGCAGCTTTTCGGCAATGGTGTCGATGAGCTCGGCAGAGCTCACCATTCCGATCTTGACGGCATCCGGGTAGATGTCGGTGAAGATGGCATCCAGCTGCTCTGCCAGAAAGCGGGGCGTGGTCTCAAAGATATCGGTGACACCGGTGGTGTTCTGGGCCGTCAGGGCGGTGATGGCGCTCATGGCAAACACGCCGTTGGCAGTCATGGTCTTGATGTCGGCCTGGATGCCGGCACCGCCGCTGGAATCGCTGCCGGCAATGGTCAAAGCGGTTTTCATACAGTAAAACTCCCTTACAATAAAAATGCGGAGATGCCCGGCAGGGGGCAGCTCCGCACAAAATCACAGAACATGATCTCCCTACGTTGGCATGATCCAAATCAGGTCACAGGTCAGGGCGATGCAGCCCACTCTCAGCCCGCTTTGCGCGGACTCCCTTTTTTCTGGCATCAAGCATACCACAGTCGCGCGCAGGATGCAAGCCTGCGCCGCTGCGTTGTGCTGGTCTCTTTTCTTTTGCAGGGAGCTGTGTTAGAATGGGGGCCGGAGAGGTGACAGACATGAAACAGACCAGAACGCGGGCGCTTTTTGCGACATTTTTTAAAATTGGAGCGTTTACCTTTGGCGGCGGCTATGCCATGGTGGCCCTGCTGGAACATGAATTCGTGGAAGAAAAGCAGTGGGTCACCCGGGAAGAGTTTTTGGACATGGTGGCCATTGCGGAATCTACCCCCGGCCCCATGGCGGTGAACAGTGCCACTTACATCGGCTACAAGCTCGAGGGGGTGCCCGGCGCAGCGGCTTCCACGCTGGCGGTGTGTCTGCCGTCTTTCGCAGTCATCTATGCCATCTCACTGTTCTTTGACCAGTTTTTGCAGCTGTCGGTGGTGTCCAGCGCGTTCCGGGGCATTCAGGTGTGCGTGGTCTACTTAGTGCTCTCGGCGGGGCTCAAGATGCTGAAGAACCTGAAAAAGGATGCCTTCAGCCGGGCGGTCCTGGCGGCGGTGCTGCTGGCCATGGTGAGCTGCTCGGTGCTGGCGGTGTCCTTCTCGTCCATCTTCTACATTCTGCTCAGCGGGGCGGCGGGCCTTGCGGTGTACGGGGTGCAGCAGCTGCGGAAGGAGGCGGGTGCAAAATGATCTGTCTGACCCTGTTCTGGAACTTCCTGATGATCGGAACCCTGTCTTTTGGCGGTGGCTACGGCATGATCTCGCTGGTGCGGGAGGTGGTGCTGGGCCACGGCTGGCTCACCGAGAGCGAATTTCTGAGTTTTATTGCGGTGTCGGAGTCCACCCCGGGGCCGCTGGCCGTGAACATGGCCACCTTCATCGGTTCGTCGCAGGCCGGGCTGCCGGGGGCACTGGTGGCTACGCTGGGCGTGGTGCTGCCGTCCTTTGTCATCATCCTGCTGGTGGCGGCGGTGCTGCGCAGCGTGCTCCGGTACGCCGGGGTACAGGCAGTGCTGGACGGGGTGCGCCCCTGTGTGGTGGCCATGATCCTGGCCACGGCGGTCACGATGAGCCTTTCCACGCTGGGCGGCTATACGGCCGGCCCGGCGGGCGGCTTTGCACCGGACGGCCGGGCCATTGCGGTGTTTGTGCTGCTGGGGCTGGTGCACTGCGGGTACAAAAAAATACGGCAGAAAGCACCATCCCCCATTGGGATGATCCTGCTTTCTGCCGTACTGGGCATCGTGTTCTGGCACTGAGAAGGGCTCAGCCCTCCGGCTGCTGCTTCAGTTCCTGCCGGATGGCGCGGAACTGCTCCGGAACTTTGTCCTCCGGCATATCCCGGAGCACTTCAACAGTACCGGCGGCCTGCGCCGTTTCATAGTACCAGCATTTGTACTCCACCATGCGCAGGGTGGATGCCGGAACGCCCAGCATCTTTGCCGTTTCACCGATGGTGTAGACCATGAGATCCTCCTTTGGACGGCGCCGGGATAAAACAGAACCTCCGGACGGAAGGGCCCGGAGGTGGGTTGGTGCGGGAGAAGGGGGTCGAACCCTCACTCACGGGGAACTGGTGCCTAAAACCAGCGCGTCTGCCATTCCGCCACTCCCGCAAAATAGATGGTTCCTATAGTTTAGCAATTCTGCCGCAAAAAGTCAATTGCCGCGGCAAGGATTTATAGTCAGCCTCCGCCCGGTGCATACTATAGCAGACAATTTTTCAAAAAAGGAGAGGACTGCGTATGCACAGAGCGGGGCTGGTGCGCCTTGTACGGATGGGGCTTGTCTACCTGCTGGTGGCGGCTGCGGCGGCGCTGGGCTGGCTGTGGCATGCTCTACCGGAGGAGATCTGTCTGGAGCCCGGGCAGACGCTGCAATTGCCGCGCTTTGCCTGGGTGGAGCCCTTGCGGGGGCGGGGCAGCCGCAACGTGGCCAGCACCCGGGCGGTGGGAAGTTATCAGGTCACGCTGGCGCTGGGCGGCTGGCTGCCGGTGCGCACCGTCCGTGCGATGGTCACCGAGCGCCCGACGGTGACCGTGTGCGGAACGCCCTTCGGGGTCAAGATGTTCTCGGAAGGCGCCCTCGTGGTGGGATTTTCGGATGTAAACACCGCCGCCGGGCCGGAAAACCCGGCCAAGGCTGCCGGGCTGCGTCTGGGGGACCGGGTCATCCGCATCGGCAGCACGGCCACCGAGGACAACGACGCCGTGAAGCAGGCACTGGAAGCGGCGCAGGGCGGCGCGGTGGAGGTGGTGTACGTCCGCAGCGGGGAACAGCGGCAGACCAGCCTGACCCCGGTGTGGGACGCCTCTTCTGCCCAGTGGCGGGCCGGGATGTGGGTGCGGGATTCTTCCGCAGGGGTGGGCACCATGACCTTTGTGGACCGGCAGCTGGGGGTGTTTGCCGGGCTGGGCCACCCCATCAGCGACAGCGACACCGGCGAAAGCGTAGCCCTGCGCAGCGGCGAGATCGTGGCCTGCAGCATTGTGGGCTGCACCAGCGGCACCATTGGCAGTCCGGGGGAGCTGAAGGGAAAATTCCTTGGCACCCATGCGCTGGGCAGCATTGGCATCAATGGACCGAACGGTGTCTACGGCACCCTGCGCACCGCGCTGCCGGGCGAAACGCGGGAGCTGGCCTTTGCACAGGAGGTGGTGCCCGGCGAAGCGGAGATCTGGGCCACCACCGAGGGCGAGACGCCCCGGGCCTACAAAGTGCGCATCGAGAAGGTGAACGACGCCGACCCCCGCCGGAATATGATCCTGCGGGTGACCGATCCGGCACTCCTGACCAAAACCGGCGGCATCGTGCAGGGCATGAGCGGCAGCCCCATCCTGCAGAACGGGCGGCTGGTGGGCGCGGTGACCCATGTGCTGGTCAACGACCCTACCCGGGGCTACGGCATCTTTGCCCAGACCATGCTGGAACAGGCACAGCAGGCGGCAAAAACAGATCACGCAGCCTGAAAAACCACTGTACGCGAAAAATAAGCGGCTGGTTCGATTTTCTTTGCCAAAATTTGCCATAAAAAACCGTTGAACTGTATGGAAAAATATGGTAAAATCCATGGTGTTAAGGGAACTGCACACATTGGAGGAAACAACCATGGACAAAGTGAGATTTTTGATGTCGGATACCGGGGCACAGATCACGGCGGCCTGCCGCGAAGCACTGGAGCAGAAAGGCGTGGAGGTCACGGTCGTGGAAAAGGACGGGAACAAGGTCCTGCAGAAGATGCTGTCCGTCCGGCCGCAGGTGGTGCTGCTGGACGCCTTTATGCCGGGGCTGGATGCACTGGCGGTCAAGCAGCGCTACAATGCCGCCGGGGAGCGGCACACGTCCTTTTTTGTCACCGGTGCATTCCAGAGCGAAGAAATGGTGCAGGAATTGCTGGACGAAGGGTTTGCCTACTACTTTGTCAAGCCATTTGACGAAAACGTGCTGGCATCCCGCGTGCTCAAGGTGGCTCTGGGACAGGAAAAACGGGTGCTCCACACCAGCGTGGACAGCGACGAGCTCACCGTGACCGAGATCCTGCACCAGATCGGTGTGCCTGCCCACATCAAGGGTTACCAGTTTCTGCGGGACGCCATCCTGCTCACGATGAACGAGCCGGAGTATATCAACGCGGTGACCAAGCGCCTGTACCCGGAGATCGCCAAGCGCAACGGCACCACCGCCAGCCGGGTGGAGCGCGCCATCCGCCATGCCATCGAGGTGGCGTGGGACCGGGGCGATGTGGACACGTTGAACAGCTACTTCGGCTACACCATCCACAACCTGCGCGGAAAGCCCACCAACAGCGAGTTCATTGCAATGATCGCCGACAAGATGCGGCTGGATAAGCGGCAGCGGGTGGGGTGAGCGGCAACTGCCTCACAAGGGGTCTTGCCCAAAAAACAGGGAAAAACCCAAAATTACCTCTTGCTTTTTTGCAAAACAGTGCTATAATAGTAAGGCAATCGTTTCCAAGGCCGCTCGAGGGGGTAGCCGATATTGAAGGTTGTGATGGGCACATACATTTATAATATGGCCCCAATAAGTCAGAACCAGAAATGAGGTGAAAAGAATGAAACAGGGTATCCATCCGAACTACGTTGACTGCACCATCACCTGCGCATGCGGCAACGTCATCAAGACTCGTTCCACCAAGCCCGAGATCCACGTCGAAGTTTGCTCCAAGTGCCACCCCTTCTACACTGGCAAGCAGAAGCTGGTCGACACCGGCGGACGTGTTGAGCGCTTCAACAAGCGCTTTGGCCGTAATAAGTAATTACAGGCTTTTCCAGCGTCGTCTCCTTCGGGAGGCGGCGCTTTTTTGCGTTTCGGGGCGAAATTGTTTTTGCTTTCCACACAGGTTTGCCCCAATTTGAACACAATTTCCGTCTAAAATAAACCAGCATTAAATCAACCGAGAAGGAGCGTATTGCTGTGGTCGAAGTATCGCATCTGAGCAAGAACTATGGCAGCCATCCGGCCATCCGGGATCTGACCTTTTCCGTGGCGGACGGGCAGGTGTATGGGCTGCTGGGCCCCAACGGCGCGGGCAAATCCACCATTATGAACATCCTGACCAGCTACCTGGCCCCCACCGGCGGGGAAGTGAAGGTGGCAGGCTTTTCCCTGCCGGAGCAGGCGCAGCAGGCCAAAGCCTGTGTGGGCTACCTGCCGGAGCAGCCGCCGCTGTACCCGGAAATGACCGTGCAGGAATATCTGGACTTTGCGGCCGAGCTCAAGGGGGTCAAAAAAGCCCAGCGCCGCGAGCAGGTGCAGCAGGCCGCCCGGCGCACCGGGCTGGATCAGGTGATGCCCCGGCTCATCCGCAGCCTGTCCAAGGGCTACCGCCAGCGCGTGGGCATTGCGCAGGCTCTTCTGGGCAGCCCGCAGCTGATCATTCTGGATGAGCCCACGGTCGGCCTGGACCCGGCGCAGGTCATCGGCATCCGTAAACTGATCCGGGAACTGGGCAAGACCCACACGGTCATCCTGTCCAGCCACATCCTCAGCGAGGTGCAGGCGGTGTGCAGCCGGGTGCTGATCCTCTCCAAGGGAGCGTTAGTGGCCGAGGGCACTCCGGAGCAGCTGAGTGAGAAGCTGAGCCCCGGCATCCGCCTGCGTGTTACCGCGCTGGGCAGCAGCGATACGGTGCTGCCGGTCGTGGAAGCTGTGCCGGGTATCACCGGGGTGCAGCTGGTCAGCGAAGCAGACGGCGAGGTGACTTTTACTGCGGAGACTGCCGACACCATCGACCGCCGCGCCGAGGTGTCCCACGCCCTTTCGGAGGCGGGGTGCACGGTGCTGGAGCTGACGGCGGAGAACCGCAGCCTGGAGGAAGTGTTCCTGGCTCTGACCGGGGAAACCGCCGATGTGCCGGAAGAACCGGAAACCGAACCGAAAGGAGAATGACCGATGTTCGCAATTTTCAAACGGGAAGTCCGCAGCTGCTTCCATGGAATGATCGGCTATGTGCTCACCGCCTTTCTGCTGGTGGCATCGGCCATCTATTTTGTGGCGCTGAACCTGGGCTACGGCTTGCCGGACTTTGGCTACTATACGCTGTACAACACCATTTTTATGCTGCTGTTCTATTTTCCGGTGCTGACCATGCGTTCCTTTGCAGAGGAACGCCGCACCCGCACCGACCAGCTCCTGCTCACCAGTCCGGTGCCGGTGCCGGGCATCGTGCTGGGCAAGTTCTTTGCCCTGTGCGTGGTGTTTGCACTGCCCTGCGTGGTGGACGCAGTCATGATCCTGACGCTGCAGGCGCTGGGGGCGACCACTGCCAGTACGCTGGCCAATTTTGCGGCGCTGCTGTGCTACTATCTGCTGGGCTGCGCCGCCATTGCCATCGGGGTGTTCCTGTCCAGCCTGACCGAAAACCAGATCATCGCGGCGGTGGCCGGAGCGGCGGCGCTGCTGCTGGCCTATCTGATGCCCAGCCTGCGCAGGATGTTCACCACCGGCAGTGCCGTGGCGCTGGCATTGTTCACCGCACTGGCCGCGGTGCTCAGTGTGGTGGCGGGCCTGCGCAGCCGCAGCTTCACGCTGGGGTGTTTGACCTTTGCCGGGTGCTGTGCGGCGCTCACGGTGTTGTTCCTGCTGCGCAGCAGCTGGCTGACCGAGGGCTTCAGCGCCGTGCTGAGCGCACTGTGCCTGTTTGCTCCCTTTGAGGAATTCGTCAACAGCAACTTTTCCATCCCCACACTGGTGTACTATCTCACCGTGACGGTGCTGTTCCTGTTCTTTACCGTGCAGGAACTGGAAAAACGCCGCTGGAACTGAGGGGAGGGCACAACAATGAAAAACAGAAAGAACCGGCCGGTCAACGGCAAGGTATTCCGCAGTGGGGTGTACTCCACCGCCATTCTGGCGGCTGCCATCCTGCTGGCGGTGCTGGTCAATCTGGTGGTGCGGGCACTTCCGTCCAAGTATACCGAGTTCGATCTTTCCGAGGGCAAGATGTACACCCTGGGCGACAGCTCGGTGCAGCTTGCGCAGAGCCTGCAGCAGGATGTGACCATTTATTATCTGTGTGAGACGGGCAGCGAAGATGCCATCATCACGAAGCTGTTGGACCATTACGCCGCCGAAAGCAGCCATATCCATTGGGAGCAGAAGGACCCGACCCTTTACCCGACCTTTGCGGCGCAGTACGGGGCCGAAAATGCATCCACCGGAAGCCTGATCGTGACCAGCGGGGAGGACAGCGTGGTGCTGGATGCCGCTGATCTGTACGAGTATGACTACTCCGACTATTACACCACCGGCAGTGCCAATGTGACCTTTGGCGGCGAGAAGCAGATCACAGCCGCCATCTATAAACTCACCAGCGGCGACGCCCGGGTGGCCTACTATACCACGAACCATGGGGAACAGGCCCTGACCAGCTCCCTCACCGAGGCGCTGAACGCCCAGAACATCACCCTGCAGCCGCTGGACCTGCTGACCAGCGAGATCCCGGAGGATTGCAGCCTGCTGATCATCAACGCACCCACGTCGGATCTTGCGTCGGATGACGGACTGGTGGACGAGGTGTCCATGCTGCAGAACTACCTGAACGAGGGCGGCAAGATGCTGCTGACCACCAACATCTACGACGAGACCCCCAATCTGGACGCCCTGATGGCAGAGTTCGGCCTGTCGCGGGAGCCGGGCATCGTGGTGGAAGGTGACTCCGGCCATTCGCTGTATGGCTACCCGTACTCCCTGTTCCCGGATTACGGCGCCACGGAGGAGAGCGCGGCCCTGAACGGCGTGAACAAGGACACCCATGTGATGCTCTCGGTGGCACAGGGTCTTGTGCTGACCGAGACGGAGGATGTGACCGCGGAACCCCTGCTCAACACCTCGGAGCAGTCCTACAGCAAGCAGGACGTCAACAACGCCGCAACCACCGAAAAGGAGGGCGGCGACACCGACGGCCCCTTTACACTGGCCGCCTGGGCATGCAACGACAACACCGGGGCGGAAGTGATCTGGATCGGCTGCCCGAATGTGGACAACGAACAGGTGTATCAGTCCATTCCCGGCAACCGCACCTTCCTGCAGGGCTGCGCCGTTTCGCTGGCCGGGGATGACAGCGGCCTCATCGACACCAAGGCGCTGGAAGCTGAGCCTATCACGGTGGCAGCTTCGCAGGCCACGACCCTGGGGTTGGTGTTCGTGTTCATCCTGCCTGCCGCCGTGCTCGTAGCCGGTGCCGTGGTGGTGCTGCTGCGCCGCCGTCGATAAGGAGGCTGCCATGAACGCAAAACGACGCACCCTTGCGGTGCTTGCGGCGGTGATCGCAGTGCTGGGGCTGGCGCTCTGGGCCCTGAACCGCAGCACTGCCGCAGAGGAAGCCGCTTCCAGTGCGGCGGCCGATGGTACCATCCCGCTGTGCTCTTTCTCTACCGCTGATCTGAGCCGCATCACCTACACCTACAACGGGCAGACCCTCACGCTGGACGATGCGGATGGCAGCTGGACGCTGGCGGAGGACCCGGACTACCATCTGGACGAGAGCGCCTGCAATACCATGGTCACAGCGCTTTCGTCCCTCAATGCAAAGCGGCAGCTGGACGCGCAGGCCGGGGAGGACTACGGCTTTGACGCGCCGGAGTTGACTGTAACGGTCACGGCGGCCGGGCAGACCACCACCCTGACCTTTGGCAGCAGCAACACCGTCACCGGCGACCGCTATGTGCAGAAGGACGGAGACATCGCCCTGTATACCGTGGACGCCAGCCGGACGGCCTGCTTTGCCTGCGATAAGGCCGGGCTGTTCGGCAGCTTCAGCCCGGCGGGCTTTGCCGCGTCGGATGTGGAGCAGGTGGCGTATACGCTGGCCGGCGGGGAAAAAGTCTCGCTGACTGCCGGTTCCGAGCTGGCAGGGGACGGAGACGAGGCGGATTCGGCTTCCTACGAGACGGTGTGGCGCTTTGCCGGAGATGCCGACACGGACCTGGATCAGGACAAGGTGCAGAGCATGCTCTCGGCCCTGAGCAGCTATGTGTCCGGCCAGATCACCCCCGCCGACGGCGCGGACCCGGCGGCCTGCGGCTTTGATGCCCCGTTGGCCGTGGTACAGGTGACCACGGCCGACGGAACAAAGACCCTCACCTATGCCAGCGGCACCGATGGGTATTACCTGATGGTGGAAGGCGATGATTCCATCTATGCAGTGGATGGCAGCATCGTACAGGCCGTGACCCAGACGGCCGACGCGCTGACAGCGGCCTGAACGGCGAAAAAATCCTGCGCCCGGCGAAAAAACCGCTGCGGCGCAGGATTTTTTTATGGTCTCTGTAAAGTTTCGGCAAACCTCGACAGAGTGATTGACATTTGCCCCCGGATTGTTTATGATAAACCATGACAGGGCAGAATAACTGCGCAATATTACGGTCGTCATGGATGTTGTGCAGGGCTGGGTCACCCTGATGCGGGAGAAGGATGGGGCACAGGCCCTGTCTTTTTTCGTATCTGAGTTATAAGGAGGATATTGTAAAAAATGGACAACTCGGTGATCGTTTCACTGCGGGATATCGTGGTGGAATTTGATGGTCAGCGCATTCTGGATGGGCTGAACCTCGACATCCATGACAAAGAGTTTGTGACGCTGCTGGGCTCCTCCGGCTGCGGCAAAACCACCACCCTTCGCCTGATCGCAGGCTTTCTGGAGCCCAACTCCGGCAAGGTGCTGCTCAAGGGCCAGGACATTACCGGTGTGCCGCCCTACAAACGCCCGGTGAATACCGTTTTCCAGAAGTACGCGCTGTTCCCGCACCTGAACGTGTTCGAGAACGTGGCCTTCGGCCTGCGCCTGAAGAAGATGGACGAAGAGACCATCCGCCGCAAGGTGCGCAACATGCTGGAGGTCGTGGGCCTGAAGGGCTTTGAGCGCCGCAGCATCAGCCAGATGTCCGGCGGCCAGCAGCAGCGCGTGGCCATCGCCCGCAGCCTGGTCAACGAACCGGAGATCCTGCTGCTGGACGAGCCTTTGGGCGCACTGGACCTGAAGCTGCGCAAGGAAATGCAGCTGGAGCTCAAGCGCCTGCAGCGCGAAATGAACATTACCTTTATTTATGTCACCCACGATCAGGAAGAAGCCCTGACCATGTCCGATACCGTTGTGGTCATGAACGGCGGCAAGGTGCAGCAGATCGGCACCCCGGAGGACATCTATAACGAGCCGAAGAACGCCTTTGTGGCGGACTTCATCGGCGATTCCAACATCGTGGACGGTGTGATGCACAAGGACTTCCTGGTGTCCTTCTCCGGCGTGGACTTCCCCTGTGTGGACCGCGGCTTTGCCCGGGAGCAGAGTGTGCAGGTCGTGGTGCGCCCCGAGGACATCGAGGTGGTCTCCCCGGTGGAAGGCCAGCTGGTGGGCGTGGTCAACGACGTCATCTTCAAGGGCGTGCACTTTGAAATGCATGTGGAGTGCGAGGGCCGCGAGTGGCTGATCCATTCCACCCGCGCCTGCACCCCCGGCGAGACCATCGGCATGCGCATCGGCCCCAACGAGATCCACATCATGGCACGGAGCGAGGGGTGATGCGCCATGAAGATTTATGACAAGAAGCTGGCCTATCCGTACTTTGTATGGATGACCCTGTTCACGGTGGTGCCGCTGCTCATTGTGGTGTACTACGCCTTTACCGACGGCAACGGCGCGTTCACCATGGAAAATCTGGCTTCCATCAGCGGTTACGGTTCGGTGTTTGCCCGCAGCCTGCTGCTGGCCCTCATCGCCACGGTCATCTGCCTGGTGCTGGCGTTCCCCATCGGCTATTTTCTGTCCCGCCTGCGGGTGAACAAGCAGCACATCATGCTCATGCTGGTGATGCTGCCCATGTGGATGAATTTTCTGCTGCGCACCTACGCATGGATGGGCCTGCTCAGCGTGAACGGCCCGGTGAATGCCATTCTGGGCTTCTTCGGCCTGGGACCCTATAATATGCTGAACACCTCCGGCGCTGTGGTGCTGGGCATGGTGTACAACTATGTGCCCTATATGATCCTGCCGCTGTACACCAGCATGACCAAGATCGACCAGAGCCTTGTGGAGGCAGCCCAGGACCTGGGGGCCAACACCACCAAGACCCTGCTGCGGGTGCTCATCCCCATGAGCGTGCCCGGCATCAGCACCGGCATCACCATGGTATTCGTGCCGGCAGTGTCCACCTTCGTCATCAGCCGGATGCTGGGCGGCGGTTCCAACCTGCTGATCGGCGACCTGATCGAAATGCAGTTCCTTGGCAACAGCTACAACCTGAACGTGGGCTCCGCCATGAGCCTGGTGCTGATGATCATCGTGCTGCTGTGCATGAGCTTTACGTCCAGCTTTGACGAGGACGAGATGGAGGGTGTGTCCTGATGAAAACAAAACATCTCCGCCTGATGCAGCGTGCCTACGTCATTCTGTTCTTCTGCTTCATGTATCTGCCCATTGCCTACATGATCGTGTTCAGCTTCAACCAGAGCAAGGGCTATTCGCTGTTCACCGGCTTTACCTTAAAGTGGTACAGCAGCCTGTTCCACAATTCGTCCATCCTGCATGCACTGTGGGTGTCCATTGAGGTAGCACTGCTGTCCGCCGTCATCGCCACAGTGCTGGGCACGGCGGCCAGCCTGGGCATCGCGTCCATGAGCCGCCGCAGCCGCCTGCTGGTGACCAACATCACCTACATCCCGGTGGTCAACCCGGAGATCATCACCGGCATTTCGCTCATGCTGCTGTTCGTGGCTTACCAGCGCTTTGCCGAGGGCGTCTCCTGGCTGCCGGACACCATTATGGGCTTCCCGACGCTGCTCATCGCCCACATTGCCTTCAATGTGCCGTATGTCATCTTCAACGTGAGCCCCAAGCTCAAGCAGCTGGACATCAAGCTGTATGAGGCGGCTCTGGATCTGGGCTGCAACCCCAAGCAGGCCTTCTTCAAGGTCATCCTGCCGGAGATCAGCCCGGCCATCCTGTCGGCCTTCCTGATCTGCCTGACCTACTCCATCGACGATTTCATGATCTCCTACTTCAACTGCGGCACCGTGGAAACGCTGCCCATCGCCATCTACTCCATGACCCGCAAGAAGGTCAGCCCGGAGATCTACGCACTGTCCACCATCATGTTTGTGGTGATTCTGTGCATCATTCTGGTTTCCAACGCCATGGAAAGCCGCAGCTACCGCCGCGACCAGAAGGCGCTGAGAGGGGAGGGCGTGTGATGAAACGTTTTGCCGTTCTGCTGCTCACGCTGGCGCTGGCGGTGTGCTGCACGCTGCCGGCCTTTGCGGCAGATACCATTGAGGTGAATGAGGACGTTTCGGTGTCCGGCGATTACGACTGGACCCGCTTCAAGGGCCAGAACATCACCCTGAACGTCTACAACTGGGGAGAGTACATCTCCAACGGCTCGGACGACAGCCTGGATGTGGTGTCCGCCTTTGAGGACCTGACCGGCATCAAGGTGAACTACACCACCTTCGATTCCAACGAGTCCATGTACGCCAAGCTGAAATCTGGTGCGGCGGACTACGATGTGGTGATCCCGTCGGATTACATGGTGGCCAAGATGATCGCAGAAGGGATGCTCAAACCCCTCAACTACGACAACATCCCCAACTTCCAGAAGATCGACGCGGAATACCGCAACCCGGATTACGACCCCCAGAACGCCTATACGGTGCCCTACATGCTGTGCACCACCGGCATCATCTACAACACCACGATGGTGGACAAGGCACCCACCAGCTGGGCGGACCTGTGGGATGAACAGTATGCCGGCAACATCCTGATGTTCAACAACAGCCGCGACGCCTACGCCATTGCGGCCTTCAAGAGCGGCCATGACATCAACCCCCAGTCCACGGAAGAAGTGGACGAGGTGGTGAAAGAGCTCAAGGCTCAGAAGCCGCTGGTGCAGGCCTACGTTATGGATGAGATCTTTGATAAAATGATCGGCGGTGAGGCAGCCATCGGCGTGTACTACTCCGGCGACGCCATCACCATGATCGACGATAACCCCGACCTTGCCTGGGTGTTCCCGGAGGAGGGCAGTGTGCTGTCGGTGGACTGCATGGCCATCCCCGCCACGAGTGAGCACCAGGAAGCCGCCGAAATGTTCATCAACTTCATGTGTGAGACGGACATCGGCAAGGCAAACGCCGAGTACATCGGCTACACCACTCCTATGGAGTCGGTGCGGGAGGTGCTGGACGAGGACCTGCGCGACAGCGAGATCGCTTATCCGCCGGAAGAACTTGCCGCGAAGGAACGGGTGTTCACCGCTCTGAGCGATGACGTGAACAGCGAGCTGGACGTGAAGTGGAGCGAGATGAAGAGCTACGACGAGGGCGGCAGCAGCCTGCTGTTCCTGTCGCTGCTGGCCGCCATGGTGGCGCTGGCCTGCTTCAACATCTGGCGCAAACTGCGCAAAAAGAGCCGCAACCAGTATTAAACAGACGGCCCCGCCCTCTCGGATCTGCTGCTGCCGCAGACGATGGAGAGAGCGGGGCCTTTTTGAAATCATTTTGGATGGGAAAGGAACATTATGGAGCCCAATTTTTACACCGAGACCGCAACGGTGCTCAATGCGGATGCGGACTTCCGCAGCCTGCTCAAGCCCAGCGCCCTGCTGCGCTATGTGGAGCAGGTATCTGCCGACCACGCCCGTGCCTTTGGCATGGATGACAAGTTTTTCCAGGACCACAACGTGGCGTTTCTGGTGGGCAAGCAGGCCCTGCAGTTTGTGCGGGTGCCCCGCCGCACCGAGGCGCTCACCCTGACCACCCGCGCCGAGCACAGCCGCCGGGGTGCCATCAAGCGCATCACTACGGTCACGGATGCCGCCGGGAAGCTGGTGGCCACGGTGGACTGCCGCTGGATCCTGGTGGACTTGACCGGCGGCCACATCATGCGGGAGCCGAACTGGACGGTGGAAGGCTTCTGGAATGAGACGGTGGAAGGGGAGCTGTCGCTGCACACTCACCGGTGCAAAGAGCTGACGTCGGCAGGGGAGTGCAGGGCCAGCTATTCGCTGTGCGACTTGAACGGCCACATCAACAACGCCTATTATCTGGATCTTGCCTGCGACGCTCTGCCGCCGGAGGTGCTGCAGGCGGGCCCGGTGACCTTTGCCGCCGTGAACTACCACTGGGAGATCCCCATGGGGGACACGGTGGAACTGCTGTATGCACCCTCGGAAGAGGGGTGGTATGTGCAGGGCCGCCACGACGGCCGCACCAGCTTTGAGTGCTATCTGAAGGTCGGGTCATAAAAAGTTCACAAAAATAATTACAAAAAAGTGACAGAACCCTATTGCAAAATAGTATCAAAAGAGTTACAATATGGTTACAGCAAGGGCCGAGATCCCCTGGCTGTGTGTGAAATCTTTTTCTTCTTGTTTTTGGGATATCGGGCACTGGGCCTCCTCCTCCGACTGGAACTCCTTCACAGTCGGTGCTCCGTGTGCCGCACAGGCGATGTCCCGCTTCGTGTGCAAAAAAGCTCGTCCGTGACCCGGACGAGCTTTTTTGCATGCCGAAAACCGCCGGAATCGTCAAAAAGTATGACCTTGCGCGGTTTTGGTGGGCATTTTGCCTGTTTTTCTCAAAAGGACAGTTTCAAAGTTTGGCGCGGCAGGGGTTTGTATTCTGAGGCCGAGTGTGGTAAAGTATATACAATCAATTTAGATGGCTCAAACATGAATGATTTTGTTGTAGAATGCTTCATGCTGCGATAAGAGAAAAGGAGTTTGACTATGGCTTATTTCTATGAAGAACCCTCCCGCACCTTTGGCGAGTATCTGCTGGTGCCCGGCTATTCCTCTGCAGAAAATGTTCCCACTGCTGTCAGCCTCAAGACCCCGCTGGTCAAGTACCGCAAGGGTCAGGAAGAGTGCCCGTTGGAAATGAATATCCCCATGATCAGCGCCATCATGCAGTCGGTTTCCGGCGATAAGCTGGCCATTGCACTGGCTCGTCAGGGCGGCGTCTCCTTCATCTATGGCTCCCAGAGCATCGAGAACGAGGCTGCCATGGTGCGCCGCGTCAAGAGCTACAAGGCCGGCTATGTCGTGTCCGACTCCAATCTGGCCCCCACCGCTACCCTGCACGATGTGCTGGAGCTCAAGGCCCGCACCGGCCACTCCACCATCGCGGTCACCGCTGACGGCACCCCCAACGGCAAGCTGCTGGGCATCGTGGCCTCCCGCGACTACCGCGTCAACCACACCCCGGATGACGCTCCCGTTACCACCTTCATGACCCCGCTGGAAAAGCTGGTCACTGCCCCGGAGAACACCTCCCTGCATGACTGCAACAACATCATCTGGGACAACAAGATCAACACTCTGCCGCTGGTGGATGCTGAGGGCAACCTGAAGTATATGGTGTTCCGCAAGGACTACGACTCCCACAAGAAGAACGCCAACGAGCTGCTGGACGCCAACAAGAGTTATGTGGTGGGTGCCGGTATCAACACCCGCGACTACGCTGAGCGCGTGCCCGCACTGGTGGATGCCGGTGTGGACGTGCTGTGCATCGACTCTTCCGAGGGCTACTCCGAGTGGCAGGCCCGCACCATCGGCTGGATCCGGGAGCACTACGGCGACAAGGTGAAGGTGGGTGCCGGCAACGTGGTGGATGCCGAGGGCTTCCGCTTCCTGGCCGAGCAGGGTGCCGACTTCGTGAAGATTGGCATCGGCGGCGGTTCCATCTGCATCACCCGCGAGACCAAGGGCATCGGCCGCGGCCAGGCAACGGCTGTCATCGAGGTGGCCAAGGCTCGTGACGAGTACTTCAAGGAGACCGGCATCTATGTGCCCATCTGCTCCGACGGCGGCATCGTCCACGACTACCACATCACCCTGGCACTGGCCATGGGTGCCGACTTCGTCATGCTGGGCCGCTACTTCGCCCGCTTCGACGAGAGCCCCACGAACAAGGTTCGCATCAACGGCCAGTATATGAAGGAGTACTGGGGCGAGGGCTCCAACCGTGCCCGCAACTGGCAGCGCTACGACCTGGGCGGCTCTACCAAGCTGAGCTTTGAGGAAGGCGTGGACAGCTACGTCCCGTACGCCGGCCCGCTGGCCGACGGCGTGCAGACCACTCTGTACAAGGTCAAGAGCACCATGTGCAACTGCGGCGCTCTGTCCATCCCCGAGCTGCAGCAGAAGGCCAAGCTGACCGTCGTGTCCTCTACCTCCATCGTGGAGGGCGGCAGCCATGACGTCGTGCTGAAGAACGCTACCCCCAACATCATCAACGGCTAAAGAACAAAACCCTCTCAGTCTGCTCATTTCACTCGCATCCAGCTCCCCCGAAAGGGGGAGCTTTTTCGTTGAATCGGAAAGTTTCCCTTCTCGATAAAAGCTCGCCCTTCGGGAGAGCTGGCATCGCGTAAGCGATGACTGAGAGGGTTGTTCTTCCGTTCGATCGCAATCCCAGAAAATATCGCAAAACCCTTGCGCAGGCCTGCGATTGGTGTTATCATGTTAGAAACACTCTGTCAAGACAGGGCGAGGGCTTTCCGCCGGGGTTCTGTACTCCGGCTGGGAACTGGGAAACGGCAGCGGCCCGCGGGCTGTGCCGTTGAGAAGAAGAGAGGAAACATTCATGGACGAAATCAAGGTTGTGCCTTATATTCCGGATGAGGACTACGACAACCCCGCAATGGTCGTGGATTTTTATGAATTTACGATGGCAAACTGCCTGTTCCTGCACGGATTCAAGGACACCACGCTGGTGTTTGACATGTTCTTCCGCAAGAACCCGGACAATCAGGGCTATTCCATCAGCGCCGGTCAGCGCAAGCTGACCCGCTTTCTGCTGAATTACCATTTCAACGCACAGGACATCTGGTGGCTGCGCACCAAGGGTATGAGCGAGGAATTCTGCGAGTATCTGCGCACCTACCGCTGGAAGGGCGACATGTATGCCCTGCCGGAGGGCACTGTGTGCTATCCCCATGTGCAGATGGTGCGCATTGAGTGCGATCTGGTGGGTGCCATCCTCATTGAGACCTACTTGCTGCAGACGATGAACTTCCACAGCCTCATCGCCACCAAGGCCACCCGCGTCACCGGTCTGAACACCCACACCCCTCGTAGCGTCATGGAGTTCGGCACCCGCCGTGCACAGGGCGAGAGCGCCGGCAACGATGGTGCCTATGCGGCAGTCCTGGGCGGCTGCGTGGGTACGGCCAACTGTCTGGCTGAGATGAAGTTCGGCTCGGACGTCAAGGCCGTGGGCACCGTGGCACACAGCTTCATCGAGTTCTTCCCGACGGAATTCGACGCCTTCAAGGCATTTGCCGACACCTACCCGGACTCGGTCAGCCTGCTGCTGGATACCTACAACATCATGGAGAGCGGTCTGCCCAACCTGA
>ENA-ORTJ01000558-ORTJ01000558.1-human-gut-metagenome-genome-assembly--contig:-NODE-558-length-31649-cov-4.676521_pt1 | contig 31649 bp, 19 predicted proteins | sample MGYA00242069_ERZ509187 | MGnify/ENA primary metagenome ERZ509187 (study PRJEB26280, sample SAMEA2338779) | human gut metagenome | biome: human gut; feature: human-associated habitat; material: faeces... | reverse complement strand
GAGCCATCACGATAGAGGAAGATGAACTCAAACCGGTGCTGAACCCGCGCATCAGTCCCGACGGACGGCACATCATGTACACCACCGGCACGTATCTGGTGGACGTGGATCTCGCCGACGATGAAGAAACCGGCGACGCGATTTCGGTGGTCGCCTCGGCACCGCAGAACGGCGAATGGAAAATCGGATTGGCGGAATTCGCCGCAGGCGAAGAAATGGACCGCTACGACGGCTTCTGGTGGTCACCCGACTCCAAATACGTGCTCTTCGAAACCTACGACGAATCCCCCGAACCGATCTGGCATCTGTCGGACCCCGCGAATCCAACCAATCCGGCGCAAGCCAACCGCTATCCGCAAGCGTTGACCGCCAATGCCGACGTGCGGCTGACCCTGCTGGAACTCGGCTACGACAGCGACAACTGCTGCTACGGGGCAATCGCCAACGAAGTGCAGTGGGACCATGAATCCTACGAATATCTGGCCGCCGTAAGCTGGCGTGAAGGCCACGATCCGATCATCCTTGTGCAAGACCGCCTCCAGCAGCACGATCAGGTGCTCGCCATCCATGTAGGCGAGCCGATCGCCACCATGCGTGACGCGGAAAACGGCTTCACCGACGACAATGGCGACGAGGTCGAAACCTTCTCCATCGCCATTCCCGAATACGCGGAAGGTGAACGCCCCGGCACCACGCGCGTGCTTGAGGAACACGGCAACGACTACTGGCTCGACCTCATCCACGGCACCCCTGCATTCACTCCGGATGGACGCTTGATCTGCGCGATGAACGACATGGACGTCGATACGAACCGACTCACCGTTGATGGTACACCCTTCACTCCGGCCGGACTGCAGGTGCGCGAAGTGCTCGACGTGACCGACGACGACGTGCTGTGCGTGGTGCAGCGCACCCCTGAAATCCTGCCTGAAAGCGACCTGCCGTTCCTCTGGCAGTCGAATGCCGCCGACCATGACGCCCGCAGCTTCGACGTGGTGTCGATCCGATTTGACGGCACATGGGAGCCGCTCACCTACACGCCGGGCCAGTGGAGCATGTCCCGCGCCAGCAACGGCTGCGTGGTGACCGGACGGGGCATGGACGACGCAACCGTGCAAATGCAGCATTGCATGAACATCGTCACAACCGACGAAAATGGTACTGATATGACGTCAATGGTGGTCGCACCAATCGAAAACCATGCCGAAACCCCCGGATTCACGCCGAACGTGCACTTCACCCGACTCGGCGAACGTGAGCTGTACACGGCGATCGTGCTGCCCTCATCCGATAGTGAATACGCGCACGAAGCCATCCTGCCGGTACTCATGAAACCCTACGGAGGCCCCGGATTCCAGCAGGTCATCGAAAGTCAATCCTTCTATTGGGACGCGCAATGGTGGGCCAACCAGGGCTACATCGTGGTCACCACCGACGGACGCGGCACCACCGGACGCGGCCCGCAATGGGACCGCGCCATCTACGAAACCATGAAATCCGTAACGCTCGAAGACCAGATCGACGCCGTGCGCGCGCTGCCGGAAGCGTTGGAAGCGCTGGCTGGCGAGAATGCGGCAGCCAACGTTCCGCAACCCGATCTCAGCCGCGTCGCCATGATCGGCTGGTCGTACGGCGGATTCCTCTCCGCGCTCGCCGTGTTGGAGGCGCCGGAAACGTTCGCCGCGGCCTGCGCGGGCGCGCCTCCGACCGACTGGACGTTGTACGATACGCATTACACCGAACGCTATCTCGGCCTTGACTCGGCCGTGTACGAACGCAACAGCATCATCGCCGACGCGCCGCAGCTTGATCGCCCGCTCATGCTCATCCACGGGTTCGCCGACGACAATGTGACGATCGCGCACAGCCTACGCCTGAGCCAGGCGCTGATGGCAACCGGACGTAAGCACACGTTCCTGCCGCTGACCGGCATCACGCACATGACCAACGACGAGACGGTTGCCGAAAATCTGCTGATCCTGCAGCGCGATTTCCTTGCGGAAGCGTTGGGGTGACGGCACTGTGACGACAGTGCAGTAACGGTAACGGCAACATCGCAAACGAAAGTGCTGCAAAGCGCCGTAGGAAGACAAAACGCGTTCCCCTGCGACTCCCGGACTGCCAAGTATCCGAACGTCGTGGGCGAACGCGCTCCCTTCTCGAATGCCAACATAAAACAGGCGAAAACGACTTCGCAAGCGAGGGGGTACCACATTTGTGTACCCCCCCCCTAACAAAATCTGGGCTTGAAAAAGACGGAAATCGGTGGATCGGGCTCGTCCTAACCCTGATCCGCAGCTATGGTCAAACCTGCACTTGTTCAAGCAAACCGGGCGAATCGTCGATGACGGTCACCGGAATGTACGCAAACAACGTCCAACTGCCGTCCTGCGCAGACGTGGTGAGCGTGCCCTGATACGATTCGAGCTGCTTCTTGAACGAGGCGAGCCCGTGGCCGCCCGGTAGTTCGTCATCGCGCTCGGCAGCTCCAGCCATGTCCTCTTTCATGGGATTGATTTGCGTGATTTCGATGGCATTTGGCCGGAGCATCACCGAAAGATCGACCTTGCTTCCAGGAGCGGCATGGCGTGCGATATTCGCATAGACCTCGCGCAGCAGATTATTGGCAAGTTCGGCGATTGCTTGCGATGCGCTCAGCTTGCCGCCCGCGCAGTGCCGGATGGACGTGATATTGAAGCCAAGCTTGCGCAAGCGACGATCGCCGTCATCCAGTGTTGCTCGCAGCAGATTGGCCAACGCTTCGCCGTCGGCGTCGCCGGGGAGAGTGGTGGCGTCCATATTCAATTCGTCGATGACGCGATGCACGTTCGTCAATGCGGAAAGAATATATTCGTTGATTTGACGCCAGTCTTCGGCATCGGCTGTTGTGGTTGCCGTAGTTGTGGTTGCGTTGGCAGAGTCAGCAGCGACGCCAGGGCCGCTAGAGTTGCCACCGATATGCCGTTGCGCCACAAACGCCGCCGCTGACAAATCGCCCGTCACCGCATCGTGAATGGCATCGGCAATGCGTGCGCGGCTTTCCAATTCCTGCAGACGATTCTTGTTCTGCGCCGCTTCGAAGCTTTTCTGCGTTGTTTTTTCGCTCCAACTCAACGCCCGACCAAGCAGTAGCACCATGGCATACATGCTGACCATGGCGACGGGGTCGGTATTTGGGCCAGGGGGGTCAATCAGCAGAATGTTAACAACGTAATATGTGAGTAACGTTGCCACGATAATGGCATTAGTGCTGTATGCGAGCATGCCATAGGCGTAAAGCTGCGCGGGAAGAGAATTTCCCAAATGCGCGTAGGGAGTAAACAGATCGCCTATGGAGGCAATCACGAGAATCGCCACCGATGTACTTTTCAGAAACAGCGGAGACGGTACGAGCGCCGTAACCAGCATCGCAACCCATATCACGCCAAATATGTCGGTAGGAGGCTCGTAGCAAACGCCGTATATGGTCCATGCAAGCACGATCAGCATAATGGCGAAACGGATTGGATGCCACAGGTTCGGATGCTGCGTGCGCATACGGTTGCGCCACGCAATGTACTGAGTTGCGGGTTTAGAGCGCATTGGACCTCACCCACAGTGCCACTGCCTGACGCGAGGTCTTGCAGTTAAGTTTTCTTAAAATACTTTGCATATGTTTGCGGATGGTGGTTTCGGAAATCCCCAAACGCTCGGCGATGTCCCGGTCAAGCATGCCCTCCGCGCACAAGGAAATAATCTGCTCCTCACGAACGGTAAGCGCGGGAGTGGTCTCAGCCTCCCTGCTGATACGCAGATTGGCCAACGCAGGCGGCTCAAATCCCTCCATCACCTCGCCATTGCACATACGCATAATAATCTGCGCCAACTGGTCGGCATTCTCCTTACCAACCAACCCTTGCGCACCAGCCTCAACCAGCTTGTCCCGATAACTATTGATGGAAAAACTGGTTGCACCGAGAATCGGCATGCGCTGGCCCATCAAACGCAACCGACGACACGTGGCGGGGCCTTGCAATCCCTCCATCGACATATCGAGAATCAATAAGCTGACATGGCCGTTCGCATCCTGGCAACGTTCTATCGCCTCACAGCCTGAAGTCGCCGTCCACACCACATACGCGGTCGGCACTTTGCTGGCAATGACGGCACTGAGCGAATCCAGCGCTCGCGGATCATTGTCGACCAGCGCGATGCGGTGAATCTTGGGATGCTTTTCCCGCGTGGACATCATGCGATTACTTTCCTTTTCCGCACAGCCACTGCAGCCATGTTGGGCAGTTGGAATCGTTGGCAGCGGAGATATCACCGTTGTTGTCAACGGGAGTTGCCGCCGCGTGCGCATACGTTGGTGTGCCGGTGAGAGACAGCGTTACCACCATCAGCAGTGAAACGAACTTCATACCTCCATAGTATGCGAGGATGGCGCGCGGGGGTGACGATTCGGTTGTTCCGGTACGCCGTTGATGCACTGACGCATCGTTATACAGCGCGCATGCCTGTGCTTAGTTTCGTCTTGGCGCCGTTCGCCTAAGATGGAACTATGACTATCACGCTCATCGACGAGGCGCGCTATGACGCCGAAATGGACGCTACGGTGCTGCCTGCGCTGCAGGCTTGCATGACGGAAGGTTGGATGGAACCGGCCACCGTCGATTGGGAAGGCAAGGCGTTGCCCAAGTTGGAGCGCCCCGGCCGGTTGCATTACTACCGCTACGACGCGCGCACATTCGACGCGTTGCGCGAGGAAGGCGCTTCGGGCGTATTTCGTGGCGCGATCGTCATTTCGCACGGATTCACCGAATTCGGACGCAAATACAGCGAAATGGTGTGGTACTTTCTGTTGGCCGGCTATTCGGTGTGCGTGTTCGAGCATCGCGGGCATGGCCATTCCGCGCACGATATGAGCAATCCAAGTTTGGTATGGATTGACGATTGGCGGCGATATGTGGCCGATTTCGCCACGTTTGCACAGACTGTGGGGCGTGAGGCGGCGGATGGTGGCCCAATGTACCTGTACTGCCATTCCATGGGCGGCGGTATCGGCGCGGCCGCGCTGGAACGTTACCCGTCGCTGTTCGACAAGGCGGTGCTGTCCGCGCCGATGATCGCGCCGGTGGTCGGCATGCCGACGTGGGTCGCACGCATTGTGGTCGGCGTAATCTGCGGGCTTGGCTTCGGCAAATCACGCGTGTTCGGTCATACCGATTTCGACGGAAACCTCAATCTCGACGATTACGAGGGAGCCTCCGAGGCACGCATCCGCTGGTTCCACAAGCAACGTTTGGCGGACGTGACGTGCCAGACCAACGCTGCCACTTTCGATTGGGCAAACCAGGCGATGGCGCTTTCCCGAGCCGTGCTCAGACCCGACATGTGTGGAGCTATCGAAGCCCCGGTATTGCTGTTTCAAGCCGGACGCGACGTGTGGGTGCTCAACGGACCACAAGATGACTTCGTCGAACGTGTGCGAGAAGGCGGCGGTTCCATCGAAAAAGTGCGATACAGCCAGTCATTACACGAAATTTTTTCCATGCCGAATGCCGTGCTCGGATCATATCTCGGCAAAATCCTCGATTTTTTGTCAGCGCCGAACGCAAGCTTGGCGGAATAAATCTGTTTTGCATAACTGACGTTTAATATGCGTACCGTGTGCGTTACAATCGCCGTGAATTTGCCGTGAAAGCCGTGGAGAGAGAGCGAGGGCAGTCCGTGGCAAAGCAAACGTCGGGACAGGCGTCGCAATCGCAGAAAACTTCCGAATCGCAAAAAACCGCGAAAAAAACCGCGAAAAAAACGGAACATGTGCTGGAACAGACGCCGAAAAGCCTGCTTATCGGCACTGGCATGACATTGCTGGGCGGTGCCATGTGGGGTATGAACAGCACCGTGGCCAAACTGCTGATGCGCGACTACCAGCTGGATCCGATCTGGCTTTCCTGCGTACGCGCGCTATTCGCCAGCCTGATCTTCCTGGTCGGATCGGCCATCACCACACCGCAGAAACTCGCCGGAGCGGTCAAAGACGTCAAATCGTATCCGAAATATTTGGTCACCACACTGATCTGCGTGCTTCTGGTGCAGGTCTCCTACCTGATGACCATCGACTGGACGAACTCCGGAACCGCCACCGTATTGCAGACGCTCAACCTGATTTTCGTGCTCGCCTGGGTATGCCTGCGCGGCAAACGACTGCCCCTCAAGCGTGAATTGGTCGGCGTGCTCCTGGCGTTCGCAGGCACGTTCCTCATCGCCACCGGTGGCAACTTCGCCTCGCTGTCGCTGCCATGGCAGGGGCTCGCATGGGGACTGGTTGACGCGGTGAGCACCGCGGCCATGTCCATTCTGCCGGTCGTGCTCATGCTCAAATGGGGCAACATGACCATCAACGGCATCACATTCCTCATGTCCGGACTCATTCTATGCCCGTTCGCGCAACCGTGGGCGAACATTCCCGCACTGGACGTGCGAGGCGTGCTTCTGCTGCTCTACGCCATCGTATGCGGTACATTCCTTGCGTTCTGGCTCTACATGGCCGGCGTGATGCGCGTCGGCGCGGTGCGTGCCACCATGCTCGGCACCAGCGAGCCGGTCATGGCCACCGTCACCGCAGTGGCCTGGGCCGGCGAAGCGTTCACCTTCACCGACCTGACCGGCTTCGCCATGATCATCATCATGGTCTTCCTGGTGCGCTGACCTACCCTGTTCCGCCTTCCCCTCGCGCCTTAGTTGTCCGATTCTGCAGAATCGGACAACCAGAACGCAAAACCCATACCTTGGTTGTCCGATTCACCAGAAACGGACAACCAAACAGGTACAACTGCCCCACAGTTGTCCGTTTCTCCCGAATCGGACAACCAGGGCATAAAAAATGTGCCGCGGATGACCGATTCTGCAGAATCAGACATGCACAGCACAGGAGAGGGAAGCACTACTTGGCATACACGGAGAAGCGCTCGCCCACGTGCGCGGCCTGCTCAGCCTCATTCACCACGGCGATCGCGTAATCCGCGTAGCTGATGTAGCTCTGCCCGGCGGCATTGACGGTGAACTCCTCACCGGTGAGTCCGTACTCCGTGCAATCCGCCGAAACAACCAATGACAGATGAAAGGGATTCGGCATCCTGGAGCATTCCTGCCGGAAATGTCGGGAGCCGCTGAGCTCTACTATCACTGGGGAAACGAAAAGGCCAGAACCTTTCGACTCCGGCCTTTCACCATGGTGCGAGCGGGGGGAGTTGAACCCCCACGAGCATACACTCACTGCCACCTGAAGACAGCGCGTCTACCATTCCGCCACGCTCGCAGACAGTCAACTAATTTACACCAAAACCCACGCAACCTCAAATCGGCGTGTCGCGCCGCCATTTTCCGTAGGAAAATATAAGCGGTGCGACGCGAGGAGGGAGGAAGCCCTGTGGGCTTCCGTACGACGGAGCCATCCTTGCTCCCGCCATTTTCCGTAGGAAAATTCAAGCGGCGCGACGCTCTGTGCGTCCGATTCTGGCGTTTCGGACATCCAGCGAGTGTTTTTAGGTTGCTTACTTGTCCGTTTCTCCAGAATCGGACAAGTAGAACGTGAGATAAGCATTGTGGTTGTCCGTTTCGCCCGAATCGGACATGTAGGGCATGAAACATGTGGTGCGGTTGTCCGATTCTCCAGAATCGGACAACCGGGAGGGGCGGTATGGGCATTAGATGTCTGATTCTGGAGAAACGGACACATTGGGTGGTGGATGGGGGTGAGACGGATGGGTGTATGCATGACATGCGCGGAACACATGAAAAAAGGCTCCGACGGGTCTGTCCGTCGGCGCCTTGGAACGCGGAAGTGTGGATCGGCGTTCGTTTGGGCGGAAAGCCCAAGTGAAATGCATTAGCCGCGTGATCCGTTGGCGTAGAAGCGGGCCAGGGTTTCGTCGCGGAATTCGTCGAAATATCCGTCGTCGATCGACGCGCGAATGTCGTCCAGCAGCTTCACGAAGAAATGCTCGTTGTGGATCGTCGCCAATGTGAAACCGTTGAATTCGCGGGCACGCAACGCATGATCCACATAAGCGCGCGAATAATGCGTGCACGTGTAGCAGTCGCAGCCCTCTTCAAGCGGACCGAAATCATGCTTGAATTGCGCGCGCTTGATGTTGTAGCGCCCGTCGCGCGTGAAAATCGCGCCATTTCGGCCGCAACGCGCCGGTGCGACGCAATCGAACGTGTCTCCACCATTCTCGACGCATGCGAAAATATCGTCGACTGCGGCGATGCCGAGCACGTGGCGCGGTCGGCTTTCCGGCATCGCATCGCAAATCCAAGCGCAAGTGTCGCCGATAATGCGCTTCTCGATCGCGCCTCCGATACCGACGCCGTCGAAGTCCAACGAAGCGATCTGTTCGGCCGCATGCCTGCGCAAATCCTCATAATTCGCGCCCTGCACCACGCCATACAGCGCCTGATACGGCTTGCCGACGCGCTCTTCGGTAAGTCTCTTATGCTCGGCAACGCAACGCTGCGCCCAACGGTAGGTGCGTTCCACGGAACGCTCCTGGTAGCCGCGCGTGTTCATCAGTGTGGTCAGCTCATCGAACGCGAACATGATGTCGGCGCCGATCTTATGTTGGATTCCCATTGAAATTTCGGCGGAAAAACGGTGCAGTGAGCCGTTGAGCGGCGATTTGAACGTTACACCGTCCTCGTCCACGAACGCGAGACGCTCCTTGCCTTCGGCGATCACGTCGTCTGATTTCATGCCGGTCACGTCCATGGCGAGGGTTTTCTTGAAGCCTGCGCCGAGCGAAAGCACTTGGAAACCGCCGGAATCGGTGAAGGTCGGACCGTTCCAGTTCATGAATTTGGCAAGGCCGCCGGCTTCGTCGAGCACTTGCTCGCCGGGGCGTTCATACAGGTGAAACGCGTTGGACAGCAGGCATTGCGCGCCGAGGTCCTTCATGGTTTCGGGCAGAACGGCTTTCATCGCGGCCTGCGTGGCCACGGGCACGAACGCCGGAGTGTGAATATCGCCGTGGGGGGTATGAATGGTGCCGGTGCGGCCGTATCGTGCGCCGCCGCGTCCCTTGCCGTCGGCCGCGTCGGGAAGGCGGGTTTTCTGTTCGAAATAGAAGGCGTCGCGGCGGCCCGGCTTGCCTGGTTCCGCTCCACGCGGATGTTCGATGAGATTTTCGGACACTGCGGTTGCCGCGTTTTGCGTGTCTTGCGCTGTGTCGGTAGATGATTCGGTAAGGCTTGTCATGCGGAATATTTTATGCGATAGCGGCGATTCCTGAAAGTGCTGCAAAGAATGCGATCGGTGAAATGAAAACAAGGAAGATGTGGAAAGTGCGATGAAGGTGACGATCGCATTTTGGTGCGATTTTCAGATTCAATGGTGATGTTGAACGTATTTGGTTGCTACTTTCAACAAACATTCAGGAAACTTCCAGAGCGAGTATCTTTACTCGTAGATAGCAGTTCGAGCGGCACGATTGCTGATTTGTGAAATGCCGCGAGACGAATAAGGAGCGAAAATGGCTGAAGAGAACGACCAGAACGCCGTGCAGCCGCAGAATGACGAACAGCAGACCGTGCCGATGCCGCCGGTTGATGCGGAACAGACGCAAACTTACGCAGGCGAGTCGTATGCCGCAGAGTCGGCTACCGAACCGATTGACGTGCAGGGTGGTATTGCGGATCAGCCGACGGCCGCCATGCCTGTTGCAAACGATGGCGCTTCGGAGAAATCCGCAGCTGCGGCGGACGATACGCCGGATTATGCTTCCGCAGCGGGTGAACGTACCGTGGTCGACGGCTCCGCGCAGGATGCGCCGACCCAGCAGTACCGTCCGGCACCGGAATATGGTGCGTACGGTCCCGTACCGACGCAGCCGGCTGGTGGCACCGCCTCCGCGAACGGTACTGCGAATGGCGCTGCGAATGGCGCGCCGAACATGCCTCCGCAGCCACAGTATGGCGCATACGGGCAGGCTTCCGGACAGCAGCCGCAGCAGCGTCGCAATCCTTTCTTCGGCAATCCGTATGTGGGCGGAAATCAGCAGAACGATCAGCAGAACGCGCAATCGAATAACGGCAATCCATTTATGAAGCCCGCTGCGCAGGGCGGAGCCAACGTGCCGCCAGCCGCGCCGAATACTCCCAATAACGGCAACCCGTTTGGGAATCCGAATAACGGTAATCCGTTCGGTGCCCCGCAGCAGAATGGCGCAGCGACCAAGCCGAAGTCCGCTTCCGGCGTGACCGGGCATGTGATGACCGGCGTGGTGGCGGCCCTCGTCTCCGCGGCATTGTGCCTCGGCGTCGGCTACGCGGCAATCACCAATGGATGGGTGACCGTACCCACCTCCAGCTCACTGACCAGCGTGAAGTCCAACACGTCCGGATCCGGTTCGGCGAAAGCCAAATCCGGCGAGGCCGCGGACTGGAGCGCGGTGGCGAAAGAAGTGTCCGATTCTGTGGTGTCCATTGACGTGGCAACCAGCGACGGCAGCGCCAAAGGCTCCGGTGCAATCATCAGCGACAAAGGCTACATTGTCACCAACAACCATGTGATTTCCGGCGCGAAGCAGATTCAAGTGACGCTCGCCAACGGCACCATCTACTCAGCGCAAATCGTCGGCACCGACACCACCACCGATCTGGCCGTAATCAAACTCGACAATCCGCCGAGCAATCTGAAAGCCGCGGAATTTGCCGATTCCGACAATCTTGCCGTGGGTGAATCCGTGATGGCCATCGGCAATCCGCTCGGCTACGATGACACCGCAACCGTCGGCATCGTTTCCGCGCTCAACCGCCCGGTGACCGTGTCCGATGACAACAACAACGACATCGTCACCAACGCCGTGCAGATTGACGCGGCCGTCAACCCAGGTAATTCCGGCGGTCCGACCTTCAATGCGGCCGGCCAGGTGATTGGCATCAACTCATCCATCGCATCCACCACAACGTCTTCCGGCACCGCCGGATCCATCGGCATCGGCTTCGCCATTCCGTCGAACCTGGTAAAGCGTGTGGCTAACGAGATCATCGACAACGGCACCGTGCAGCATGTGGCGCTCGGCGTCACCATCAAGAGCTCCACGGTTGAGGCGGACGGCGTGACCCGCGGTTGCACGCAGGTGCAGTCCGTGGTCGACAACAGCCCGGCGGCCAAGGCCGGAGTGAAGGCCGGCGACTCCATCGTGGCGTTCAACGGCAAGGCGGTGAACAACAACTATTCGCTGCTCGGCTACGTGCGCGCCTCCGCCATGAACGACAAGGTGACATTGACGGTCGTGCGCGACGGCAACACCATGGAGCTTGACGTGACACTCGACCAGGAGGAATCCCAAACGAACTCCGCCAACAGCCAGAACCAGCGGAACAACGGCAATGATGGCCAGAGCCAGAACGGCAATGGCAACGGTTACGGTAATGACGGCAATGGCAACGGAAATGGACAGAGCGACGGCAACGGCAGCAACGGCTACGGTGACGGTGGCGGCCTGTTCGACCCGTTCGGCCTGTGGTAAAGCGAGATGTTGATGCGGTGCGTGAATTGACGGACGCAAGTTGTTGCGGTGCGCAAGTCAAGACTGTTGGGCTGGCTAAAACGTTTCGCGACATGCGAACGGACGGAAGCCACCCGATAGGCTGACGGCGAAGACGCGGCTGGCACCACGAAATCGCAAGTACAACGAAAACCGCGAAAATCAACAAAAAGCAAACCAAAAGAAGAATGCAATAAGGGCTGTGTGAGCAATCGCACAGCCCTTATTGCTGTATTGCGGCACAAAAATCGCAAATATTTGCTATGCTGAAAATATCTTTTTACGCCGTGTATCGATGGCTCGCGCGGGCGAGGCGCCGATGGGTTAACAAGGCGTCCGATACGAGCGTAAGGAGATTCTCATGCGTAGAATCATCGATATTTGCTGGCGACTGTGCAAACAGGTTCCGTTACTGCCGATTACCATTCTGTCCGCGATTCCGTTGGCATTGCTGGGGGAGTGGAAGCCGTGGGGCGAGGCTGCGTGGGATTCGTGGATTTCGCAAGTCGGCGTTGACGGGTTGAGTGCGTTCAATCCGGGCGTTGGGCAGTGGATTGTGATCGCGTTGGTTGCGTACACGATTGTGGTGACGGTACGCGGCATGATCGACGATCTGCGGCACGGGCATGTTGGCGTCGATCTGCTGGCGGTCGTCGCGATTGCGTCGACGGTCGCAGTGCAGGAATATTGGGCCGCATGGGCCGTGGTGCTGATGATCTCGTCAGGCGAGGCGATCGAGGAATTTGCGCAGTCAAAGGCCGAAAGCAACCTGACCGCGCTGATCGACGCGGCACCGCGAACCGCGCACGTGGTCGTGCTGCCCGGTATGCGGGGGCATGTGCACGCGTCGGGCAGCGAGCATACGGCCGACGTGACCGTCGACGGATTTCGTACTGTCAGAGTGTCCGATTCTGGAGAAACGGACAACCAAGACGGTGAAAAGCGTGCTTTTGCGTCTGAATCTCCAGAAACGGACACAAAAGGTGCTTCGCAAACGTATGATGCGGCTGGAGAGCGTTTCGAAACGGTCCCCGTTGATCAGGTACAGCTCGGCGACGTGATCCTGGTGTTGCCCGGCGAAACGGTGCCGGTCGACGGTGAGCTGCTGTCGGGCGTGGCCACGTTGGACCTAAGCAACATCAACGGCGAGCCCGTTCCCCGCGAAGTATATGCGGGCGCTCGCGTGATGTCCGGTGCGGTCAATGGCTCCACAACATTGACCATGCGCGCCACGCAACTTGCGCACGATTCGCAATACCAGAAGATCCTGGAGCTGGTCTCGTCGGCGCAAGAGTCGCGCCCCGCTGTCGTGAAGACCGCGGATATGCTTGCAGTGCCGTTTACCGTGCTTTCGCTTGCGATTGCTGGGATTGCATGGGCGATTTCCGGATTGCCGCTGCGATTTGCGCAAGTATTGGTGCTTGCTACGCCGTGTCCGCTGTTGATTGCCGCGCCGGTCGCATATGTGGCTGGAACCGGGCGACTTGCCAAAGCGGGAATCCTGATCAAAGCGCAGGATGTGCTGGAAAATCTAGGTCGCGTATCGCATATTTTCTTCGACAAAACCGGCACGCTCACCGTCAAGCAGCCGCAGGTCGTACGTGTAGAGAAGCCGTTTGAGACGAGTTCGCCGTTCAATGAGGACCATATTCTCATGATGGCCAGCGTGGTGGAAGGCTATTCGGTGCACATTCTGTCGAAAGGCATCGCGGCGGCCGGACGCAAGGCTATGGATGATTTGTATGCGCGGTATGCGGCGGGGCAGAGGCTGTGCGTCGAGCGCGATTTGCCGGGGCACGGGCGCGACTATCCGGTGGTGAAGAACATTGTAGAGGAGTCCGGCAAGGGTATATCCGGCGAAGTGAACGGGCATCAGGTGCGCGTGGGGCGGTTCGCATACGTGACGGCTGACGAATCCGGATTCATGCCGGTGCTGCATATGCCGGATGCGACGTATTACGTGTCCGATTCTGCCGAATCGGACAAACGGGAGACTCAGAATGCGCTGCGGATGTCCGATTCACCAGAAACGGACATCCAGAGGGCTAAAACGTGTGTTTACTTGTCCGATTCTCCAGAATCGGACACTATGGGAGTGAGGAACGGGGTGCCTGACGATGCGCAGCCTGCAGCCGCGCCCTCTACTTCCGCGTCCGTCGCAACCCAATCCGCCGCTCGCAAGCCTGAAACCGCAAACTCGCTGTTTGCCCCGCTCGCTCCTGACGAAATGGCTGCATACGTGGCGATTGACGGCCGTCTTGCCGCCCGCATCGTACTTCGTGACGTGCCTCGCGAGAATGCGAAGCGTTCTTTGGCTCGCCTGCACGAGTTGGGTGTCAAGGAACTGTCCATGCTTACCGGCGACAAGGCTGCGTCCGCCCGCATCATCGCAAACGAAGTCGGTATCGACGACGTGCAGTCCGAACTGTTCCCTGAAGACAAGGTTGCCGCCGTCAAGAGCGCCACTGAATCCAAGCACCAGAAGCTGTCGTTGTGGAATCGCATCAAGCAACGCGTAACCGGCGAATCCAAGAATCGTCAAATCACCATGATGGTCGGTGACGGCGTCAACGATGCCCCCGTACTTGCGGTTGCCGATATCGGCATGGCCATGACCGACGGCACGTCCACCGCGGCTTCCGAATCTGCGCAAGTGGTCATCATGAATGACGACATTGCGTCCGTTCCGCGGGCCATCGCCATCGCGCGCCGCACGAAAAAGGTGATGTTGCAGGCGGTGCTGATCGGCCTCGGCCTTGCGATTATCGGCATGATCGCGGCCGCGTTCAATCTGATTCCCGTGGTTGTCGGCGCGTTCATGCAGGAAGCGATTGATGTTGTCAGCATTCTGTGGGCGCTCACCGTGCTTTTCGACCGTGGCGAATCAGCCTGATTGCGCCTCGAAACCCCGTATCTCGCCTATATATGGCAGATTTGGAGGTCTGTCAGCAAGTATTTCGCTTATATCTGGCAGGTCCATATGAGAAAACCTGACTTAGGGGGCGAGAATACACCCTCTAAGTCCGGTTTCTCAAAACAGCTCTGCCATACATAACGCAGATAGCTCCGGACGAACTTCGGAATCTGCCATACATAAGGCATGTATAAGGCAGATTCGGAAGTTTTGGGATTGTTTACAGCGAGCTCGGGGAGATTTCTCCAGCGATCGATGTGTGCATCCACTTGCCGAAGTCGGCTCCGGTCACGCCTTGAGACAGCAGGAACATGATTTTCGCATACGTGGCTTCCAGCGTCATATCGCCAGATCCAATTGCGCCGGCGCGTGCGATCGCATCACCCGTCTCGTAATGGCCGAGCAGTACTTCCGCCTGCTGGCACTGCGATGCAATCACAACGGGAACGCCATCATGCAGCACGTCGGCAATCACGTCAGTCAGTCCAGGCTCGTCGCTCGGCACATTGCCGACGCCGTACGCACGCAACAAAACCGCTTCCGGCCGCGGCGTAAGCATCGCTTCCAACCGTGCCGCGGAAATGCCGGGTGCCATATCGATCACCGCAACATCATGGCGAGAGTAAGGCTGAGGCGACGTCCAACCGCAGCCAACCGCAGCGGAATCGCCCGCATACCAATGCCATGGCGTGCCAGTGCGTGCCAGCGGGCCGACGGAAGGCGCCGAAAATCCTTCAAACGCCCAACTCGACGACTTACTTACGCGATTTCCGGCAAACAGGTGATGTCCAAAAAACAGTCCCACACCGTGGAATCGTCCGCTCATCGCAGCGTTCAGCGCACCCGTGACATTCGCAGTGGCATCCGATTCGATTTTGCCGAGCGGATGCTGCGATCCCGTGAAAATCACCGGCTTGCCGAAATCGGCCAGTGCATACGAAAGCGCGGCGCTCGAATAGCTCATCGTGTCGGTGCCATGCAGCACCACGAACGCGTCGGCATCATCGTGATGCGCACGCAAGTCATCAACCATCGTCTGCCAATTGTCGGGCGTCGCGTTCGACGAGTCGATAAGCGGATCAAGCTCGGTGAACGTGAACAGGCTTGCGTCCATGTGCGCGTCCTCCAGCAGGCGGAACAGCCAGCTGCGAGTGTCGGCTCCCGGAATCAGGCCGTTCGGAGAGTCAATCATGCCGATGGTGCCGCCGGTATATGTGATGTGAATGCGCATATTGCCACCTTCTTACGATTGCCTGGTACTTAATAAGTACTTGCTTGCGATTCTGCGATTACTTGAATTACTTGCGATTGTACGTGCGCCTGCCGTACGTTGTTGCGTGCGATTGGTGCAGGCGTACGTTGGATGAGTTTGGCTGGATTCGACCTGATCTGACCTGATTTAGTGAGATCCGGCCAAATCCAGCTGAACTGCGATTTCGCGAAAGCTGGCCGCACCGACGTCATAATTGCTACCCCTGTGTGAATGCCGCATACATTATATGGACGGCTCTTTACCGTTTGTTGACATTCCGCTCATAGTGCGTCAGTGGCCACGGTCCGTGCCCCTCTTCCAACGCCAGGTTGTCCGATTCTGCAGAATAGGACAACCAAACACGTGTTTTGATTCCGGATGTCCGATTCTGGAGAAACGGACATCCAAACGTACGTTTTGGTGCCTTGCGTGTCCGATTCTGGAGAAACGGACAAAAAGACGTACATTTCGGTACTCTGAATGTCCGATTCTCCAGAATCGGACAAACGAGACAACCGAGACGTGAGGGAAACGACATGACGGATGGGCATACGTGAGAAATTCCAAAGGACGAAACCGGAAGGCGAGGCGAAGAAGTCGTAAGAAAGTACATGAGCGCCCCTGTTGCAAATGCAGGGAATGCATTAGGCTAGAGCGCGTGACTGAAACTCATGAACTTCGTATTGCTGTAATCGGCGCCGGCCCTGCAGGCGTCTACTCCTCTGACATTTTCCTGCGCCAGTTGAAGAAGCTCGGCGAGGAGCTCGGCCTCGGCACTGCCGCCCGAATCGACCTGTTCGAAAAGCTGCCGGTGCCGTTCGGCCTGGTGCGCTACGGCGTGGCCCCCGATCATCCGTCCATCAAATTCATTGCGTCGGCACTCGAAAAGACGCTCGACAATCCGGACATCCACCTGTACTGCGACGTGGAATTCGGCAAGGACGTGACGCTCGACGAACTGCTCGAACGTTACGATGCCGTGCTGTTCGCCACCGGTGCAGTCGAAGACAAGCCGCTCGGACTGCCGGGCGCCGATCTGGACGGCGTATACGGCGCAGCCAAGTTCGTGGAATGGTACGACGGTTATCCGACCGGCGCTCGCGAATGGCCGCTTGAAGCTGAGGAAGTCGCCGTGATCGGCGGCGGCAACGTGGCCATGGACGTGGCTCGCGAGCTCATGCGCAATGCCGATGATCTGAAGGAGCGCACCGACATTCCGGACAACGTATATGAGGGCATCAAGTCCAACAAGGCGCGTGTGCTTCACTTGTTCATCCGTCGCGGTGTGGCGCAGGCCAAGTTCTCCGTGCAGGAATTGCGTGAGATGGAGAAGCTGCCGGGAGTGCAGCTGATCATCAACGAAGACGATTTCGATTTGGATGAAGACACGATTGAAGAGGCCGGCAAAGACAAGCTGACTCGTCAGATGGTCGAAGAGCTGTTCACGATTCGTGAGATGGCGGAAGACATGGAAGATGACGGTGACGTGGATTATGAGGGTAATCCGGCTGACCGCAAATATTACGTGCACTTCAATTCCGCTCCGGTCGAAGTGTTGGGTGAGGACGGCAAGGTCGTTGGCATCCGTGTGGAAAAGACCGAGACATCGGCGGACGGCAAGATGAGCCGTACCGGCGAATTCGAAGAGTATCCGGTGCAGGCTGTGTACCATGCGATCGGCTACAAACCGGCCACCGCGCCGGGCATTGCGTACGACGAGCGTCATGCGCACTTGGCGAACGCGAACGGTGACGGTCGTATCACTACGGCCGCTGAAGCCACGGATGAAGTGCGCGAGCGTCTGTATGCGACCGGTTGGGCGAAGCGTGGTCCGGTTGGCCTGATCGGCTCCACCAAGTCCGACGCACTGCTGATCGTGACCAATATGCTGGAGGATTTGTCGAAGGCTGCTGAAGGCGGTCGTGTGGCTGCCGATCGTGATCCGGAGTCCATCGACCGGCTGCTGGAATCGCGCGGTGTCAAGCCGATCGACTTCGCTGGCTGGAAGAAGATCGATGCGTTCGAACGTGCCGAGGGTGCGAAGGAAGGCCGTGAGCACAAGAAGGTCATCGATCCGGAGCAGATGCGCGCCCTGGCTCACGCTTAAGGTGGGTGTTTGGGATCTGATCTGATAGGTCCCAGGTTTCTTTCATGCGTCTTGGATGTCCGATTCTGGAGAATCGGTCATCCAAGACGCATTTTTTATCCTGTGCTTGTCTGTGTCTGGTGAATCGGACATCTGGAGTGTCCGAAACATGTTCTGTATGTCTGTTTCTGGTGAATTGGACATGTAATGTGGACGAAGGACTTGCTACTTGTCCGATTCTCCCGATTCGGTCACCCAAAGGCCTCTTGGCATGCATTGGATGTCCGTTTCTCTGGAATCGGACATCTGGGGAGAAGCTGAGCATGCGAACTTCCGCAACCTAGTCTTTTCCGCAACCCAGTCTCCAGCGCATATCCAGCAAAAACTCAGACTCCGTTTCTACGCTAGTGACCATGAACGGCAAATTGCAGGTGCATGGCCATTGCAATGGCTTGAAAACAACGCTGTTATTCGCGTTGATGTGGGGCGTCATCATGCTCATTTGGTGGGCGACCGGTGGCAGCCAGCGCACACTTGGTATCTACATTCTCATCGGACTTGGCTCAACGTTCGCATCTTACTGGTTTTCCGACAAACTCGCGATCGCATCCATGCGTGCGCAGGAAGTCAGCGAGCAGGAAGCGCCGGTACTGTACAAAATCGTGCGCGAACTGTCGGCGAAGGCGGGCAAGCCTATGCCACGTATTTATATCGCCCCAACCATGAGTCCCAATGCGTTCGCAACGGGACGCAATGAACGTCATGCGGCGGTCTGCTGCACACAGGGCATTCTGCAGATGCTCAACGAACGTGAGATTCGCGGCGTGCTCGGTCATGAGCTTATGCACGTGTACAATCACGACATCCTGACGTCTGCAATCGCGTCCGCAATGGCGACGGTCATTTCGTATCTAGGCTATTCGCTCATGTATTTCGGTGGTGGCAATTCGCGCGACGATCGTAATGACTCGTCTTCTAATGGTCTTGGATTGCTGGGTGTGCTGTTGAGTACGATTCTTGCGCCAATTGCCGCTTCGCTTATTCAGATGGCGATTTCCCGCACGCGAGAATATGATGCTGACGAAGATGGTTCCATGCTTACGGAAGATCCGGAGGCGCTCGCGTCCGCATTGAATAAGATTTCGAATGGCGCTGAGGCGATGCCGATGCAGAAGACTGCTGGTACGCAGTCGGTTGCTGCGATGATGATTGCGAATCCGTTTTCTGCGGAAGGTTTCTCCAAGCTGTTTTCTACGCACCCGCCGACCTCGGATCGCATTGCGCGGCTGATGCAGATGGGGCAGGAGATGCGTCAGCAGGGCGTGCAGTCCGGATATTTGGCCGGTGGCTATGCCACGAGCGGCGTTGCGGCGGCGGATATTCGGCAAGGCGGACGTTCTGCGATGGCTGGTGCCGGTGGGCCGCAATTTGGAACGCAGTATGGATCCGCGCATGATTCGGGCGGCTCGGCTGGCAGATATTCTCGCGACTATTCGCAGCGGCCGCGTGGTTGAGTCTCCGTGATATTGCGGAAAATTAGTATCGTATGTCGGTCTGTGTCCGCATACGCATCCGTTGCGTGCTAAACTGAAGTTTCGTGCCCAAAAGGCACAGCCTTGCGGATGTAGTTCATCGGTAGAACGAAAGCTTCCCAAGCTTTAGAGGCGGGTTCGACTCCCGTCATCCGCTCCATTCGGAACCCTTGGAATCGTTGGAATTCCAAGGTTTTTTCTATTGCCGTAAAAGACCCGTGAAGTCAACTTCGCGCCGCGCAACTGTAGGTTGCGTCGCAAAATTCGGTTGCGAGTCGCAATGCAACCGAAAGATGGTGGCGTGGAACGCGACGTTTATGACAAGCTGTTGCTTGGCAATCGCCAATAATCGCAAGTCGAGGCGATATGGAAACTCGACGAAAGGGCAGACATGAGTTTCAAAGAGAATCTGCAGTATCTGCGCGGTTCGCGCAACATGACGCAGGAACAGCTGGCAATGCTGCTGGGCGTTTCCCGGCAGGCAATTTCGAAATGGGAGTCCGAGAAGGCATACCCCGAAATGGACAAGCTGCTGATGCTTTGCGACATGTTCGGCGTGACGTTGGATGATTTGGTCATGGGCGACGTGCGCGCGTCGGCGGGCTGTGGGGGTGCGGGACGCGTGGACTTGGCTGCTGATACGGATGGTGTGGCCGCGTCGGTTGGGGTGGCCGACGCTGCTGTTGGCGCGGTTCCGGGGGTAATCGGGTTTGCGGCATCGCAGGTCGCAGGAATGTCCGATTCTGGTGAATCGGACGCACAAGGTGCCAAAACTGGTGTTCAATTGTCCGTTTCTCCAGAATCGGACATGCGGGGTGGGCGGCAGGTAGGCTGGAATCCGTGAATACGGATCAGAAACTTCCCGCCGAATCCGCAGGCGAACGCCCCAGTACCCCCCCTATTTGGTCATGCCATATCACACGCGGCGACACTCATCGGCCTGTTCGCAATCGTCCTGTGGGGCTTCATGGCCGGCCTCGTGCGACTCGTTTCCGAATCGTTCGGTACCACGCTCGGCTCGGCGCTCATCTACACTGTCGGCGGCATGCTCCTGCTCATCGTGCGACGGCCGACACCGATTAGCCAAGCGCCACGCAAGTACCTCGTCGCAGGCGGACTCATGTTCATCGCATACGAGGCGTCGATCTCGCTGTCGATCGGTCTGGCCACAACGAACGCGCAATCTGTGGAAGTCAGCCTCGTCAATTATTTGTGGCCGACGCTGCTGGTACTGATGACCGCCGCCGTGTCGCACAAACGCGGCTCGGTCTCCGAAGCGCTGCCGGGTGCAATCGTAGCCACCGTCGGCGTGGCAATGGCGGTCGGCGGTGAAAACCTTGACGTGCAGGAAGCGGTCGCCAATATCGCCAGCAATCCATTGCCGTACGCACTCGCGTTCGCAGGTGCCTTTATCTGGGCGATTTACGCGACCGTGACGCCATCGATGTCCGGTGGTTACGATGGTACGACGATTTTCTTCTGTTGCGTTGCTGTTGTGCTGTGGATTATCCATTTCGTTTCGGGCGACGGTTTGCCAGCTGTAGCGCCTGGCATCGGCGGCTATATTGCGCTGCTCGCATGTGCCGCGTCGATTGCCGGCGGCTACGCGTGCTGGGGGTATGGCATGCTACATGGCAGTATGGAAACGCTTGCGATCGGTTCGTATGCGACGCCGCTGTTCTCCACTGCTTCCAGCACGCTCCTATTGGGCGTGACGTTGGGCATGCCATTCTGGATCGGTGTCGCGCTGGTGGTGGTCGGCTCGCTGATCAACGTGTGGTTTGCGCGACGCTGCTGATTGTCCGATTCTGCAGAATCGGACGTCTGAGGTGTAATGCGCCCATCTTGGTTGTCCGTTTCTCCCGAATCGGACTTCCAGACCGTGTGCCAGCCGAAACCGATCTAAACCGGCTCAAACCAGCCCGTTCAAATCCGCCTCGTCACATCACCTTGGTGGACTCCAGATTGCGGCTCACCCAGTTGTTCAACCGGATCACCGGCTTGCGCAACACCAATCCCAGCAGCAGCGAAGGAATCAGGAACAAGGCGAGATACACCATGTCAAGCAGGTACTCATTGCCGTACGATCCGGCCATCGCGGCGTGCATGGCATCGATGGCGTGTGGGAATGGTAGGAACGGGTAGAGCATTTGGAAGAACTTTGGCAGCGTCTCGATAGGGAACGTACCGCCCGAACCGGCGACCTGCATCACCAGCAGCACCACGGCCACGGCCTTGCCGATATCGCCGAACGACACGGTCAGCGTATACACGATATTTGAGAACACGAGCGCGGCAAGCCACCCCACGGCAAGGAACTGCAGCGCATGATTCGCCTGCACGCCAAGGAAATACATGTCACCCAGGCAAACCAGTGTGCCCTGCAGCAACGCGAGCAGTGCGAAGATCGTGTACCGTCCGAAATACTCGTGGTCGAGGCGTAGTCCCCAACGTGAGGCGTTCCCCGGGCCGGACGGGCCGGCGATGCGCGGCAGCGTGTCGCCTAAGCCCAGCACATGCGCCTTCTCGCGGTCCGAAATTGTCACTTTCAGCATGGCGCACAGGATGATCGCACCCACCCAGATTGACAGGATCGTATAGAACGGCGCCATGGCCGAACCGTAGTTCGCGATTGGGTACACCGAGACGCGATGCAGTGCGACGGGTGCGGAAATCAGCGTGGACAGTGTGGACGCGTTGGCGGTGGCCAGTGCACGTAGTTCGTCCGATTCACCCGAATCGGACGAACTGGCGTCGTTGTCACCGTCGCCACCATCGCTGTTGCCGTCACCGGCGTTCCCGCCCGTCTCCAGCTTCGTGATCAGCTCCTTCACCGTCGCTGCCGACGAGTCGAGTTTCTTCGCGATCGCGCCGAGCGCGGAACGGATGGACGTCACATTCGTCCCCACATCGCCCGTCACATCGTCCAGATCGTCGGCGGTGCCGCTCAGCTGGGTGATCATGCTGTCGGTTTGGGAGATCAGCGTGCTGACTGTGGAGGTGAGCGCGTCGATTTTCGGCTTGACGTTCGTGACGTAATCGTCGCGCACATTGCTGATCGACTGCTTCGCGGAGGTGATGCGGTTCAGGATCTCCTCGCGGGAGCGTTCCGCGGCTGCGGTATCCTGCGTGACCTGCGTGGAAGCGTCTTTCAGCTGCTGCGCGAGCTTCTGCGAATCGCCTTTGGCGGCTTCCAGCAGCGTGATCTCCCGGTCGATGGCTTCCAGCAGCGCCTGTTTCGCGGAATCACTGTCCGGTAGTTGTTCCACCGATTCGCGCATGTGGTTGAGGCTTGTGATGTACGTGTCGTACAGCGATTCGCCGCTGGAGACTTGTTCGCTCAACGCTGTCAACTGGCTGGCTGCGGTGTCCGAATCCTTGCCGAGCGCATCGAACGCCTTGTTCACCTTGGCAGCTACTTGGTCGAACGCGCCTAACACCTGGTCGAGCGCGGTGTTCACCGAGGAGGTGACGTTCGCACCTGCCGAAGTGAACGACGTGGCACCTGATTTGCCTTGCTTCAACGCGTTCTGGGCCTGTTTGCCCGCCTTGGTCGCCGAGGCGAGCAGTTTGCCCGTGGAATCCACGATGTCGTTCGCCGAGCCGAGCAGCTGCGAATACGACGTCACCTGCTGCGATGCGCCGCTCAGCGTATCCGCCATGGTGGTGAGATTGCCGTTGAGGTTGCGCATGTATTCGGCCATTTGCGGGCTTTGCGAATAGTGTAGGATGCTTGAGGCCAGGTCGAGTCCGACTTGCGCGATCGTTTTGGCGAAGGTTTTGTCGATTGTGTTGACCACGGTTGTCGCGCCCTGATCGGTGATATGCGGGGCGATCGGGTTGATTTTCTCGTTCAGATAGTACTTGAGCTGCGCGTGTTTGATGTCGGGGGAGAACAGCGTCATCATGTCGGCGCTGAAACCTTTCGGAATTACGATCGCCGCATAGTATTCGCCGGATTTCACCCCGTCGATTGCCTTGTCGCTTTTCACGAACTGCCAGTCCAGCTGGTCGTTGGCGTGCAATGTGCTGATGATGGTTTCGCCCACGTTGACGCGCACCGGTATGAGATCCGACTTGTAACCCTTGTCGTTATTGGCCACGGCGACCTTCAATGCCTTGGTATTGCCGTAGGGGTCCCAGCTGGCCGCAATGTTGAACCAGGCGTACAGCGCCGGCACCACCACCAGGCCCATCGAGACGATCACGGCGATCACGTTGCGGGTGGCGTGGCACATGTCCCGCTTGAAGATGCCCCAGATCATTTTCACTGTTCGTTCCCCTCCTCACGCAGACTCCTGCCAGCATTTCCGTCCGTGTTTCCAGCCGCATGCTCAGGCGCATGTTCAGCCGCATGTTCAGCCGCATGTTCAGGCGCATGTCCGGCCGAACCACCATGCGCAGCCTCATACAGCCTCGTACGTATGGCATGCATCGGCTTGTAATGCATGCCCGGCCGGAACAGCAGGTTCTCGTGCAGGATCGCGCTGCGGAACTCTTCCGCACTCATCGCTTCCTCGCCCAGATAATTCGCATACCGTTCGCGCAGATACTCCACCACGATGAGATACGTGTCGATGGCGATGATCGAAATGATCCAACCGAGCAGCATGGCGAGCTTCATGCGCGTGATGAATAGCAACAGCAGGAACACGAACGGCAGTACCGCCAGCGCGAGGAATCCCCAACGCACCAGGCGCGGGTACATGCGGAAGAAATGAATCGCCCGTCTGCGGGCGAGTTCGGGGAACTCCTCGGCGATCTGCTGCGCGGTCTCGGTGAGCCGCAACGGTTCCACCGTGCCTTCGTTATGTTCGGTGATCATCAGATCAGTGTCCGCCAGACGGTTGTCGAACAGGCGGTTGAGGTTCAACGCCAGCTTGCGGACCACCAAGCCGATGAACAGCGCCACAGGCAGATACCAGAACAGCGAGAGCATGTCGATCCAATAATGGTTGGCATACATGCCGCCGATCGGCCCGCGCATCGCGTTGATGCCGTAAGTGAACGGTAGGAACGGTTTCAGACGGCGGAAGAATTCCGGCATCATCTCGATGGGGTAGAGGCCTGCCGCGCCCGGAATCTGGATGATCACCAGAATCACGGCGACGGCCTTGCCGATATGCCGGAACGCCACGGCGAGCGCGTAAATGATGTTCACGTAGACGAACGAGGCGAAAATGCCGGCGAGGATGAACAGGAACGGATGCTCGCATTGGATGCCCAGCGCGAGATCGCCGATCGTGGCGATGATCGCCTGCAGAAATCCGACCGTGACGAACAGCAGCCAACGGCCCATATAGCCTTGGCGTGGCGTGTACATGCGGATCTTCTCATCGCGGTCCACTTCAAGCTTGTAGATCGCGACGAGCACGAATCCGCCGACCCACAGCGCAAGATTCGTGTAGAACGGCGTGACCGCGGAACCATAGTTTTTGACCGGGTAGAGGACCTGTTCGTCCAAATGCACCGGCTCGCCCACGAACGAGCCGACCTTGCTCGCGTCAAGTCCGAGCGCTTGGGAAAGCTGCTGGAACATCGCCGAACTGCTCAACGCGGCCACATCGGTGCGCGTGGTGTTGAGCTGTTTGGCGAGATTGGCGAGCTGCGTCTGCGTGCCAGCAATGGTGGTGTTCGTTTGGGTCACGGTGCGCGACAACTGGTCGAGCAGCCCGTTGCCCTGTTCCAGCGTGCTTTGCAGCGTGGTAAGCGTGCCGGACAGCGACCCATTGGCCAGGCTGAGTGTATCGAGCCCGGTGTTGAGATTCGGCATGACCGTGCCGGTGATGGTCGTGCGTGCGCTCGTCATCGACGCCGTGCCGTTCTTCGCCAACGTGGTGACATCGTCGTTGAACCCGTTCGCGGTGTTCTTCCCCGCGTTGATCGCAGCCGTGGTGTCCTGATCGAAGGCGTCGATGCGCTGCTGCTGGAACGTCAGCTGTTTGCGGGCTTCGGCGAGCTGCGCGGAAAGATCCTTATACGTTTGGCTGTTCGGATCCAGCTGGCTGGCCTGCAACGACTTCTCCACGCCGTCGAGCACGGTGCCGGTGGTGGTGTTGATGTGATGCATGGTGCTGGACACTTGGTCGAGCGCGTCCTGCGTGGTGTTCAGTCCGCTGAGCACGGTGCCGGTGGCATTGCTCACGTTGACCTGCAGGCCGGACAGTTGCGTGCTGCCGTTGTCGAGCGCTCCGACCAGCGTGTTCGAGAATCGTTCGGTTTGTGTGCGCGTCTCGCTCAGCAAGTCGGACGCCTTGCCGACGGTGTCAAGCGAGTTGGTGATTTCCGAGGCGAGCGCGATGTTGGACTGTTTGGCCGAATCGATGGTGGTGAGGGCCTTGTCGAGCGTGGAACGGGTGTCGCGCAGCTGCTGTTGGACGGTTTCGAGCTGGTTGATGGTGTCGGTCAGATCGTTGATGACGTCGCTTTGCGCGCTTTTCACGCTGCCGGTGGTTTCTCCCGCTGCCTCCTTTACTTCCTTCGCCACGGCGTCGGCCACGCTGGAAACGAAAGTGGTGTTGATCTGCTCGTCGATCGTGGTCGCGCCCGTATCGGTGATTTTCGGCGCGATCGCGTTCAGCTTTTCGTTGATGTAGTACGTGATCGACGGTCGGTCGCCTTTACCGGTGACGGTGCCGATGAGTCTGGAGCTGAAGTCTTCCGGCAGTACGATCGCCGCATAGTATTTGCCGGATTCCACGCCTTCGATGGCTTGCTGCTTGGGAACGAAATGCCAGCCGAGCTGATGGTTCTTCTTAAGCTGGTTGACGGTCTGCTGGCCAGCGTCGAGATGGCCGACCAGCGTGGAGGTTGTGCCCTTGTCCTCGTTCGCCACAGCGACTTGGATGTTGCCCGTGTTCGCGTACGGGTCCCAGTTGGCGAGGATATTGCACCATGCGTACAGTGATGGGATGATAGCCACACCCAGCGTGACGACGAGCGCCACAGGGTTCTTCAGAATGCGTTTCACGTCTCGAAGGAAGATGGCGAAAACCTGGTGCATCAAGCCTCCTCGCGGGTATTGGTCGCAACATCTACGTGCGGCGGCATGCCCGTGCGGGAACACCCGGTTGGGCTCTTCGTCGCGCGATCCGGTGAATATTCTATGACTTCCGATGGAACGATCGCAATGGTTTCGCCATGTTTATTGGTCGGTCCCGCAAGTGTCGGGATATGAGACGAGAACGCTCGGCATATGGCCCTAGTGGGGCGGGCGACCTGGATATGGAGCGGACGGTCGGGAAAACGGAAAGGAAAGATGGCGAATGTTGTCACATGACAAGTGGGATAGGGTTGGGCGATAATGGAGGCATGACTATTGCAACGCCGGAACGTTATGCGCAAATGCTGGACGCCGCACGCCGCGGCGGTTACGCCTATCCCGCGATCAATGTGACCAGCACGCAGACCCTGAACGCCGCACTCCAGGGTTTCGCCGAGGCGGAATCCGATGGCATCATCCAAGTCTCCGTAGGCGGCGCCGCCTACTTCTCCGGGCAACGCGTCAACGACCGCGTCACCGGCTCGCTTGCCTTCGCAGCCTTCGCGCACGAAGTCGCGGCGAAATACCCCAACATCACCATCGCCCTGCACACCGACCACTGCGCCAAACAGTATTTGGACGAATGGGTGCGCCCCCTGCTCGATCATGAAGTCGAACAGGTGAAGCACGGTCAGGAACCGACCTTCCAGTCACACATGTGGGACGGTTCCACAGTGCCGCTGGGTGAAAACCTCGACATCGCAGAAGAACTGCTCGACAAATCCCAAGCCGCGCACACCGTGCTGGAAATCGAAATCGGCGCGGTCGGCGGCGAAGAAGACGGGCACAGCGCCGAAATCAATGACAAACTGTATTCCACGCCCGCGCAAGGCATCGCCGTCGCGCAACGACTCGGCCTCGGCGAGCGCGGACGCTACATGGCCGCCTTCACCTTCGGCAACGTGCACGGCGCATACAAACCAGGCGTGGTGAAACTGCGCCCCGAACTGCTCGACGAAATCCAGACCACGGTCGCGCTCGCGATTAAGGCCGGCGAAATGCCCGACCCCGCGCACTCGCTGGATGTCGCTTCCGGTAAGCCGTTCGCCCTGGTGTTCCACGGCGGTTCCGGCTCCGCGCCGGAGGAGATCGCGCAGGCCGTGAGCTACGGCGTGGTGAAGATGAACATCGACACCGATACGCAGTACGCATTCAGCCGTGCGGTGGCCGGTCACATGTTCTCCAACTATGATTCGGTGCTCAAAATCGATGGCGAGGTGGGCAACAAGAAGATGTACGACCCGCGTTCGTGGGGGCGCGAAGCGGAAAGCGCCATGGCCGCACGCGTGGTGGAGGCTTGCAGGCAGCTTGGCAGCGCGGGCAAGGCGTTGAAGTAGTGTGATGCCGCACGCGCCGTGTAATGCATGCGGCGTGTGCGGCACGATGGGTGTGTCGCGTTGTATGAGACGAAAACGATGGAACTGACTAGTTTCAACGGCCGATCGGTGCATATCCGGCAGATATCCGGTAGAGGGCGCAGGGTAGTCTTTGTAAGGCCTTGGGTAAGGCTTTGAGGCGAAATCGCATACGCGCGGAGGTGCAACAACATGCCTGGAATTGTTTTGATCGGTGCCCAGTGGGGCGACGAAGGTAAGGGCAAGGCGACCGATCTTATCGGCACCAAGGTCGACTATGTTGCGCGTTTCAATGGCGGCAACAATGCGGGCCATACCGTGGTCGTTGGTGACGAATCGTATGCGCTGCACCTGCTGCCCTCCGGCATCATCAGCCCGAACGTGACCCCCGTGATCGGCAACGGCGTCGTCGTCGATCCCGAAGTGCTGTTCGAGGAGATCGACGGTCTTGAAAGCCGTGGCGTGGACTGCTCCCGACTGCTGGTGAGCGAAGCCGCGCACGTGATCGCGCCGTACCATCGCACGCTCGACAAGGTGACCGAACGCTTCCTTGGCAAGCATAAGATCGGCACTACCGGCCGCGGCATCGGTCCGGCCTACGCGGACAAGATCAACCGCGTCGGCATCCGCGTACACGACCTGTTCAACGCCGAACATCTGCATGACAAGGTCGAGGCGAGCCTGCATCAGAAGAATCAGATGCTCGTCAAGCTGTACAACCGTCGTCCGATCGACGTGGACGAGACTACCGACGAGCTGCTCAAGCTTGGCGAACGTCTGAAGCCGTACGTGGCCAACACCTCGCTGGTGCTCAATAAGGCACTTGACGAAGGCAAGACCGTGCTGTTCGAAGGCGGCCAGGCCACCATGCTCGACGTGGATCACGGCACGTATCCGTTCGTCACGTCCTCCAACCCGACCGCCGGCGGCGCATGCACCGGTACCGGTGTCGGCCCGACCAAGATCACCCGCGTGATCGGCGTTTCCAAAGCATACGTGACCCGCGTGGGCGAAGGTCCGTTCCCGACTGAGCTGTTTGGCGAGGATGGCGAGTGGCTGCGTGCGCAGGGTCATGAGTATGGTGTGACTACGGGTCGCCCGCGGCGTTGCGGCTGGTTCGATGCGGTCGTCAATCGTTATGCGGCTCAGGTCAACGGCCTGACCGACATCGTGCTCACCAAGCTTGACGTGCTTACCGGCCTGAAGGAAATCCCGTTGTGCGTGGCCTATGATGTCAACGGCGAACGCCGCGACGATATGCCTACTGATCAGTCCGAATTCGCGGCGGCGAAACCAATCTACGAATCCATGCCGGGTTGGGACGAGGATATTTCCCAAATCCACGACTTCAATGATCTGCCGAAGACCTGTCAGGATTACGTCAAGCGTCTTGAGGAACTGTCCGGATGCCGTATCTCCGTGATCGGCACCGGCCCGCAGCGCGACCATATCATCCAGATCAATTCGCTGGTCGACTGACCGTCTGCAACGAATTTCCCGGCTTGACTGGTAACGACGCGGCACATGATATCCGCCGGCTGATTCCGCGATTCGACCACTTGAAGTGGAAGATGGCGGCGGCCGGCATAGTCGTTGGTCTGGTTTCAGGATTGCTGGTTGTCGTATACCGTCTCGGCATCGAATACGGCACGGATGCGTCCCGTTGGATATATGCGCGGATTCGCGAGACCCCGTGGCTGATTGCGCCATGGGCGGTTGCCGCGGTGGCGGCCGCGCTGGCGATCGCGTGGATGGTCGGTAAGGAGCCGATGGCTGGTGGCAGCGGCATCCCGCAGACCAACGGCGTGGTGATATGCGGCTTGAAGATGCGTTGGCAGACGATTCTGCCAGTCCGTTTCGTCGGTGGACTGTTGGGCGCGTTGTTTGGTCTGTCGCTCGGCCGTGAGGGGCCGTCCATTCAGATTGGTGCGTCTGGCGCGCAGTGCGTGTCCCACCGTTTGCGCGGCCGACGTCGTGAGGACATGCAGGAGCATTATCTGGTCACCGCCGGTGCCGCGGCCGGCTTGTCCGCCGCGTTCAGCGCGCCGCTGTCCGGCATGATGTTCGCTTTGGAAGGGGTGCATCGGAGTTTTTCCCCTGCGATTCTGATGGGCGCTACCGCCGCATCGCTGACCGCCGATTTCGTCTCGAAATACTGTTTCGGTCTGCGTCCGGTTTTGGATTTCGGTGATATCGGTCAGCTGTCGTTGGAAGAGTATGTGTGGCTGATTCCGTTGGGATTGGTGGCCGGTTTGGTTGGTTCGCTGATGAACCGCTCGTTGCTTGGCTTCCAGACGCTGTACGGCAAACTGCCGGCACGGAGCCGCCCGATGATTGCGATTGCGATCGCGTTGCCTGTCGGCATCTGGTTGCCCGATGTGCTCGGCGGCGGCTCGAATCTGATTGATACCGCCGAACATGCGCGCGTCGGCTTGGGAATGCTGTGTCTGCTGTTCGTGGCGAAGACGCTGTTCACATCCACGAGTTTCGGCTCAGGTGCGCCTGGTGGTATTTTCATGCCGATTCTTGCGGTCGGTTCGCTGGCCGGCGGCATCTGCGGTGAAGTGTTGCATCGATTCGGTGATCTGCCATCCGACGCAGTGGCGGTGTTTGCGGTGTGCGTGATGACGGGCACGCTCGCCGCGTCCGTGAAAACGCCGATCACGTCGATTCTGTTGGCTGTGGAGATGTCCGGAACGTTGACGCACATGCTGCCGGTCGCGGCTGTCGCTTTCATCGCGCTGTTGGTGTCCGATCTGCTGCGCACCAAACCGATCTATGGGGAGTTGCTGGAGCGGTACGTGCGCGCGCAAGGCATGCAGATGGCGATCGCAAGCCATGTGGGCAGCGGCATTATGGAACTGCCATTGGAAATGGGGGCGATTGCGGACGGCAAGCGGGTGCGTGACGTGCGTTGGCCGTCTGGGTGTTTGATCATCGGCCTGCGTCGCGGCGAAAGCGAGATCGTGCCGCGCGGTGATACACGGCTGCGTGCCGGTGACTATCTGGTGGTGCTGTTCAGTGGCGAGGAGGAGCGCGAGGTGCGACCTGCGATGCGGCGGCTGTGTGATGCCCGGCTTGACTGAGCCTGGCTGAATTCGGCTGGACTCTGGATGTCCGAATCTGCGGAATCGGACATCCAGAGTGCATACGTTGGCGCTCCGTGTAAACTCATATGCGTTAGGAAGGCGGCAACCGCGGCCCAGCTCGTTGTTGCACGGCCTATGGGCGGAACAACGCTGTCCGCAGGAGGCCAGTACAGGGGGAGCGCAATGGAATCGCAAGAACAATCGCCGGGAGACGTGGTGACTGCGGGTGAGGACTCGCATCCCATCACGCAGACAATCGACACTGTTGAGGTGACGCATGCTGGTGCAACCGCGCCCGCCGCTAACACCATGGATCCGCCTACGATTCCCCTGGCACCGATGAAACGTATGCAGGCGCGGTTCAATCCGCTCGCCGACGGACTGATGTATGTTGTGGTGTTCGTCGGTGGATTTGTTGGAGTCGGCTGTCGGCATGCGTTGGATATGCTTCTGCCGTCGGTCAGCGGGACGCCGTTCGTTGTGGGCACGTTTGTGTCGAATATGGTCGCCTGCTTCCTGTTCGCGATGCTGACCGAATTCATGGCGACCGCTTCGTGGCTGCGTCGCCGGGTGCGGCAGGTTGTCAGCCGTGGCGTTGGGCTCGGCTTGCTCGGTGGGCTTTCGACGATGTCCGGCGTGATGCTGGAAACGATGGAAGGTCTGCACGAGCGGCATATCGCCAGTGCGCTTGGCTATCTTGCGGGAAATTTTGCAGGCGGTTTGTTCACTGCCGCCGCCGGCGTGGTTCTGATGCAGGCACTGCTGTCACGGAGTACTCGAAAGCGGGTTCGAGGTGCGTTTTCAGCTGTTTCCGTGTCCGATTCTGCCGAATCGGACACGCAGGG